>Ga0308164_10004781_pt1 | contig 11274 bp, 16 predicted proteins | sample PhyTR2_FD_201031 | JGI IMG/M metagenome (GOLD analysis project Ga0308164, IMG submission 201031) | Phyllosphere microbial communities from UC Gill Tract Community Farm, Albany, California, United States - DLSLT.R2 | ecosystem: Host-associated > Plants > Phyllosphere > Unclassified | place: USA... | reverse complement strand
CTTGTACGACTGGATTATGCAAAGTAGGACACGATTAGAAGATTTGCACGCAGAAATGTCAGATGAAGAATTTGAAGAGTTCCAAGCTAAAGGTTATGGGTCACTAAAAATAAAAGAGTATGGCGACAAAGGACCTATTGGCAACTATCTAAGAACCTGTGTACATATCTGTCATTCTTACATGAGTTTGTTGGATGACGTAATAGAAAGAGAAGGTAATGAACAGGAATTAAAGGATATTATTTTAGATATATCGCTATCTGCTAACACTCACAGATTGATATTGCTAGACAAACTAGGCCTTCTCGAACCCTTATACACTAAATATCATAACACATTGGGAATAGTTAGATTTACAAATCTTGTAGGCACAATATTAGGCATTCCAGCCGCAGAATATAGTGGTTTAAAAAAATCCTTAAGTGATTTTATAACTGAGACCTACCTGAAACCAAGCGCAAAAAAGACCGTCCAAACTAATACTGCAGATCGAAAAGTAAGCGCATACCTAACCGGATTAGGCTTGACTAATTATTAATGAAGTATACGCAATTTTAATACTCTTTACTGTTATGTAGACACCCCCGTTTCACCCCCGATTCGGGGTTTTGTTTTTTTGCACTGTCGATAATAAACGACGGTCTTATGTTGAAAACAAATTCACTTGAACGAAGCGCCCAGCCCAGATACGTTTATGGACTAAGCGGCCTCGCAAAACTTATCGGCTGCTCGAAGCCTACGGCACATAAAATCAAGGAAAGTGGTAAAATTCCCTTTTTCAATATAGGGAAGAAATTCATATTTGATGAAGAGAAAGTAATGTCTGCTTTGTCAATAGATGGGTCAGGAGGTAATAATGGATAATCCATTTGCTATTCTTGCCCAGAAACTTGAAAATATCGAGGTATTTATGGAGACGCTGAAAGCTTATTTTAATAGCGAATCAGGTCAAATAATCACTGGCAGTGGTACAGCAGCGAGCGAAGAGCCGTTAGTTAGCCTTGATGAGATTGCTGCTCATATTGGCTGCAAAAGAGATACTGTCTTAAAATATGCTAGGAATAAAGTTATCCCGTACTATAAAGCTGGGAGAACTTACCGATTTAGGAAATCAGAAACAGATTTAGCTTTATCGTCACAGACTCCGATAAAAAGGAATAAGAAAGGAGTCAAAGCAAATGGCTAAAACTCCTAACTACAATTATTTGAGTGCCGGGAAGCGCAAAGGTAATTATTTGAGGCAAGAAAATGAATTAAAGAGGGTTAAAGCGTACTTGGCTAAGCATAATGCTACAGGTACAATGGTGTCTGATGCCCTAAATATCCGCCGTCCCAACATGACTAGATATAAAACCACATTAGAAAGAGAAGGATTGCTGAAAGTCACGCATAGATCAGCTTGCAAAGCAACACTACATCAGGCAGATTACTTAACGTGCGATCCCGCGATTATCAAAATATTGACTGAATCAACAAACGCAGCTCCATCTCAATCGCGCACCATCCCGACTGACGGGCCACCAGACTTATTTTCACTTAATAAATAAGGCGATGGCAGAAGAAAAGAACTCAATCATTTTGTATACGGACCTTATTCACACTTTCGAACAGTTGTCAGATGATGAAGCCGGCAAACTCATTAAGCATCTTTTTAGGTACGTCAACGGTCAGAATCCGGAAGTTACAGATAGGATAATACAAATAGCTTTTGAACCTATCAAGCAGCAATTAAGACGCGATTCCGAAAAGTGGGAAAATGTAAAAGGTAAGCGATCCTTGGCTGGTAAAGCAAGTGCAGAAGCAAAGAAAACAGCGAAAGAATCGCAAGATGCATTAACAAAATTAACAAATGTTGAAAATGTTGAACAAACCCTAACACATTCAACTGTAAATGTTAATGGTAATGTTACTGCTAATGATAATGTAAATGTTAATGGAAGTGTGATAAACAAAAACAAAGAGGTTTTTGTGGTTGAATCTAAAAATCATGAATTAGTAACGGCCTTGGTAACAGAGTTCGGATTTTCAGAAATGAAGTTTGCGCTGCAGAAAAAAAACATCTTCCAGTTCGTGACAAATTTAGAGTTCAATGGCCAAATTGATCATTTCGTTGAGCAGTTCAAATTTTACAAGGAATGGAAAGAGTTGTCAGGCGAAAAGAAGCATTCCTTCCAGTCGCTGATTGGTACACCTGCAATGCAGTTCACCAATTCAGCATGGAACAATGAGAACTGGCAGCACAAGATTGAACAGTACAAGGCGGATCCTGCGAACCAAAGTAAATTCGAAAAGTTGAAAAACACATTTGAAGAAATAGTAAACCCATACGTATCATAAGCAATCTCAGACTAATACCACTTAATCAAACACAACATGGAAAATATATTGAACAGCATTGAAGGGTCGGAAGAAAACAACCCGGTATTAACCGCAGCTCTACAGGAAATCGAGCGATTGAATAAAATCATTGACCAGGCGAAAGGCATTATCACGTGTCGCATAACAAGTATAAAGGAAGGGGATCAGCCGCAATACCTTCCGACAAAGGCCCAAGCAAACAGTGAGAAAATAGAAATGATGGCAACGTTACTTTTCAATTATGATAACTATGCTCCTGGTCAAGTTTAAAGTTGAAGTTAAAGGAGTGCTAGAGGTTTCTTGCCATCACGTTACTACAGAAATCCAAAAGGGTAAGTACCTTATGGTAATCCATTTTACGAAGCTAATAAAGTGGGTTACTGACTTTGACAATATAGAATTGATTGGATGTCAACCTAACGGCCAGTCGTCGACAGAATATCCGCAGATGAAACAGGTCACATTGACAAAGGCACAACAAATAATATAAATATTCACGTCCCTGATGGGATTTAAAACAAAGAATAATGAAAATAAAATTCGGTGGTAAAGAACGCGGCTTCCAATGGGGTACCGGTTGTATAGAAAAATATTGCGAACTAATGGGGGGTGACTTAGAAACGCTCGCAGAATTAGACAGTACTGGTATTGTTAAAATAAAGGCCAGTGTGAACTTGCTTTTAGCAGCTATGGTTCACCATTGTGAACTTAACGATCAATCAGTTGATTTTACTTATTCAAAGGTAAGTAATTGGTTAGATGAAGCTGACCAGGGCACGATGGACATATTGATGACAGACTTCCTTAAATCAAAATTTTTAGGGAAGACAATTGAAGGATACTTTTCAATTACGACGGAAAATACTGGCAAGAAAGTTACAAAACAAAGAACTAAAAAGACTTCAATTGCCTAGGCAAGGTTGAGTCATTTATTTACTGAAGTAACATAGCTGTTACGATTATTTATATTTGTTCCATGGCAACATTAGACATTATTATCAATGGTACAAGCGAAGGCATAGCGAAAGCTTTACAGGCCGCTATAGCTAACCTTACTTCTTTCGATGCTACAGCCCAACGTGCTACAGCATCAGCCAGCCAATCCTTAGCAGGAGTAGGAGCAGCAGCCGAAAGGGCCGCGAGGTCATTCTCTTTATTAAACAATGCTCCTTTTAGTTTTGGCGTTAATGCTACAAGGGCCGCAACACAAGTAAATTCAGCACTGGCACAAACCACTACCATTGCACAAATAAGCATTCGCAGTTTTACTCTCCTGAATAATGCCCCGTTTACTTTCGGTGTAAATGCATCTCGGGCCGCAACACAAGCTGTCAATGGATTGAGGGCGGCTGAACAGGCTGCAACATCAGCACAAAGGACATTTACCCTGCTTAACAGAACGCCATTTACTTTTGGTGCAAACTTAGCCAGGGCAAATAATCAAATCGGTTCAGCAGTACCAGTGATCAATTCAGCCGGAGCCGCTGCTGCCAGGTCAAATGTAAATTTCCAGAATTGGGGAAGGGTAATACAGGATTTGCCTTTCGGTTTTATCGGTATTCAAAACAACCTTACACAGTTGATCCCATCAGTGGGAGCCTTTGGCCTTGCATTCTCTGTATTGGTGTCTGCAATTACATTTGCTCAAACTGGTTTATCAAACTGGACACGTGGTCTGGATGGCAATAAAAAAGCAACTAAGGATGCTACAGGTGCGAATTATGATTTCGCTGATTCCTTAGATGCTGTTGCCAGTGCACAACTTAAAGGTGCCCGTAACTCACAACAAGAAATTGTTGAACTGAAGGCGTTGTATGCAGTATCACAAAACACAGCAGCCTCATCCAAGCAAAGAAAGGACGCTGTAGACGCTTTACAATCTCAGTATCCGGATTACTTCAAAAATATTAAAGATGAAATCATCTTAGCCGGTGGTGCAGCTGATAAGTATAGACAGTTAACTACTTCAATATTGGCAACAGCCCGGGCCAGAGCTGCTGAAGAAATCATTGCAAAGAATACAGGAAGGCAACTGGAAAATGACATCAAAGCGAAGCAATTTCAGTTAGATATTGATAAAAAACGAGCTCAGCTTTCGAAGCAAATAGGAAAGATCCGGAAAGATCAGGAAGGCGGAGGTTTGGCAGCTGGTAGTGCCGGTGTCGGATCATCTGCAGGGCAAGGTCTTGCCGATATCCGGGCGCGTGGCGAAAAGGCTTTAAATGACCTTATTTCAAAAAGGAACAATTTAAATACAGATAGCCAAATTCTGCAAAAGCAAAACTTAGCTCTTGAAAAGGATATAGGTAAACAGGTTGTTGTAAATAATGCCAATCTTGCCAATGGCTCAGACGCAGGCGCAACTAAAACTGCTGCTAAAGTTAAAAGCCTGGCTGATGTATTGAAGGATCTTAACAACGACTTGAATAAGGTTGATGTTAATTTCAAGCAGTCATTCGATGAAAAAAATATTTCCAGAATACAGGCGTACCAAAAGGCTATCAATGATCTAACTGATTTAGGCTATAAAAAACAATCCTTAGCCATTCAGGAGCTTATAAAACAGCAAATGAGGCTAACAGACATTAATGGGTTTGTTCCGCTGTCAGGGTCGGTAAATCAAGCGTTACCAGCACAAAGAAATTCATTAGGTCAAAAAGGCTTAGATGGTATAGACGTAACTGACCCTGGTCTACAAGCGTACAAAAACATTGAAAAATTTAATGCCAAGGAAGCTAAACAACGGGCAAAAATCAATGATAGCTTCAACCGGGAACTGTCAAACGGCGTTACACGTTTCGGTGAAGATTTTTTTGCTACAATTACTACTTTGAATCAGCAAACTGACCGCAGCTTCTCAGCAACCTTCAGTGGATTAGCTAAATCTTTTCAAACATCTTTGAATGATGTACTCATAAACGGGTTAATGAAGAAGCTCGGTACAATACTGGAAAAGACCTTTAGTGAGTTGACTAAACAACAACAAGGGTTGATAGCGGGCGCAAGCTTTATTGGTGGAGCGATATCCGGTATAACCAATAAAACCAGTACAGTCGGACAAGCTGCGGGGGGAGCCCTTTCGGGGACCGCCAGTGGTGCCGTTTTAGGCGCAAGCATAGGAACTATTGGCGGGCCAATAGGTGTTGGTGCGGGATTGACTGCCGGCGCAATTCTGGGAGGAATTACAGGCATTATTGGCGGTATTTTCGGTTCAAGCAAAGCCAAAAAACAAGAAGAGCTCCAAAAGAAACAACTCGCTGAAGCGGAAAAACAAACGAAGCTTCAGGAACATCAAAACGCCCTGGCTTATACTTCATCAATCATAGGCAGGATGACAACTAACGGAGTTGTTACGGGGGTTGAGGTCAATGAATTTGGCCAATTGACAACTAAAATATCAGGTCAGGATATCCAGATAACATTGGATAGGGCTAATAAATCAAGACAGAGAGGAACCTAACTTTGAAACCGGTAGGTTAAAATACCTACCGGCTGATTTGTTAAGATTGCAAATGTCGGCAGCTCTTACGTTACACGAATGGAATGAGGATTCTGCAATAGGCATCACTACTTATTGCTGCGGTGCTTTGCTATAGATTGCGTCGGCAAGTTCTTTAAGAACATCCCAGGCTTTTATAAGATCATCCTCTGTTAATCGTGCAATACCGTTGCCTAATTTACGACCGGCAATCTTCGAGCTTAGCGTTGTCCTGGCGTATTTGTTATTTGGGTACATTTTATCGGCTATGCCTGACTTATTTAATTCCGAGCGTTCCAACAACTCTATTAGTTCTTTTTCTTTCATGCAGCAAAGATAATGAGCGGAAGCGTACGTATACTACATTTGTAGACTATGATAATGATGTGACATAATTATCATATCTCTACACTACATTTGTAGTATACAAACGGGGATTAATTATGAAATCATTAGTATTTAAAACAGCTTGGCAGATTGCCTCAGACTTTGCAACGTTCGCAGAAGCATTAAAACATGCGTGGCAATTAATAAAACTAAAGTACGCTATGCTAAAAGGTGTAGTCGAATTTTCTTACCGAAAAGTAGATGGATCAATAAGAACTGCCGTAGGTACTCTGCAAGCTCCACATGTAAACTACGAATTCAAAGGAAAGGCTAGTACCACTAAAACGATGGCATACTTTGATCTTGAGCAGGGCGCATTCCGCTGCTTTAAAATCGAAAATTTTATCTACTAAACTAAAACTTACCACCAGCTAAATTTTGTACCATGACCACTGAAACCAAATATAAATCAACCCAAAACATACAGCTCCCTTCATTAGAAGGTAGAGCTGCGGAGACTACCGATTCAGCTGCTTACTTCCTGCAAAAAGCAAATTATGTTCGCGCGACACTTCACCATATTAATGGGATGACATCTCATGTATTAATGATTGTTCCTGAATATTCAGAATGGGGTGAAATGCTGGAGGACGGCCAGATCGCCATGCGTGAGTATATCCATCAGTTAACCAGGCGTTGGATAAAGATAAGCCATTTTTATACCGAATTCGGAAATTTAGAATCAGACGGGTCTTTTTCCCCTTTATGCGGTGGCATCCTTCATGATATCCCGCTAAATAAAGTGTACAAGTCCGGTTCACGTGGCGAATGGGTTGCCCCTGATCAGCACCCTAGCCATCACATGTATAATCAAAGAGGCTCTAGTATGGAGCTTGACGAACTAACTAGAGTCGTTAGCAAACGCAACGAGGCCGTATTTAAGAAAGTCGATTCCAATAAAACACAATGTGGGGTACCTATTTCAAGCATGCAATATTATTTCATTGAAGGCGATGTACCTGAAGGAACATTTGAGCATGCCGGCGAAACGTATGCCGTTGTTTATTCATTCATCAAAAGTGATTTGAAAGGAGGTGCATCATGCTGATATCTCAAAATACAAACGGACCATCTATATTGTCGGAGGACAGAAGAGTACTTATAAGTCTACTAGTTGGTCAAATAACTACCAATGGCCATGACGTGCGGGAAACTGATAAATTAGCGGGCCTACAAGCTGATTGCTATGCAATGGAAGAGGTGTTACAGGAGATTGCGCAGGTAGGACATGTCATAGATTATTACAATCATATTGATAAAGCGTTCGAATTACTTATCAGCAACGAACCAGGCGCATTTCGAACTTATAAAATGTTAACAGCTATGTTTAGAATTTTTTCAAAGCACCAAAATGTGATTTATGATAAGTTAAATGAAGTCAGCAGACTCATTTCCGACTTAGATATAATTGAATCAGAAAATTAAGAAGAAAGGGTAAACATTTCAGTACAAATCAACTCCTATGTACCGATATTGCCATGTTCCGTAAAATATCAAGGAGCGTGACAATAGCGGTACATAGGAGGCTTTGTGAGGCTTTGTGAGGTCGCACAAAACAGCACTCACAAAGGCAATAAAGATTTTTCTAACATCATAACGCGCGTATAGCGATTGCCCCATCTGGACCGCAGCAAGGTTTTTCTCCAGTCACAACGCGCGCATTGATTTATCCTTGCGCATCACCAGGTGAGATCCGTTTATCCTATACTATTTATGATAGTAGAAAAATCTTCTGGACTGTGCTATATCCGTTTCTATAATTATTATCCAAAGGATAGGATAACTCGCTGCTCTATAATAAAGAGACCGTATTATAATCTTCCTGAATCGCTGAAGGCGATTTCGATATATTGTCCTCTATAAAGGCCAGAAAAGTAAGGTATAGTAAAGTCCAAGGTCTGAAAACATCTTGAAATGTAACGTTTTGTCACGTTTCGGCTCGGTATGATGACACCAAAAAGTTTAGTTAGGTGTAGTCATAGGATAATTAATGGGTAAAAATGTGAGGTTTTGTGAGGTTGGATGATCATTTGAGTTATTCCAAAATTTACCAAAAAGGTATAGTCAGGTATAGTTTAGGATCTTCCATTTGTGTCAAAAGGTGAGGTATTGTGAGGTTTCTGAATTATTCCAAGTATTCCCAAATGTCCTAAAAAGTAACGGAAAGTAACGGGACGTTAATTATTCCAAGTATTCCTTGTAGGCATAAACTGGTTTATAAATCCCGGTTCACTACCCCCTCATTAGAAGCCTCAAGAGCTTTTCCGGACTACAGGTGATCTGTAGTACGTATCAATCCAAGCTTGAACCGCAGCTGGTTTAAATTTTAAATCCTTTCCAACCGTATGATATCCTATTTCGGCTTTTCTAGCCCGTATAAAGGATTCTCTATACCCAGTTAACTCACATACCTGGCTAATGTCCAAAAGGCCTATCTGGTTAGCTAAATTTGATTCTGCTTGATTCCTGATAATTGATTGTGACTCAACGAACATCTCAACAAGACGTTTGTAAGCTGCGGTCTCCATTGTTATTACTTCCATAGCATTTTACTTTTAGTTTATACTAATTTACTAAGGATAACTTAACGACCCAACAGTATTGACCAGGATTGTAAGACAATGCCAACTTTAAACCGTAATCAGTAACTATATTTACCGGAGAGAACATTTATCATTGACAGCGAACAACAATGTTTATATTTGAACATGGAAGACTTTAGAATGACTGATGAAGAATTTTATGAGATCAATGTCGAGCTAATTTCTATTGATGCTGACTATCAGATGGGTAAAAACACTCAGGCCTTGGAAAGAAAGGTTAATGATCGTATTAATTATTTAAACAATATAATCAACAGCATTAATGAAAAGGATTATGGCGACTACAACACTCTCATTGATCTTCTTCATCAATTCTATCTTGTCCGCGACAAATTTAAGTCTCATTAATTGACCATCTGATTACCCATATTAACCTTTAAATCTCAATGAAAAAACAACTACTAACATTATTGGCATTAACATGCGCAACCCTTGCTCACGCCCAATCACCGGCTAATAAGCCTAGTCAAGAAAAACTGCAAAGCAACGCGGAGGCGTTCTCTGAAAAATCAGGATCCCTTCTTCAAAAGCAGTTTGAAGATGTTGGTTCGATTAAAAGCTGTAAGATCCAAGTAGCTACATTCACGGACCTGATCAATGGCCAGAAAACTTTAGCAGTTAGGCTGGAGAAGCCGTATTCCAATTCGGTATCATCTGATAGTAAAATAGCTCTGTTGGATCCGGATGAGATTGATGCACTTCTGAAGTCATTAAAAATTATGCAGGAGAAGGTTTTTGTTACTAACCCTGCTCAAGGCACTTATACCGAAGTGAATTACACGAGTAGAGGCGGCTTCAAAGCCGGCTGTTACTATGATAAGAAAGCCTGGACTACTTTTATGAAGCTTGAAAAATACGACGGTAATTCTTACGTATGGTTTGAGAGTGCAGACACTCAAAAACTAATTGATCTGATCCTCCTTGCAAAGGACAAATTAAAATAAGGTTCCATCTATACCACCATAGTATAATCATCTGATAGTCCATACTTGAAAGATGCGGTCTGATTGCTGTCAATTTATTTCCCAGTAAAAATAGCCAGCCTGAAATTAGGTATTCATCCGGTATAAATGCGTAACCGGTTACGCATTTATACCGGATGAATAATACTGCAAAAAATTTTATAAGAACTTCCGAAAGAGCCGATGATAGATTGCAATATTGATAGCTATCAAATAAACGGCTAAGCCTTTATCATTTATACTACTCTCTTTACCTACCTGGCTATCACGAGTTGCGAGTGTGGCTGTCCCTATTACTGATGTGAAAGTCATGTAACATTAGTGATAGGCAAAGGTGGTTTTTGTGTCACACAGCCACAACTTGCAGAGGTAAAATACATCTGGTATTCCGGTATAGACCAAAAGTCCGGAGCCCCTCCCCTATTGATATTGGGCTTATTTAAATGTAAGTTTGGTTACAATCAGAGAGGTTTATGAAAAGAATATCACTAGTGTTATATTGCTATACTAAAAAAGAAATCGTTTCTTTCTTAGCCGGTACTGTGATGGGAAGGATGCAGTATGGATAATCCTTTTGCAGACATAGACCAACGCCTGAAAAGTATTGAGGAGACGTTGAGTAAGATGATTACTTTGATCAGTCAAGATCCGGAGCCAGCCAACACTAACCAGGTCAGTGAAGAGGAGCGCTACGACGCGGACCAGCTTGCGGCCTACCTGGGATGCAAACGAGATACCGTGTTGAAATACAAAAGGAATAAAGTTATTCCTTATTACCAGGCAGGAAGATCATTTTATTTTAAACGATCCGAGGTAGATGCTTACTTGTCATCATCTCGCCACCACTTATTAAGAAAGCCAGCGAAATAGGTTGCTCCATCCAATATTTTAGATCAATGTGGATAAGGGCTTATAGTCATTCTCCTCTATCTTAAGGAGTATTTTATCAACTTCGCTTATTTCTAAAAGCTTAAAGCCTGTTTCCTGACTATTTATTTTGTTCAGTAGTTTCTCTTGAGGAGACTTTTTAATTGGTTTATTGAAAACAACAGTAAAGTCGCCACTTTTTGACCATTGTTTCTCAATGCTAAGTTTATTAAGGGCGTTTGTCAAGACCTCCCATTGATTTAACTGATTGCCCAAAGTTTCAATACTATTGGTAAAATCAATGTCTTGTACAGCTGTTAACACCCCATTTTTTCCAATTAATCTAACCTGTGTGTTAGAATAGATACCCTCAAATTTATTCGGCGTTACCTTGAAGTCAATATCAACTTTATTTTTAAGGTCAACAGAATGAATTTTCTTTTTGAAGTCATTATGAAAAGTATTTTTCAATATATCCTTGTGAGCCTTAACACCTAAGAACTTATCTACAAGTGTAGCAAACAACTTATTATCCATGACACTAGCAATTGGATGGGGTTCGCCAAAGTGAATAACACCTGAACTGTAGTTATTTAGATAAGTAGCATAAGTTGATTCA
>Ga0308164_10004780_pt1 | contig 11274 bp, 10 predicted proteins | sample PhyTR2_FD_201031 | JGI IMG/M metagenome (GOLD analysis project Ga0308164, IMG submission 201031) | Phyllosphere microbial communities from UC Gill Tract Community Farm, Albany, California, United States - DLSLT.R2 | ecosystem: Host-associated > Plants > Phyllosphere > Unclassified | place: USA... | reverse complement strand
GCGTCCAGCGGCGCAATGCCGCTGACTTCCCGCTCCGGGTCGCCGACCAGGTCGCCGCCCAGATGCGCGACGAGCTGCCGCAACTGTATTGCCATGGGTCGGACGCCGCTTATTTGTTCAGCGCCTTGAGCACCTTGTCGGTGATGTCGATGCGCGGGCTGATGTAGACAGCCTCCTGAAACACGATGTCGTATTTCTCGGCTTCGGCGATCTGCTTGATCACCCGGTTGGTGCGTTCAAGGACGGTGGCCAGCTCTTCATTGCGACGCTGGTTCAGGTCTTCGCGGAACTCGCGCTGGCGGCGCTGGAAGTCCTTGTCGAGGTCGCCCAGCTCGCGCTGGCGGCGGCCGCGGTCGACTTCCGACAATACCGGCGCATCCTTGTCGAGCTTGTCGGCCATGCTTTTCAGCCGGGCGCCCATGTCCTGCAATTCCTTGTCGCGCTTGGAAAATTCCTGTTCGATCTTGGCGTTCGCGGTCTTGGCGGGCGCCGCTTCGCGGAAGATCCGCTCGGTGCTGACGAAGCCGACCTTGACTTCCTGGGCCTGCGCCGAACCGGCGAAGAGCATGGATGCGGTCAACAGCATGGCGCAACGTGCTGCGAGGGAATGTTTTGGTGAAAACTTCAAGTGGTTTCTCCGCATTTCAAAAGTCACATTATGCCTGCTTCGCATCAGAAGCCGGTGCCCAGCTGAAACTGGAACGGTTGGGTGCGATCGGCGTCCTTTGCATTCAGCGCCTTGCCGAAGCTCAGCTTCAGAGGGCCGATAGGCGAAACCCAGCTGATGCCTATGCCGGCCGATGCGCGCATGTTGGCGACGCTGATCTTCTCGCCTGCGACGGTATTGAAGACGTTGCCGGCGTCGACGAAGGTGAACCAGCGCAAGCTGCGGTCGACGCCGGTGCCGGGGAACGGGAATTGCAATTCGGCGTTCAGGATCAGGCGCGCATTGCCGCCGGTGATGTCGACGTCCTGCACCGGGTTGACGGACAGCGACGACCCTTCGTAGCCGCGCACCGAGCCGATGCCGCCGGCATAGAAATTCTTGAACACCGGATAAGGACGCCCGCCGAACGAGCGGCCGTAATCGATTTCGCCGTTCAGCGCGAGCGTCGACGTGGTGAGGAAAGGCTTGAAGTACTGGTGCTGGTACGTCGCGCGGTAATAACGCAGGTCGCCCAGCGTCGACAGCTCGAAGTTGGCGCGCTGGTAGCGGCCGGTCGTCGGGATCAATGCGCTGTCGCGGCTGTCGCGTTGCCACGCCACCGTGAACGGGAAGGACGTGGTCAGCGCCGTCGAGCCGTCGCCGAAGTCGTTTGCATACTGGCGGTAGACCAGCGGGCTGGTCGAGTCCACGTCGACCTCGGTGCGCTCCACGCCGACGCCGAAGAACACCGTGTCGACTTCCGAGAACGGCACGCCGAAACGCACGTTGCCGCCCAGCGTGCGGACGCGGTAGTCGCCGGTGTTGACCAGCGGCGGCCGCGTGGTGCGGACGAACGCCTCGTAACTGCGGCTGATGCCGTCGTCGGTGAAATAGGGATTGGTCTGCGACAGCGCGATGGTGCGGTTCCGCTTGCTGGTGTTGACATCCAGCCCGATCGTGTTGCCGCTGCCGAATGCGTTCGCCTGCTGGATCGAGCCGGTCAGCGTGACCTTCTCGCTGCTCGAAAATCCCGCGCCCAGCGCGATCGCGCCGGTCGGCTTCTCGACGATGTTCATGTTCAGGTCGACCTGGTCGGTCGTGCCCTGGACTTCCGGCGTCTCGACATTGACCTCGGTGAAATAGCCGAGGCGGTCGACGCGGTCGCGCGACAGCTTGATCTTCGACGCGTCGTACCAGGAGCTTTCCAGCTGGCGCATTTCACGGCGGATCACTTCGTCGCGGGTACGCGTGTTGCCGCCGATGTTGATGCGGCGGACATAGACGCGCTTGCCCGGATCGATCAGGATCGTGAACGCGACTTCCTTCTTCTCGCGGTTGATCTGCGGGTTGGCATTGACGTTGGCGAACGCGTAGCCGAAATTGCCGAGGCGCTCGGAGATCTTCTTGGTGGTCTCGGTCAGCTTGGCGCCCGAATACACGTCGCCCGGCTTGAGCGTCACCAGCTGGCTCAATTCGTCCTCGCGGCCGAACATCTCGCCTTCCAGCTTCACGTCGGACACCGAGTACTTGTCGCCTTCGGTGATGTTGATGGTGACGTAGATGTCCTTGCGGTCCGGCGTGATCGACACCTGGGTCGACTCGACCTGCATTTCGAGATAGCCGCGGTTCAGGTAGAACGACTTCAGCGCCTCGATGTCGCCGGTCAGCTTCTGCTTCGAATACTGGTCGGACTTGGTGTACCAGCTGAACCAGCCCGGCGTGCTCAGCTTGATCTGGTCGCGCAGTTCCTTCTCGGAGTAAGCCTTGTTGCCGACGATGTTGATCTGGCGGATCCGGGACACGTCGCCCTCGTCCACCGCGAAATTGATGTTGACCCGGTTGCGCTCGATCGGCGTGACCGTGGTCGTGATCTGGACGCCGTACAGGCCGCGCGACAGGTACTGCCGCTTCAGTTCCTGCTCGGCGCGGTCCAGCAGCGCCTTGTCATAGATGCGGGATTCGCCCAGGCCGATTTCCTTCAGCGCCTTGGTCAGCGTGTCCTTGTCGAACTCCTTGGTGCCGCTGAACTCGACGGCGCCGATTGCCGGCCGCTCCTCGACGGTCACGACCAGCACGTCGCCCTCGGCCTCGACCCGGACGTCCTTGAAAAAGCCGGTCGCGTACAACGCCTTGATCGCCGACGCGCCCTTGTCGTCGGTGAATGTGTCGCCAACCTTGACCGGCAGGTAGTTGAACACGGTGCCGGCTTCAGTGCGCTGTATGCCTTCCACGCGGATGTCGCGCACCGTGAACGGCTCGACTGCAAGGGCGGACCCGGTGCAGAGTGCGAAGGCGGCGGCGGCAATCAGGCGACGGGAATAAAGAGGCAGGAGAGTACGCTCTGAATGTAATTTCATTGGCTGTTGTTGTGGTTTAGCTGATTGAACTGCCCGGACGGACATGAGCACGCCGGAGCAGACTGAGCCGGACCGGGGCAGTGACCCCGAGGCCGCGAACGTGGCCTCAGGAGATGAGCCGGACTATGTCGTTGAAGACTGCCACCATCATCAGGGTCATCAGGATGCCGATGCCGGCCCGCTGTGCCAGTTCGCCAAAGCGTGGGGGAACGGGACGCCCGGTCAAAACTTCCAGCGAATAATACAGCAAAAGACCCCCATCCAACACCGGTATCGGCAGCAAATTCATGACCCCCAGACTGATGCTGATGAACGCGATAAAGCTCAGGTAACTGACCCATCCGATGCGTGCGGTCTGGCCCGCATAATCGGCAATCGTGATCGGTCCGGTAATGTTTTTCAGCGACGCTTCGCCGATCAGCATCCGGCCCAGCATGCGCAGCGTCATCACGCTGGTGTCCCAGGTTTTCTGTGCGCCGCGCGCAATCGCGGTCAGCGGCGGCGCGCTGGCGGTGACCATCTCCGGGGACATCGCCACTTCGGCCTGGATGCGGCCGGTCGCCCCGCCGCTGGCCTCGACCCGCTGCGGCACCACGGTGATGTCCAGCGGCTGGCCGTCGCGCTGCACCGACACGACCAGCGCCTTTCCGGGCGCGGCCTTGATCATGTCGACGAACATGCCGCCGTCCGTCACCGGCTTGCCGTCGATGGCGCGTATCAGGTCGCCGCTGCGCAGCCCGGCGCGGGCGGCCGGACCGTCCGGCGTCAGCGCGCCCAGCGTGGCGGGCGGGCGCGCCAGATCGATGCCCAGGCGCGGCATGAAGTCGGTTTCGAGTTCCGAGGCCGACAGCGTGTTGGTCGGCAGGGTCGCGCTGAAACGGCTGACGCCGCCCGCGGCGGACGGGTCGGGCCGCTCGACGTCGATGCGGGCAGGCGCACGGTTCACGGCCGACTGCAGCAGCGTCCAGCGCAGGTCCGACCAGAGCTGCACCGGCTCGCCGTTGACCGCGGTGACGAGTTCGCCGCCGCGCAGGCCGGCGTCGTAGGCGGCGCTGTTCTGCGGCACCGCCCGCAGGCGCGGCGCCGGCTCGGGTATGCCATGCATGAAGAGGCCGGCAAACACCAGGATGGCCAGGATGAAGTTGGCGAGCGGCCCGGCGGCGACGATGGCGATGCGTTTCCACACCGACTGCACCGTGTATTCACGCTTCAGGTCGGCGGCGGACACGTCGGCCATGTTGCCTTCGCGGGCGTCGAGCATCTTGACGTAGCCGCCCAGGGGCAGCAGCGAGACCGCCCATTCGGTCTGGTCCGGCCCGAAGCGGCGCGACCAGACGATCTTGCCCATGCCGACCGAGAAGCGCAGCACCTTGACATTGCACCAGCGGGCAACCCAGTAGTGGCCCAGCTCGTGCACCACGACCAGCACGCCGAGGACGACGATGAACGCAAGCAGCGTCTGCAGCAGCATCATGATTTGAGGTACTCCCGCGCGGCTTCGCGTGCGCGCCGGTCCTGCTCGAGCAATCCGGCCATTTCCGTTACGGGTTCGTGCGGGACAGTGTCCATCACCCGGGCAATGAGCTGATCTATCATGCGAAATCCGATCTGGCGATTAAGGAAGGCGTCGACGGCGACCTCGTTGGCGGCGTTCATCAGCGCCGGCGCGGAGCCCCCTGCCTGCAACGCATCATACGCGAGTTTCAAACAGGGAAACCGCTGCAGGTCGGGACGCTCGAAACGCAGGTGGGCGATGGCGGTCAGGTCCAGCGGCGCGACGCCGGAGGCGATGCGCTCCGGGTAGGCCAACGCATGCGCGATCGGCGTGCGCATGTCCGGATTGCCGAGCTGCGCCAGCACCGAGCCGTCGACGTAGGACACCATCGAATGGATCACGCTTTGTGGATGGATCAGCACCTCGATCTGCGCCGCCGACGCGCCGAACAGCCATGCGGCTTCGATGACTTCCAGTCCCTTGTTCATCATGGTCGCGGAATCGACCGAGATCTTGCGGCCCATGACCCAGTTCGGATGCGCGACCGCCTCTTCCGGCGTCACGCTGTCGAGCGTGTCGGCGGCGCGGGCCAGGAACGGCCCGCCCGACGCGGTCAGCAGGATCTTGGCGATGCCGTGGCCGTCGGCGCCGGTGCCGCGGGTGAAATCGTGCGGCAGGCACTGGAAGATCGCGTTATGTTCGCTGTCGATCGGCAGCAGCGTCGCGCCGCTGTCGGCAACCGCGGTCATGAACAGCTGGCCGGACATGACCAGCGCTTCCTTGTTCGCCAACAAGACCTTCTTGCCTGCCTGCGCCGCCGCCAGCGACGGCGCCAGGCCGGCCGCGCCGACGATGGCGGCCATTACCGTGTCGCAGCGGCTGTCCGACGCCACCTGACAGAGCGCGGCCTCGCCCCACAGCACCTCGGTCGGGACGCCTGCCCGCCTGAGCATGGCGGCCAGCTCGGACGCGCCGGCGGCGCTGCCGGTCACGGCGACTTCGGGCCGGAAGCGCTCGCATTGCGCGGCGAGTTCGGCGATGCGGGTGTGTGCGGTCAGCGCGAAGACCCGGTAGCGGTCCGGGTGCCGCGAAATGACGTCGAGCGTGGAGACGCCGATCGAGCCGGTGGCGCCCAGGATAGTGATGTTTTGCATTGAAACGATTCCAGCCCTAGAGGCGGTAGGCAATCAGCGTGGCGAGGGGCAGCACCGGGATCAGCGCGTCGATGCGGTCGAGCACGCCGCCATGGCCGGGCAGCAGGCTGCTGCTGTCCTTCATGCCGGCGCGGCGCTTCAGCATGGACTCGAACAGGTCGCCGGCCACGCTGGCGGCGCATACCAGCAGCATCACCGCGATCAGGCCGCCCCAGCCGAGGCTGCTCTGCACGTGCGTGGCGAAAGTGTCCTGCAGCGCCGGCCAGAACACGCTTGCCGATGTCAGCACGAGGACGGCGATGGCGCCGCCGATCGCGCCTTCCCATGACTTGCCGGGAGAGATCGAGGGGGCCAGCTTGCGCTTGCCGAAGGCCTTGCCGGCGAAATAGGCGCCGATGTCGGCGATCCAGACGATCGCCATCACCGACAGCAGGTACAGCGGCGAATGCAGGTACAGCGCGGAAATGGCGACGAAGCAGCCGAGCACGGCGGTGCCGTAGACCACCGAGACCAGCGTGTTGGCAAAGCTGCCCAGCGGCGGCAGGCCCAGGCCCAGCGCCGGCGCGAGCCGGATCGCCCAGATCGCCACGCACAGCATGCTGAACGGATAGGCGGCGTCCAGCGGATGCCGCACCAGCAGGAACAGCAGGATCGCGCTCCATATGACGGCGCTGAGCACCGGCATGCGGCCCTTGAACAGCCGCGCGCTTTCCCATTGCGCGGCGCCGAAAAAGATGACGAGCACCAGCTTGAACAGCAGCACCGAGCCGGTCCAGACCACGCCCAGCAGCACCGCAAGCAGGATGAGCGCGGTAATTACCCGGGTCCGCAGCATCAGGAGGCTTTCTTGGATTCGACCAGCTGCGCGCTGGTGCGGCCGAAGCGGCGTTCGCGCTGCTGGTAGGACAGGATGGCCTCGGCCAGCGATGCGCCGGTGAAGTCGGGCCAGTAGGTTTCGGTGAAATACATTTCGGTATAGGCGAGCTGCCAGAGCATGAAGTTGGAAATGCGCTGCTCGCCGCCGGTGCGGATGAACAGGTCGGGCTCGGGCGCGTAGGCCATCGCCAGGTGCGGCGCCAGCTGTTCCTCGCTGAAATCGGTGGCGCCGGGATGCGCGGCGACCATCTTGCCGACGGCCTGCATCACGTCCCAGCGGCCGCCGTAGTTCGCGCAGATGTTGAGCGTCAGCCGGGTATTGTTGGCAGTGCGACGTTCGGCATTGGCAATCATCTGCTGCAGCTTGGGATCGAAGCGGGACAGGTCGCCCACGACCTTCAGCCGGATGCTGTTGACATGCATCTTCGTGATTTCACGCTCCAGCGCGGTCATGAAGAGCCGCATCAGCACCGACACCTCTTCCGCCGGACGCCGCCAGTTTTCCGAGCTGAATGCAAACAGCGTCAGGAATTCGACCCCGCGCTCGACGCAGGCCTCGACCACGTCGCGCACCCGTTCGACGCCCTTCGCATGGCCGGCAACGCGCGGCAGGAAACGCCGGGTCGCCCACCGGCCATTGCCATCCATGATGATGGCGATGTGCCGGGGAACGGCGCTTACCTCGGGGACGTCTTTGGTCGAACTCGGTTGCATCATTGCTTGCTTTTCAATTGGAATTGCCAGGTGTTAAGTTATGACGATCAATGTGCGATTGTCAAACTAAGAATGCGAGGCACCTGATCAAACCGTCAGCACTTCCTTTTCTTTCTCTGCAACCAGCTTGTCGATCTCGGCCACGAAGCGGTCGGTCAGCTTCTGCACATCGTCCTGCGCACGGCGCTCGTCGTCTTCCGAAATCGCCTTGTCCTTGAGCAGCTTCTTCAGCCCCTCGTTGGCGTCGCGGCGGATGTTGCGCACGGCGATCTTCGCATCCTCGGCTTCGGTCTTGACCAGCTTGACCATTTCCTTGCGGCGCTCTTCGGTCAGCGGCGGCGTCGGGACCCGGATTATTTCGCCCTGGGTCGCCGGGTTGAGGCCCAGGTCGGACTCGCGGATCGCCTTCTCGATGGCGCCCACCATTTTCTTTTCCCAAGGCTGCACGCCTATGGTGCGGGCGTCGATCAGGGTGATGTTCGCGACCTGGCTCAGCTGGGTCGGGTTGCCGTAGTAATCGACTTTGACATGATCGAGGATGCCGGCGTGGGCACGGCCGGTGCGGACCTTGGCCAGGTCCGCCTTCAGCGTCTCGATCGACTTGTTCATCTTCTGTTCTGTGGTTTTCTTGACGTCGGCGACAGTCATGCTGCTCTCCTTTTATTACCGTTTTTGGGAGTTCGTTTCAAACGTGGACCAGGGTGCCTTCGTCCTCGCCCATCACGATGCGGGACAGCGCGCCGGGCTTGACGATGGAAAATACCCTGATCGGAAGCTTCTGGTCGCGGCACAGCGCAAAGGCGGTGGCGTCCATGACCTGCAGGTGCTGCGAGATTGCATCATCGAAGCTGATGCTCGCATAACGGGTGGCCGTCGGGTCCTTGTTCGGGTCGGCGCTGTAGACGCCGTCAACCTTGGTTGCCTTCAAGACAACTTCGGCGCCAATTTCGGAGCCGCGCAACGCGGCGGCGGTGTCCGTGGTGAAGAACGGGTTGCCGGTGCCCGCGGCAAAGATGACGACCTTTCCCTCTTCCAGGTATTGCAGCGCCTTTGGGCGCACATAGGGCTCGACTACCTGTTCGATGCTGATCGCCGACATCACGCGGGCGACCATGCCGAACTGGCGCATCGCATCGGCCAGGGCCAGCGAGTTCATCACGGTGGCCAGCATGCCCATGTAGTCGGCGGTGGCGCGGTCCATGCCCTGCGCACCGGGGGCGACGCCGCGGAAGATATTGCCGCCGCCGATGACGATGGCCAGTTCGACGCCCATTTTGACGACTTCGGAGACGTCGGCCACCATGCGCTCGATGGTGGCGCGGTTGATGCCGTAGGAATCGTCGCCCATCAGGGCTTCACCGGAAAGCTTGAGGAGGACGCGCTTGTACGCTGGTTGGGTCATGAAGGAGGCTCCTAGTGATGGTCCGGTCTTGCTGGCTGTCTGCCAGCCCGGAATGCTGCTTTATACCCATTCCGGGACATAACGCGCGACGGCGTCGCGCCGCTTCCGCATGGAAAGTTATGGGCTGGAATGGCTATCAGGTCCGACATTTTACAGCGGCGAAGCAACGGTCCGGGCGCGGGCTGGCGGCCGTCGGCCGCCGCACCCTAAAAAAACGGGCCTTTCGGCCCGCTGTCGATTACGCCTGCTTGGCCGCTGCCACCTGGGCAGCCACTTCCGCGGCAAAGTCGTCCTGCTTCTTCTCGATGCCTTCGCCGACGATGAACATCACGAAAGACTTGATCGTGGTGTTGTTGGCCTTCAGCATCTGCTCGACGGTCTGCTTGTCGTTCTTCACGAACGGCTGGTTCAGCAGCGACACTTCCTTCAGGAATTTCTGCACCGAACCCTCGACCATCTTGGTGGCGATGTCCGCCGGCTTGCCCGACTCGGCAGCCTTCAGCGTCGCGACCGAGCGCTCGCGCTCGATCAGCTCGGCCGGCACGGCGTCGGACGACAGCGACACCGGCTTCATCGCGGCGATGTGCATCGCGACGTCCTTGGCGACCTGCTCCTGCTCGCCTTCGTACTCGACCATCACGCCGATGCGGGTGCCGTGCAGGTAGGAAACCAGCTTGGTGCCGTTGTCGAAGCGCTTGAAGCGGCGGAACGACATGTTCTCGCCGATGCGGCCCACCAGCGTGGTGCGCTGCTGTTCCAGCGTCTGGCCGTCCAGGTCCAGCGCACCCAGTGCGGCGATGTCGGCCGGGTTGCCTTCGGCGACCAGGCGGGCTGCGTCCGATGCCAGCTTCAGGAAGTCGTCGTTCTTGGTGACGAAGTCGGTTTCGCAGTTGACTTCGATCAGCGCGCCGACGCTGCCCTTGATGTACGCGGCAACCACGCCTTCGGCGGTCACGCGGGACGATGCCTTGGATGCCTTGCTGCCGAGCTTGACGCGCAGGATCTCTTCGGCCTTGACCGGGTCGCCGCCGGCTTCGGTCAGCGCCTTCTTGCATTCCATCATCGGCGCGTCCGTCTTCGCGCGCAGTTCGCCTACCATCGCTGCAGTAATTGTGGCCATCTTGTTCTCCTAGCTGGTCGGCCGCCCTCGTGGACGGCCGGAATCGAAATTAGTGTGGATTTGGCTCGAAAAAAAGGGGCGAACCGCTGTTGCCCCTTTTTTTCGCGCCCGCGGCCTTGGCAGCGGGCAGAGGCAGATTACGCCTGCTCGTTGACTTCGACGAATTCGTCGCCGCCGGCGTTGGCCTGGAGGGATTCCACCAGGTCGTTGGTTGCGCTGTTGCGGCCTTCGAGGATCGCATCGGCGACGCCGCGCGCATACAGCGCGATGGCTTTCGACGAGTCGTCATTGCCTGGAATGACGTAGGCGACGCCGTCCGGCGAGTGGTTGGTGTCGACCACGCCGATGACCGGGATGCCCAGCTTGGCGGCTTCGGTGATGGCGCCCTTGTGGTAGCCGACGTCGATGACGAAGATTGCGTCAGGCACGCCGCCCATGTCCTTGATGCCGCCGATGGACTTTTGCAGCTTTTCCATTTCGCGGGCGAACATCAGGCCTTCCTTCTTCGACAGCTTCTCGACCGAGCCGTCTTCGATCTGGCCTTCCATTTCCTTCAGGCGCTTGATCGAGGTCTTGATTGTCTTGAAGTTGGTCAGCATGCCGCCGAGCCAGCGCTGGTCGACGTAAGGCACGCCGGCGCGCTGGGCTTCCTGCGCGACCAGGTCGCGGGCCTGGCGCTTGGTGCCGACCATCAGGATGGTGCCGCGGTTGGCCGACAGCTTGCGGATGTAGTTCATCGCCTCGTTGTACTTCGCGAGGGTGACTTCCAGGTTGACGATATGAATCTTGTTGCGGTGACCGAAGATGTACGGCGCCATCTTGGGGTTCCAGAAACGGGTTTGGTGGCCGAAATGGATACCGGCTTCCAGCATTTCACGCATGGTGACTGACATGTTTGCTCCAGGGTTGGGTCTGGAATCCGGCCAGTGACCCCGGCATGCTATGCAGGGGCACCCTTTTGGGCCGGATTCGCGATTTAAAAAGTTGTTCGCCTGACTATCGTGCCGCCGCCACCGCCGCTGGGGCTGCTGCCGGCATACAAGGCAATCAAGCTAACCCGAGATTCTACCCTATCTGGGCTGACGGGTTCAAGTGCGGCTGCCGGCGCGCCCGGCGAAGCGACTGCGGCTCGACTATAATTACCGCTCGTCTATCCTGTGTACCCCGTGCCGCTAGCGGCATACCTCTTCCGAATACGCTCCGACCATGTCAATCTCGATCAAGTCCGATGAGGATATCCGCGGCATGCGCATCGCCGGCCGCCTGGCCGCCGAAGTCCTCGACTACATCACGCCCTTCGTCAAGCCCGGCGTCACCACGGCAGAACTCGACCGCCTCTGCCACGAATACATGACGAATGTGCAGGACAGCATCCCGGCGCCGCTCAATTACTGCCCGCCCGGCTACACCCCGTATCCGAAGGCCGTCTGCACGTCGGTCAACGACGTGATCTGCCACGGCATACCGGGCGACAAGGCGCTGAAGAACGGCGACGCGGTGAACATCGACG
>Ga0308164_10004779_pt1 | contig 11274 bp, 11 predicted proteins | sample PhyTR2_FD_201031 | JGI IMG/M metagenome (GOLD analysis project Ga0308164, IMG submission 201031) | Phyllosphere microbial communities from UC Gill Tract Community Farm, Albany, California, United States - DLSLT.R2 | ecosystem: Host-associated > Plants > Phyllosphere > Unclassified | place: USA... | reverse complement strand
GGGTAGCAACCCTTACCGCTGCTCTACTTGCCTGGACACTGAACGAGCATGCAGAGGACGGGCGCGCTACCGTGGAATGGGAATTTACAGCCCCCGCCCGCGCCATCCTTCAAGGCAGCGATTATTATGCCCGCCTCAACCGCGCCGCGCTGCTCGCATTCCGATCAAAGTATGCGATCACACTCTATGAGATGGGCTGTTTGCTCGCTGGTCGTCGCAATCCAACATGGTCCGGTACGGTCGATGAGCTTCGGGAACGCCTAGGCGCTCCATCCAACTCGATGCCGAACTTTTCTGATTTCCGCCGCTTAGTGCTTACGCCTGGCAAAGCTGAAATCGATCAGCTTGCCGCGTTCACGATGGATTGGCTCGAACGTCGTGGTGCGAGGGGGAAAATTACCCATGTCACTATCACGTTCGCCCCCAAGGATGACGATGCGACCGACGCCGCAGCGGACGAAGCCGAACGCCATAGCGGCGGGCGGCGATCACGGCGTGAAGGCACTACTGACACCGTCGTTGATGCCGCCAATCTCATCGCAGTAGCAGCATCACGATTGTCGGTTTCCGATACCGTGCGCTGGCCTGCTGATGACCAAGTGGACGAGTTTAAGAACTCGGAGCTGTATGCGATCGGACGCGCCCTGGGGGGCGGACATGCCGTGCAACGGCTTGCCGATCAGTATGCCCGCGTCCGCAGCAACCAACGGCGTCAGCTCATTGGAGACGCTCTGAAGGCTGACTGGACGAAGTGGGTTACGGGGTGTGCCACGAAATGGGGTCGAGCCTGATTATTTCTAATCCGGACTGTTGCTGCTAACGGTTAGCCGACTGCTTATTGAAACGATCCGCAACGGGGCATTTACAGATGGCTTACACCTTGGGCGAAGCCGCTAAGGCAACGGGCATTAGCAAGGCTTCCATTTCCCGTGCGGTGAGTAGCGGGCGAATTTCCGCTACAAAAAAAGAGGATGGATCATTTTCGATTGAGCCTGTCGAGCTTCATCGTGTCTATCCGCCGAAATCAGCCGCACCCGTAAGCGCAACGGCACCTGAAACACAGGGTAACCTAGAGGACAACGCCCGCAACACCACTGATTCCAAGGTGTTACAGGCAAGACTTGATGCCGCCTTGGAACAGTTACGTGATCGGGAGGGCACAATCGGTGACCTTCGGCAGCGCCTTGACCGATCGGACGAGGAACGACGCGAGGCACAAGCGCGAGTTATCGGCTTACTGGCTGGACCAGGGCCAACAGAATCCAAGCGTGGCTTTTTTGGGCGGCTTTTTGGCAGGCCAGACGAGTGAGAGGGCGCGTTGCGTTACGCGCCCTCAAGCGATCTAGCTGAGCAAAGCAGTAACAAACGGCTTGTCCGCCTCGGGAATTAGTCCGCTCTCGATGATAGCGTCATTCATCCACCATGGGACAATGAACCACGTCGGTAGGCCACGCGACTGGGGATTACCTACCCCTGTTGCGTCAGCCTTTGACCCGTTCCAGCGCATTGCAAACACCGATTCCGGCCCTTCTCCTTCGTGATTGTCCCACTTGCCGATCGCGAGAGACGCGTCCCCGTCGCCTTTGCCGTGAGTTTCGCCATTCCGAAGCACCTTGATGAGGCTCCAATTTGCCTTTGGGGACACAACCTTGCTGGGATCGACATATGCCATCGCATTACTCCTCTGACGTCGACTGTTCGTCAAATCGACGTCGACTGATACGTATATGCGTTCGTCGATGTATACGTACAAGGGGCAATATTATCGTCTGGTAAGCCGCGATATTGTTGCTTGATCCACGTCGAACAGCGCGGCGACAGTGCGTTGCGTATCGCCGGCTGCGAGGCGCTGTAGCGCCTCGGTCTGCTGATGAGGGGTGAGGACAGCACGCCGACCGAACTTCACACCTCGGGCCTTGGCCTGAGCCCTGCCGGCAGCGGTGCGCTCGGTTATACGGTGGCGCTCCCAGCCGGCCGCAACCCCCAGCACAGCAATGACGACCTCGGCAAACTGTGAGGTTGTGTCGACCATCGGTTCGGTGATCGAGCGGAAGCCTGCACCTGCTTCTTTCACCTCGTAGAGGATGTTCAGGAGATCGCGGGTGTTTCGGGCAAGGCGATCTGTCGACGTCACCATCAGCACGTCGCCGGCATCGAGGGCGACGATCGCACGCTTGAGTTGCGGTCGATCGGCCGTGGCGGCGCTAATCTTCTCGCGGTAGATCTTCGTGCAGCCCGCCGCATCGAGCTGGGCAAGCTGCTGCGCTAGATCCTGACCGCTGGATGAGACACGTGCATAGCCATAAATCATACGCCCATTGTGCATTGGATTTATGCATCACGGAAGCACTTGTGATCCGGCGGCTTTTTATTTGATGCAAAACTTATGATTTTTGCATCGCCCCTCGTTTGCTGATGAATAAGATAGCCGATTGCATCAATCGCGATCTTAGCTAGCTTCCCGCCAAAGAGCATACGCGCGGGGGGAAGATGGCCGATCTACAAACAGACATTGAGCGAGGGAAACTACGCTCGCTTTCAGTCCGTAACTTCAGATGTATTGGGAGCAATCCGGTAAAGGTCGACCTTGACGATATCGTGGTTTTGGTCGGTCCTAATAATTCGGGAAAGAGTTCGATTCTCCGCGCCTACGAAATTGCCATGAGTGAAGGATCAAACGCAGGTAAGCTAAGGCTCGAAGATTTTCCAAAAGGTGAGATTGATCCAGACCAGCCTGTAGAGATAGAACTCGTAACTGAAGTGATCGTCGGAGAACCGTCGAAGCAATGGATTGGAAGCTTAACCGGCAGCGCGGTCAATGCCGACGGCCGAAAATTTGTGAAAGAGAAATGGGTTTGGACCTCGGTCGGCAAAGGTACTCGTTACGGATGGAACGTCGATAAACAGGCTTGGGACGACAAAAAGCCTTGGGGATACGCGAATGTAGCAAATACGCGTCGTCCAGCCGTTCACCCGGTCCGAGCATTTGATCCACCCGAAGCTCAGGCTAAGCAGATTCATGATCTGCTTAGCAAAGCTATTCTCGATTCTGCCAAACTTCTTATCAAAGACGGAATTAATCTTTATGATAAAATTCTTGGTGATGTTGCAGAATTTCAGAAGCTCGCACTAGATCATAACAAAGAAAAGATTGAGGAAGCCGAGAACACCCTAAACGAGATACTTTCTTCGATATTTTTTGATCACGCCGTTCGTTACATTCAATCCTCAGATGCCTCTGAATCCACAATTAAGCTTTTCGCTGATGGTGGAAAACTCACGATGGGTCACAAGGACGGACACATGTCCGACCTTGAATCTCAAGGAAGTGGCGCACGCCGCACCATGCTTTGGGCGGCACTTAAGTTGCTAAAAGATAGCAATACGGATCAGAAAAAAGCCAACGTCTTGTTGATAGACGAACCTGAACTCTGCCTTCATCCAAATGCAATTCGCGATGCCTGTAAAGTTCTTTATGACCTAGCATCCAAAGAAGGATGGCAGGTTATGGTGACCACTCATTCTCCGGTATTTATCGATCTATCCAGAGATAATACTTCTATTGTTCGGGTTGAGAGAGTTGCTAAAGGCGAGATAGTTGGAACAACTTTATATCGTCCCGAAGAGGCGAAGCTCAGCCTAGACGACAAGGTAAATCTCAAACTTCTCAATGCATACGACCCTTATGTCGCCGAGTTCTTTTTTGGCGGAAAAATCATTATCGTTGAAGGAGATACCGAGTATTCAGCGTTTCGAATGATTATGAACGAAGATAAATCGTTTTCTGATGTTCACATCATTCGGGCAAGGGGCAAGGCTACCATTGCAACGCTAGCTAAGATACTCAATCAATTTGGGGCGTCGTACTCTATAATCCACGATACGGATACGCCAAAGACATTTAGAAAAAATAAGAAAACTGGTATTAAAGAAGAAATCACTAACCCTGCATGGACTACTAATAAAAACATACTTGCTGCAGTATCTGAACAGGTAAAATCCGGTGTGGTTAGGCTTGTTGCTTCAAAAGTACACTTTGAGGCGGCTTTCTTTGATACGTCTCTTACCGGAGAAAAACCGTATGCAGCAGTAAGCACGCTTCAATCTGATCCAGATCGGAAAGAGATTATCACTCAGCTACTGAATGGACTAGTTGATCATGGCAGCCCTCTTCCCGATGGGTGCCAACAGTGGTCAGATTTTAGCGAGCTGGAAGCTGCTTTCACCGATGCGTGAACGAGCCGCCGCCCTGGCAGAGCTACCATTTGCAACTCGCCATCAGGCGCCTCTGCCTTAGGTGAATCTGCCGAACCAAACCGTTGAAACCCGAATGGCCAATGGTTTGACTCGGCAGCTTCAGCGCCCTTACGACCAATCGGCGCATCAATCGTGCTACGCAGAAAACGGGGGCCGCGCGATGAGTGCCGCACAAGACGATGTCAGGGAAAATAGGCTGATTGATATGTTCAATCTTGCCCAGCCGGAAAATAGAGTGCGCCACGGTGTTGATGCGATTCTTAATATTGACGGCAAAGATTACGAGTTTGAGCTAAAATCTGCGACTACAAAGACGGGAAGTATAAGTACCGTTCGTGATTTAGGCCCGGACCATATTGCAAAATGGCGCACCAAACACTGGATCATGTCATTTTTCGAAGGCAGCAAGCTTCTATATTGCCAGTACGGATCTCCAGACGCCATGCGTCCTTGGATTGAAAGTAAGTGGGAATACATAAAAGCTGACTTCGAGCTTGCGAAGCATGTGCCAAAACATATCGATCTACCCACGATGTACGATATTATTGGTAAAAAAGATGTATACTCAAAAGACGACGCTAAGAGGCTTCACAAAAGCCAGTTGTCAGCGGCTGAGTATAGCGAAAAGATGGATGTTAAAGGCGGATACAGCCCTGCCCGAATGCTGGATATATTTAGGGATAGGGCACGTTATGTTCTGGAGAGAGGGTCGACGCTCAACAACCCTCATATAACATCCAGCTATCTTTCCTCATGGCCGAAAATCACCAAAGACCATGCGTCGGAGCTACGCCGTCTGGTTAAGGAATGGCAGGAGACAAAGCCGCAGAAACAGCCTTAGCGAGGTTATAAGCCATTGGCGGCGCAACCGAATTTCCGATCAGGCCAAGTGCAAAGTAGACAGGCTTCTTCACGGGCCAATCGGAGGGGAAACCCTGGATCACAAGGCAGTCTGGAAGCGACAAGCGAAAATCACCGTTCTGTACCACATAGGCGCTAGCTGCCTGCCGATCGGCACCGACACCGTTCGGCCAGACACCAAGTTTATTCCATGTTTTCAAAGCAGATACAGAGCTGAGAATGCTCGTTGTGTGCCGGGGACCGGTAAGACCGCTCCTGATAGTCGGAGCCAATCCGTCAAATCCAATATCCGGCAGTCCAAGCGCTTGCCTTACCCCCATAGTCTGAGGAAGGTTGCTGCCAGGAGCGGGCTGTTCTTGGAAGTGGGTAGGTCCGGGTATTTCAAAACGAGCAGCCGCCTGATCAGATGCGAACCCTACAAAGAATACGCGCCTGCGCCGCTGCGGGACTCCAAAATCAGCCGCATTCAGTTCGAACTGAAAGATTTTGTATGTCTTCTCAAGAGGATCATAAATCGTCTCCTGCACATATTCCTTGAAGCGTTTAGCTGCCAAGCCGCTGACATTTTCACAAACGAACGCCTGCGGTTTTACGGCCTTAACCGCCTTAACCAGCTGCGGAATCATATCCCTTACGTCTGTTGATCCCTTTTGCCGCCCAGCAGTGCTGAAGGGCTGGCAGGGAGGCCCGCCATGGAGAACATCCACCTTCCCACGGTACTGTGACCATCGCACATTTCGAACGTCGCCCTCATCACCGCCGTAGACTGTCCAGTCAGGATGGGCCGCCCTAAGAACAGCTGCGGCACCCTCCATAATCTCATAATTTGCGACATGGGCGTAACCTGCGCGGTCAAAACCAATGTCCATCCCGCCACCGCCACTGAACAGCGACAACGCTTTAAGCCCATTGCTCGGCAGGCTTGGCATGAGCCCCAAAACGTCCAGCGCAGGCGCATTGATGGGATGCTTGCTCTCGACGCATATGCCCTGAACCGCCAGACGCTTGGCCGCCTGCGACGCAATAGTCGTAGCGCGGAATACCGCCCGCTGATCATCACGCAGATCCCGGCCTTGATACCAAGGCGCATCGGTTCCGCGAGCTGCAAGGTTCTTCAACATGTAAGCACTCCAGGGGCCACCCTGACGGGGCCAAGAAAAGCCTTCAACTGGGCTTTCAGTTTATCATGTTCCTTCGTCTCGCATTCCCAGACGACCAGCACGTTCCACCCTTGGTCAAGCAGCTGGGCTTGGACCCGAGTGTCACGCTCTCGGTTCCTCTCGAACTTTTCCGCCCAAAATGCGGCACGTGAGACAGGCCGCGTTGCCCTTACGCATCCTGGGTGGGAATGCCAGAAGCAGCCATGAACAAAGATAGCCTTTTTGCGCTTGGGGAACGCTACGTCGGGCTTGCCTGGCAAAGAAGCAACGTGAAGCCGGAACCGGTAACCTAGAGCGTGCAGGAGACGCCGCACTATGAGTTCTGGCACAGTGTCCTTGCTACGAATCCGCGCCATATTTCGGCTACGCTGAGCAGGAGTGATCCTGTCCGCCCCGCTAGCCGGTTCTGTTGCCTCCTGGCTCAGGATAGGGTTACCGCCCATGTCCGCCCCGCTCTTTGGTGTGACTATCTCGCTCACGCATCGCCTGTATCGGGTCGGCCTCCTGTCGCGCCGGCGAAGAGGCTTGAGTCCGCTCACGGCTATGCGCCTCGATGCCGATCGCCGGTACCATGCCAGCACCACCGCCACGGTCCAGTTCGGCACGTGCCACCCGAGCAGCACCCTGCACCAGTCCGGTCATGCTCCGTGCCGCTAATTCCGATCCGGCGCGCATCCGCTCACCGACCGATCGCAGCCACTCCCGGCCGCGCTCGATATACTCCACTGCGCGCCGGCTCTCACGAACCATCTCGTTAAACATACCCCGCATCGTCACCGCCTGATGCTTCTCACCGGCTGGTTGCGCGCGTTGCGCGCGACGCTCGAGCGCGGCCGATGCATGGCCCAGCTTCACGGTTGGCTCGATCGCGAGGCCCTGCCGCGCATAGCTGCGATGATCGACCCGCTCATCCCGGCCGGCACGTTCCAGCGCCTGATTCACCATCCCTGCCCAACTCTCGCGCAATGCCTCGACCTCGACCGAAGCCGTCGAACGCACGTCGAGCTGACGCGTCTTTGCGCCCAGCGTGTCGGGACCGACCGCGCGCGTGGTGGTCAGCACATGGGCATGATGATTCCGATCGTCGCCATAGTCGTGCGGCTCATGGATCGCCGCATCGACCGCCACCCCGTATCGCTGCACTAGGTCGCGCGCGAACGTCTCGACCAGTTCGCGACGCTGGCTGGTGTCCAGCTCGGCCGGTAGCGCTAGTTCATATTCCCGCGCGGTCTTGGCGTCCTTGCGCTTCTCCGCTGCCTCAACCGCGTTCCACAGCGCCGATCGATCCTGCGCCCACTCCGCGCCTTCTGGCGTCACAATGAATGCCGCTTCGACGCCGCCCCGTCCTCGATAGTCGTGGACCAGGCCGTCGCGCTCGTTCTCAATCCGCGCGCCTGACCGATATGCCGCAGCCGCGACCGCGCTGCGTCCGGTCGAACGCGAAACTGACTTAACCGCCAGATGGTAGATCGCCATCGCTGCGCCTTCACTCAAACGTAGTCCAGCGGCATGACGCTGGTCGGGGTGTGGGGCAGAAGCCCCATTGTCGCTCCGCGACACGGGTGCAGGGTATCCCTGCCGCACGCTTTACGAAGTAAAGCTAAAGTGCGCCCTTGTCTCCTTTGTCGTCAAGGGTAGATTCGATGCTGATAGTACGGTATCTTCCTGTGGTCGTGGTCGTTTGCGGCCACTCATCCATGCGAGGCGTCGATGGCTGCACCTTCTCCCGAACGGATCGCCAAAGCCCAAAAAGACTTGGAGCAGGCCAAAGCACGGCTCGCTGATCTCAACGCGAGAATGGCTGCCGAAGGTCGCCGTCTCGACACCCGCCGCAAGATCATTCTGGGCGGCCTTCTGCTCGACGCGGCGGTCAAAGATCAGAAGTTTGCCGGCATCGTCTCCGAGCTGATGGACCGCATCAATCGTGACCAGGACCGGGCAGCCTTTGAGGGTTGGACGCTGGCCGGAGAGAAACGGTGATGGATCGCAGCCGAGGTGGTGATGACGATCGCCGCAGCCTGTTGGACCTGGGACGAGGGAGTAACCTGATGGGCACCCGCAACAACGACCCCGCCCCGAGCAGCACTCCCGACCTCAATCCGAATGATTGGGACGACACTCCGGACCCGTTACCTTCGACCGCCGATCGAGCACGCAGTGAGGCCGATGCCGCTCAGGCCCACAGCTTCTTCTCGCATCTGTCCGGTGACGTTCAACGTATCCTGGGCGGTATCGCTGGGTTCCGCGAGCTGGGTGCCGACATTCGCGCTCGCCTTGCCGAGGCTGCTGCCCGCGATGCCGAACGCGCCGCAGCCGAGGCCAAGCGCGACAAGCAAATCGCTGATCGCCTAATCGATCCTGACCAGCTTGCCCGTTATGCCGAAGCAGGAGGGAGACAGGGCGCGCGCGAAGCTCTTGCCAGCACGACCAGCGAACTCGCCCGACAGATCGCGGCTGATGCTGCTGATCGCAAAGCCGACCAGGCCGATCGCCGCGGTCATGAAGCTCGCCGGCAAAAGCATGACACTATCCGCAACGGTGTGACCCTCGGCATTGCCTTGCTGATCCCGACCGCGTTCGGTTTGGGCATCTACATCGGCAACGGCACCGGCGATGATGCGGGCTATGCCCGTGCCCGCGACGAGGTTGCAGCGGCAAGCTGGGCCAACACCGACAACGGCAAGATCGCCCGCGCGATCGATCGCGTCAGCCAGGATACCCTGCCCGCCATCGCCAACTGTCCCAAGGATCGGGGCTGGTCGCGGGAAAAACGGCAGGGGGTGCGCTACTGTTTCGGCGCTAACACCAATGCGAAACCCTATACCGGGTGGCCGCTGCCATGACCTACGATCACCCGAACTTCCGCACACCCGCTGAACAGGCCGGTTGGGAGGCCGTAACGGCGGACCTCGCCAGCCGGGTCCGCTACCGTGTTGGCGACGTGTCCGAGAGCGAACGCGGGGAATGGCGCCAGAACCTGCTGTCGCGCGACGATCGCTGGTCGAGCATCCGCGAAAGCGAGGCATACATGGCCTTTCGCGAGCCGTTCGATCCGGAGGCGGCGGTGATCGCCGATGCCATGGTCAGTGCCGGCAGTGTCAGCGAGGACCTGTACGCCCGCCTGCTCACGGTTGCCGATCGCCGTTACGCCGCGTTTCGTCACGGCGTTGGCCAACCCATTACGCGCGCTGTTACCTTCGATGCGTTCGGCACCCTCGTCCATATCCGCCGCAAGCGGCATCCTTTCGAGCGGTTGATCCGCCAGGCCCGCGACCAGGCGGAGATCCTGCCCTCGCCGATGGTCCAGGCGATCGGGCTTGCCGACTATGCCGCGGCGCTGGGATTACCGCATCCGGACGCCGAGCTGGCGATGCTGGACCAGGAACTGGCGACGATCACGCTCTATCCCGACACCCTCGATACGCTTCGCCGGATTCGCGACCAGGGCGTGAAGGTCGCCGTCGCCTCCAATCTCGCAATGCCATACGCGGTCCCATTAAAGGCCCTCCTGGGCGATTTGGTCGATGTTTGGCACTTCTCCTTCGATGCAGGCGCGATCAAGCCTGACAGGGCGTTCTACGCCGGCCTGACCGCCAAACTTGGCTGCGAGGCCGGCGAGCTGCTGATGGTGGGCGATACCTGGCGGGACGATATCGTCGGTGCGGTCGATGCCGGATTGCGTGCCCAGTGGATCAATCGGGACGGTCGCCCCGCCTTCGCGCGCCGTTTCATCGCCGTGCGCGGCCTCAGCGATGTGGGGTGGAACCTGTGGGCGACCAAAAGCGAAATTGAGCTTGTCACCGAAGGCATCGACGCAAATCTTGCTCATCTCCACAACCAGCGGTGGGCCAATGAGATGGGCCGGTTACGCGGGATCGTTGAATCGGCATCGGAGGCAGACAAAGCCGCTGCAGAGCAGGCGCTAAACGATCATTTCGACACTCGCGATCAAGTCGAGGCCAGCCGGGTTTTCCTCGTGAAATCCGCAAGCGACACTATCGCCTCAAGGGCCTTAAAGCGATCGACTGGCCATTCCGACTAGGACCACAAGGGCAATCAACGCCATCGCGATTCTTTGCCGGTGCAGGGTTCGGATTATGCGGGCGGTCTGTGCCTCTAGGGCTTCCTGTGCCGTCATCGTCTCGCGTGCCATGCTCGCTTCTTTTCGCCAGCTGATTGGGTCGGAACGCTCACCTTGCCCTCTTCTTCCTCGCCAAGCTAGCGGCCGACAGGCCGCCCTGTGACGGCGTAGCCGGCACGCATCATTACCGCATTGGCCGTAGGCCAATTCCGCATGTTTCTGGTTCAGTTACCTCGCGCCTGCTCGCGATGATTCTAGATTCTCTATGATTCAATGATTCAGCGATCGTAAGTCTATGGCTTTGCAGGCGTAAAAGGCTTCACCTACGACAAATGGGGTGCTCAGTTGCGACAAATGGGGTGCCGACCTACGACAAATGGGGTGCTCAGTTACGACAAATCGGGTGCCTTACTATCCCGTGCGATCTATGACACGGGTATTGATCTTATGTCGTAACTGGCTAAGGTTTCAGCGTGCCCGAGAATCTACCTATCGGCCGCACTATGAAGGCGGCTTCCACGGCTTCTGTCCGTGATGGCCATGCTATCGTTAAAGCTGGCGAGTTCATTGAAGCACGCTTTGGTGCAGGGACTTCACCCTCTTTAGCGGCCCGCAAAACCTTGGCTCTTTTGATCGCTAAAGCGGCCGGCGAGGCATGGCGTCCGGGTTCGCATGTGATTGCTAAACGCGAGTTGCGGGGTAGCCATAACGCCAACGACCGGATCCAAGACACGCTTGATGAGCTGATGGATGTGAAGTTCCAGATGCCGTCGACGTCAGCCCAAGGGCGGGTAGCAACCCTTACCGCTGCTCTACTTGCCTGGACACTGAACGAGCATGCAGAGGACGGGCGCGCTACCGTGGAATGGGAATTTACAGCCCCCGCCCGCGCCATCCTTCAAGGCAGCGATTATT
>Ga0308164_10004777_pt1 | contig 11276 bp, 10 predicted proteins | sample PhyTR2_FD_201031 | JGI IMG/M metagenome (GOLD analysis project Ga0308164, IMG submission 201031) | Phyllosphere microbial communities from UC Gill Tract Community Farm, Albany, California, United States - DLSLT.R2 | ecosystem: Host-associated > Plants > Phyllosphere > Unclassified | place: USA... | reverse complement strand
CGGAGGTGCCACGCGACGGCGTCGGCCGCGGCGTGTTTGCCGTAGCCCGGGCCGTAATCGCCGTCCTTGCCCCACTCATCGACCATCGCGCTGGTCCTCCTCATGAGTGAGACGTCCTGCCTGCGGGATATCCGCACCGGAATTGCTCCGTTGCAAGTGAATTCGCAGGTATGCGCGATGCAGCAGCTTCTCGACGCCACTGACGGTGATACCCATCTGCTCGGCGATCGCCTTCTGCGACAGGTCCTCGAACCGGTAGAGGCGGAACGCGGTCGCGACGCGATCGGGCAGGCCGGCGAGCGTCGCCTCGACCCGCCCGAGCCGTTCGCGGGCGATCAACGCGCGTTCGGCATCGGGGTGCTCGTCGGCGGTGGCCTGCGTCTCGAGCCAGTCAGTGTCGCGATCCGCCCGCCGCGCCGCGCGACGACGCCGGTCGACCGCGATGTTGTTCGCCATCCGGCAGATGTAGCCGAGCGGTTCGGCGATCGGACCGCCGGTCACCGTCTCCAGCTTCAGCCACAGATCCTGCAACGCATCCTCCGCCTCCTCGACGCTGCCCAGCCGGGCGACGAGCAACCGCAGCAGCATCGCGCGCTCGGCGAGGAATACGGCGCGGAGCCCGCCCAGGGTCACGCCGGGTTGGCCTTTGCATCGTGGCGGAACAGGACCGCCAAAGCCACGATCGCGACGCCGTTCTGGAGCAGCGCGTGCCACCCTGCCCCGTCGGTCCCGAACGCCCACAGCATCGCGGGCAGCAGCGGGTAAAGCGCGAGGCTGGTGACGAGGCCGATGGTCATGGAGCGGCCCGGCAGTCCGAGTGCTGTCAGTCCTGAGGCCAGTGGTGCGCTCGCGAGCCCCGCCGCTCGTGCCCCGGCGATGAGGATCAAGAGGACCGTGCCACCTTGGAAGCTTGCGCCACCCAGTGTGACGAGCAACCGGTCGCCTGCGAAAGCGAGGACCAACACGATCGGCAGCGCCACCGCGAGAGCGAGCCCAGCGCTCCGCCAGACCGTGTGCCGCAACGCCTTGAGATCGCCGCGCGCCACTTGCGCCGCGAGCACGGCGTAGCTTGCCTGGCTCAGCAGCACCGTCGGCTGGGCGAGCAACGACGTCGCGCGCTGCGTCAGTGCGAGCAACCCTGCCGCCGCTGGCCCGAGCAGCCAGCCCACCGTCAACGGCGCGAGGTTCGGTGCGAGCTCCCGGACCGTGATGTCGAAATTGGTGATGAGGATGAAGCGCTTGAGCCCCGCGGTATCGCGCGCCGTGCCGCGCCACGGTCCGCGCAGCCGCTCGCCCGCAGCGAGTTTGCGCCACGCGACCCAGCCGAAGCCCCACATCGCCAGCCCCTCGGCGACGGCCGCGATCAGCCAGACCGTGATGAAGCCGATCAGCCCGCCGCCCGCGAACCAGACTCCGAGCGCGCCGACAAGGCGGATCAGCGGCGACACCGCCTGATGGATACCGATCAGGTCGAACCGGTCTGCGATCTGGAGCAGGCCCTGCGGCGTCGCACGGACCGTCGCGATCACCGCGAGCGAATATGGGATGGCAATCCGGATCGTGTCGGGCGACCAACCGAGCCGTGGCCCGATCAGCGGCACCAGCAACGCGGCCACGACGACCGCGATGGCACCACAGCCGAGTTCGATCACCGCCATGAACCGGACGATCCGCGCGAACCCGGCACGGTCGCCTCCCTCCAGCGCGAGCCCGCCATACCGCACCACGCCGTGGAATCCGGAAAACGCCAGGACGCTGCCGATCAGCACGGCATAGGCGTTGACTAGCACCAGCACGCCGTACTCGGGCGCGCCCAGCCGGTGAGTCACGAGTACGAGGTAGACAAGGCTCATGACGCCCGCCGCCGCCTTGCCGCCTAGCAGGTGGCCGAGGTTCGCCAGCACCAGCCACAGCCCCGACCGATCGCCGCGTCCCGCCCCAGCTTTGGCGGAGTCCGCCTGCCGGGACGTCATACGGTGGAGAAGCGAACGCATCGCGAGCGCTTAGACGCCCCGCGTTGCGCCGACGAACGGAAAGTTCCGCGTTATCGGCGAGATGACAAAATATTTAGTGAGGATAGCCTGCGCCGGGAACGTCTACCGGCCATGAAGATCGGTTTTCTGTTCAATCACGACCAGGTTCATCAGGTCGCGCACGCCCTCCCGACCGCGCTGGCAATGGCGGAGGGCTATCCCGATGCGGAGATCGTCGTCGCGACCACCAACGCACGGCTGACCGACGAAGTGCGGCGCCTGTGCGCGCGGCTCGGCGTTACCGTGCCCTTGGTCGAACTAGGCCTACGTAGCGCATTGACGCGTGCGCTATCCGGCGCGCTCGAATGGGCACTGCCGGTGACCAAGATCGGTATCTACCGCGACAATCTCGATTTCTTCCGGTCGCTCGATGCGCTGGTGGTCGCCGAGAAGACCTCGTTACTGCTCAAGACGCGCTATGGCCTCGACGATCTCAAGATCATCCATACGCGCCACGGTGCGGGCGACCGCGCGATCGGCTTCAACAAGCACAGCGCGACGTTCGATCACGTCCTCGTCTCGGGCAGCAAGATTCGCCAGCGCCTCCACCGCGAGGCCGGGGTGCCGTTCAACAAGATGAGCCTGATCGGCTATCCCAAGTTCGACCTGATGCCCGAGCCCGCGCCGCGCCTGCCGTTCCAGGCGAATGGTAAACCCACCGTGCTCTACAACCCGCATCCGTCGCCGCATCTGTCGTCCTGGTACGAGCAGGGCCGCGCGGTGCTTGAGCATTTCCTGCGTGACGATCGCTACAATCTGATCTTCGCGCCGCACGTCATGCTGTTCCACCGCAAGTTCGTGCTGACGATCGACAAGTTCCGAATCGACCGCGCCGGCGTGATCGAGCAGCGGTTTCTCAATGCGCCGAACATCCATGTCGATCTCGGATCGGCCGCGTCGACCGACATGACCTACACGGCGGCGGCGGACATCTATCTCGGCGACGTCAGCAGCCAGGTGTACGAGTTCCTCCACACGCCGCGGCCGTGCCTCTTCCTTGATGCGCATGCGACGGCGTGGGACGGCGATGCGAACTATGCGCATTGGCAGGCGGGCGAAGTCGTCACCGGCACCGACGACCTTGGTGCCGCGCTCGACCGAGCCGTGGCGCAGCACGACCGCTATCGTCCGGTCCAGCGCGCGCTGTTCCAGCGCAGCTTCGAACTGACCGCGGAACGTTCCGCCGTGCGTGCGGCGCGCGCGGTGATGAGCGTGCTCGGCGATACCGTCCCGGCAGTCCTGCCCGAGCGCGAACTGGAGACGGCAACCGGATTGCAGGGGTTGCGCGTAGCCTGATCCGCCGCGAGAAGGCCCGCGCGGCGCCCCTGTCGGGCGCGGCGTTTGGGATCGATGGACCACCGTGGCTCTACGCAAGGATATCTGGCGCCCCGCGATCGTGATGGCGACTGCCGAAGCGATCGTCGCGCGCGGCTCGATCCAGGGGTTCCCCCTGATGTGGCTGCCGCCGATGGGCAGCTTCCAGTTTCTCGCCGACCCGTTCGGGCTATGGCGCGACGGGCGGCTGTACGTGTTCGTCGAGACTTACGACTACCGTGTCCGGATCGGCGCGATTGAAGTGCTGGTCTATGACGCCGACTTCCGCCTGGTCGACCGTCAGCCGGTGCTGAACGAGGCCTGGCATTTGTCCTACCCACTCGTGTTCGAGGCGGAAGGCGAGACGTGGATGCTGCCCGAGGCGCATCGCTCGAACCGGCTGACGCTGTACCGCGCGGTCGACTTCCCGACCCGGTGGGAGCCGGCGCAGATCATCGAACTCGATCATGTCGCGGTCGATGCTACGCCGGTGTTCCACGGCGGGCGGTGGTGGCTGTTCTACACGTCGGCCGACCGCGAGCCGGACAAGATGAGCGCGCTGCACGTCGCCTATGCGGACCGGCTGGCGGGACCGTGGACGCCGCACCCGATGAACCCGGTGCGGGTCGATGTCGCGAGCGCACGACCGGGCGGGATGCCGCTGGTGATCGATGGTCGGATCGTGCTGCCGGTGCAGGATTGCAGCCGGACCTATGGTGGCGCGATCCGCCCGCTGACGATGACGGTCTTGACGCCCGATCGGTTCGAGGCCGAGGTGGGTGACGCGATGGTCCCGCCGGCCTCGTCCGCGCCGTTCGTCGAGGGGTTGCACACGCTGTCGACGGCGGGGCCGGTGACGCTGGTCGATATGAAGCGCACCGAATTGTCGCTCCATGGACTCTCGATCGAGGCAGTACGCGAGGCGAAGAAACTGCGTCCTAAAAGGCGCGCATCCGTTCGAGGATAGCGAGGCCGGTCGCGGCGAACCGGTCCGGCCCGAATGTTGCGAGAACGCGGTCGCGACCCGCTTGCCCCATCAGGGTCAGTTGCGCCGGGTCGGCGAGCGCGCGCGACAACGCGGCGGCTAGCGCCACCGGATCGCCCGGTGGGACGGTAAAGCCGGTCTCGCCTTCGACGATGCTGCCGGGGAGTTCGCCGACCGCCGAAGCAATCACGGGGAGGCCCGCCTGCATCGCCTCGTGCGCAGCAACGCAAAGGCCTTCGGAGCGCGATGGCTGGACGTAGAGATGGCAGCTTGCCAGGAATGCCGCGGGGTCAGCCGAATAGCCTGCGAACCGCAGCGTCTTTATGCCGAGAGTGTTCGCGCGAGTTTCGAGAGCGTCCCGTTCTGCGCCGTCCCCCGCGATCACCATCTCGTACGATGTCGACGTATCGAGCAGCGCCAGCGCTTCGACCAGTACGTCATAGCCCTTCACGCGGTGCAGACGGCCGAGGCTACCGATCCGAACGGACTGGCCCGGCTGCCATGGCGTCGCCTGGAGCGCTTCGGGATCCGCGCGGAAGATCGACCATTGGACTAGGCGCTCGGGGGGAACGTGAAGTCGTTCCGCGGTCAGTCGCGTCACCGCGGTGGAGTCGCCGACCCACAGCCGCGACAGCCGTTGCATCGCGCGTAATAAAACGCGGTTGGCTGGCTTGAGGAAGGCGGCGTGCTGCCAGCTGACGACCGGCCAATCTCGCTTCAGGCCGACGATCTGCCCGAGCAGGGTCGCGCGGGTGAGCGAGGTCCAGAGATGCGTCGGAGCCCAGACCTTGAGGGTCGCGTCGAGCCAGCGGAGTGCGGCCGCGTGATCGGTCTCACCGCCATCGCGGACATGCACGTCTAGCCCGGCGGCCCGCATCGCGGTCTCGCCGCGCCGGTCGCGTGCGGTCAGCGCGAACACCGCCACCTCGGCACCGCCGTCGCGCAAGACGCCGAGCACCGCGGGCACGGGAGACGCAGCCCCGCCGCCCTCGACCGAATTGATCACATACGCGATCCGCATCTGGCGCGTGCTCACGGGCGCAATCCTGCAAACAGATCGAGGTACGCAGCCGCAGCCGCGCCGATCCGATGATGCGCGACCAACGCCGCCAGTGCCTCCGGATCCGGCGGAGACTGCGCAAGCATCGCAGAAATCGCGCGCGCCAACGCCTCGCTGTCGTCCAGCGGCACGACCATGCCCGCGCCCGGCGCATCGAGCAGTCGTGTCGCCGGGGTACAGTCGGTCGCGACCACCGGCCGCCCCGCTGCCAACGCTTCGACCAGCACCGCCGGATAGCCTTCGAAATCGGACGCCAGCACGAACAGCCGCGCGGCATCGAGCCATGGCCGGATGTCCGCGACATAGCCTACGAGCTTTACCCGATCGGCGAGCCCGAGCGTCTCGCTCTGCCGGCGCAATGCCTCCGCCTCCGGGCCGTCCCCGACGATGACAAGCTGCGCTGCGCCAACGGGCAGTCGTGCAAAGGCATCGATCAATCGCGCGAACCCCTTTTCGGGGACCAGTCGCCCCGCGGCGAGTATGACCGGCGGCTTCGTTTCGGGGATTGGCAATGGCGGCGCAGCGTCGTCGCTCAGTGCGGGCAACGCAATCGTCGTCGTCACGAGGCGGCGCAGGATCCGGTCGGCCTGATCGCGCGCGACGTCCGACAGCGCAACCACTGCCTGCACCCCGCGGAGGAGGTGTCGCATCCGAACCTCGAACGCCCATTGCCGCAGCCGACCGCGCTGCGGCTTGTCGAGCGCTGCACTGACCTGCGCGACCACGGGTATGCCCGATCCAGCCAGCGCGGCGGCGACCGGCCAATGGAAATTACCGGGGATGAAGAGGCCGTCGAACCGATGCTGATCGACGAACGTGCGCGCGGCCTGCGCCAATCGCCTGCGCGAGCCCGATCCGCGTGGGATCGAAGGCTCTGCAACGACGATCTCGACCGCTTCGCCGGCCAACGGGCGAAGTGGCCCGGCATCCGAACCAGCAAAGATCGTGACCGCGACGCCCTGCTTCGCCCACGCCTCGGCTAGACGCACGGCCACGCGTTCGGTGCCACCCAGCGCGAAATCATGAAGGACAACGAGGATCGACGGCGCGGCCATTCCCGCGCGGTTAGCGCCGACAGCGCGCCGACGCCAAGCTTTGTTAGTCCGGACCCCGTCGGCCGACACGAAAGAGGAGGGCTAGGCTGGAGGCAGAGACCCCAGCGTATCCGTCACCCGCCGCCGCAGTTCGGGGTCGCGGGTGATCTCCAGCATCGCGCTCAAGCTGCCCCGCGCCGCTGTCACGTCGCCGTCGACCAGTTCCAGCCGCGCACGCTCCCACCATGCGTGACCGTAGGCGGGCGCCATCAGAGTCATCCGCGTGTACAGTTCCAGCGCGCGTCGGCCATGCCCCGCCTGCTCGGCGCGTGTCGCCTGGTTCAGTAGCAGCCGCACCAGGATTGCGCGGTTCGGCATCGTCGCGATGTGGTTAACCGCGGCGGCAGGCCCGCTGTTCGACGCGAGCACCAAGGCTGTCAGCGCCTCACGATCGACGCGCATCCCGCCCCGAAACGGATCGACGATGACGGGGGCGGCTTCGGCCCCGACCATCACCAGTACGTGCCCGGGAACATCCAGCGCGTCGGCCGTCCACCCGATCCGGCGTGCCGCACCCACGTAGAGAATGGACAGGCTTACCGGCAGGCCGCGGCGCCGGTCGATGACACGGATCAGGTCGGCATTGGCGGGGTCGTCATAGGTTTCCCGGTCGCCGACGAAGCCGAACTCCTCGCCCAGCACTTCCGACAGGACATCGGCACGCTCTTCCGCGGTACCGGCGCCTCGGCCGACCGTCTCGAGACGTGTCGCCACGGCGTCGATCAGAGCGCGATAGGGTATTGGGTCGGTGTCTGGATGATCGAGCAGCGCCAGCGAAAGCGCGGCCTCATCGAGAATGATGTCGTCCTCGTCGAGGAGACCGAGGCGGATCAAATTGTCGTTCATCGACCGGAGATGGGTGCGCGCGGCGATGCTGCAATAGTGGAGATCGGGTGACCGTCGCAGCTATCGGCGTGCTTGCGCGTTCAGGAAGATCAACGCGGAGACCATCGATGAAGCTCTATTATTCCCCCGGCGCTTGCAGCCTCGCAGATCACATCGCGCTGCACGAAGCCGGGCTTTCGTTCGAGCATGAGAAGGTCGATCTCAAGGCCAAGCGGACCGAGAGCGGCATCGACTATACAAAGATCAACCCGAAGGGATACGTCCCTGCCCTGACCCTGGACTCGGGCGAGACGCTGACGGAGAACATCGCCATCCTCGATTGGATCGCGCACCAGGAAAGCGCGCTGAAACCAAGCGGAGCGATGGGGCACACGCACCTGCTCATGGCTCTCGCCTTCATCTCGACCGAAATCCACAAGAGCTTCAAGCCGTTCTTCTCCGGCGGGAGCGACGAAGAGAAGGCGAAAGCCAGCGAGACGATCGTCAAGCGGATGGGCTATCTCGCCGATACGATCGAGGGCTACTATCTGTTTGGGGACGCCGTCAGCGTGGCTGACTGCTATCTGTTCGTGATGCTGTTGTGGGCAGCGAAGAACCAGATCGAAGCACCCGCGAAATTGGTCGCGTTCCGCGAGCGGATGAAGGCACGTCCGGCGGTGCATAAAGCGATGTCGCATGAGGGGCTCATCTAGTGTTCGGAGACCGGACCGGTACGAGGGATAGACCATGAAGACCGTGACCCTTCCGGGCGGGGAAACGATCCCCGCCCTCGGGCAAGGCACCTGGATGATGGGCGAGCGCGCGAGCGAGCGCACAGCGGAGATCGCCGCCTTGCGGTCCGGGGTCGAACTCGGGATGACGCTGATCGACACGGCCGAGATGTACGGTGATGGTGCTTCCGAAATCCTCGTGGCCGAAGCACTCCACGGCGTTCGCGACGACATCTTCCTGGTCAGCAAAGCCTATCCGCAGAACGCATCGCGCAAGCGCCTCGAACGCGCCTGCGAGGCCAGTCTCGAACGGCTGAAAACGGACAGGCTCGATCTGTACCTCCTGCACTGGCGCGGATCGATAGCTCTCGCCGAGACGGTCGAGGCGATGGAAGCGCTCCAGGCGGCGGGAAAAATCCGTCACTGGGGCGTCAGCAATCTCGATGCCGACGACATGGACGAGTTGCTGGCGGCTGGCGGGAGTGCCTGTGCGACCGACCAGATTCTGTACAACCTGACGCGGCGTGGCCCGGAACACGACCTCCTGCCGTGGCTTCGCCAAGCGTACATGCCGGTGATGGCGTACAGTCCGGTCGAGCAGGGCCGGCTCGTGTCGGACCCAACGCTCGTTCGCATCGCGGAAACCATCGGCGCGACTTCCGCGCAGGTCGCGTTGGCCTGGGTTCTGCAAAACGACGACGTGATCGCGATCCCGAAAGCTGGGAACGTCGCGCACGTGCAGGAGAACCGTGCAGCCGCGGACCTCGTGCTGTCCAGAGAGGACGTAGCAGCGCTCGATGCCGCATTTCCGCGACCGAAGACGGCGGGACCGTTGGAAATGCTGTAAGACGACGTCGAGCGTTACTGCATAAGAAAACGCTGACGGCAAAGGCTTGAGCGGTCGTCTTAACTGGTTAACGCGTTCGCATCGCCCGACTAAATGCGACGGATCACAGACACGCCGGCTATTTTGTTCGTTTCTTTTACACCCTTGCCGTCCAAGGATAGTCGGATGAGTGGCTTGATTTCCCGCCTCAGGCAACTGCGGCATTCCGACCAGTCGATTGCGGCCTCGGTACGTGCGACGCTGCTGGAGTCGCTTTACGCGTCGCCGCAATCCTTGGTGATCGGTGCACTGACCAGCAGCGGCATCATGGGGATCGTCGCGTACGTCAGCGGAAACCTGGCGATGATCGCATGTGCCGTGGCGATCGCGCTCGTCGCCGGTATCAGGGTCGGCGATGCCCTGGGGCGGCAACGGCGACGGCGGCCGGCACCGGATCGCGTGAAGGGAAGCTGGGCCAAGCGGCAGGAGTTTCTCTATCGATCCGGCGCGCTGGGCTATTCGGCGTTGCTCGGCACGTTCGGCCTGCTCACGCTGGTGCACACTAATGACGGCGTACTCCAGCTGCTCGCGGTGACCACGACGATCGGGTACGCGGCGGGGATCGCCGGTCGCAACGCCGGCCGACCGTGGATCGCCCTGTCACAGCTGTGCTTCGCGTCGCTGCCGCTGACGGTGGGACTGATCGTCTCGCTGCAGCCGCTCAAGATGGCATTGGCGCTGGTGATCGTCCTGTTCGTCGTCGCGATGATGGACATCACGTTGCAAACCTATGGTGTCATCCTGAAGGCGACACTCGTTTCGCGCGAGAAGGCGGCGTTGGCGGAGCATCATGCCGCCATCGCGCGTCGCGACGACCTGACCGGCGTCGCCAACCGGACCGCGTTCCGCGAACAGTTCGAGGCGCGCTTGCAGGCGCTCGGCCGCAGCGAAACGCGGCTGGCGATCTACTGGCTCGATCTCGACCGGTTCAAGGAGATCAACGACTCGTTCGGTCATCTGGCCGGCAACGCGCTCCTCGCGGGCGTGGCCCAGCGGCTGAATGACGCCTTCGGCACAACCGGGATCGTCGCGCGGCTTGGCGGCGACGAGTTCGCGGTGATCTGCGAAGTGACCCAACAGTCGGACGCCTCGGCGATCGGCCAGCGTATCATCGACTTGGTCGAGCAGCCGGTGCATCACGACGGGCGCACGCTGCACGTCGGCGCATCGCTCGGCATCGCGATCGCGCCACCCGATGGCACCGATGCCGACACGTTGCTGAAGAACGCCGACCTTGCCCTCTACCGCGCGAAGGACAGCGGCCGCGGTCAGATGCGCTTCTACGAACCGTTGATGGACGAGAAGATCGAGCGGACGCGCGACCTCGGCGCGGAGATGCAGGGAGCGCTCGAACGTGGCGAATTTCATCTCGTCTTCCAGCCGATCTTCGACCTGACCGGCGACCGCATCCTCTCCTGCGAGACGTTGCTGCGCTGGACCAACCGGCGACATGGCGCGATTTCCCCTGCCGAGTTCATCCCGATCGCCGAGGACAATGGCCTGATCGTCGCGATCGGCAGCTGGGTGATCCGCGAGGCGTGTCGGATCGCGAGCAGCTGGCCCACCGACGTGACCATCGCCGTCAACCTGTCGCCGATCCAGCTGCGATCGGCGAACTTGCCGACGGTGATCATGAGTGCGCTTGCGGCGAGCGGTTTCGCGGCGGAGCGGCTTGAACTCGAGGTAACGGAATCCGTCCTGCTCGAGGATATCGAAGCATCGTTGGCGGCACTGGATGCGATCAACCGGCTGAACGTGCGGACGACGCTCGACGATTTCGGCACGGGTTACTCCTCGCTCAGCTACCTGACCAAGTTCCCCTTCCAGACCTTGAAGATCGATCGCTCCTTCATCGCCGACCTCGAGCAAAGCCCGGCCTCGGTGGCGATCGTGCAGACCGTGATCGAGTTGGCGGCCAAGCTCGGCATGCGGACGGTAGCGGAGGGCGTCGAAACGGAAGCGCAACTCGAGCAACTGCGGCGCACGCGGTGCGATGCGGTACAAGGGTTCCTGCTGGCGCATCCGATGCCGGCAAGCATGGTCGCGACCATGCTTGCCGGCGACGACGTCAAGGCACTGGGGCGCTCCTGACCGCTGGGCTACGCGGCCTTGTCCAGCAACCGTGTCTGCGCACCGACGAGGCGGCGCATCAGTTTCAGGTCCGCCTCGCTGAGCCGCAAGGCGGCATCGGCCCATAGGTCGACGACGGCCTCGAGTTCGCCGAGCGGCAGCGGATTGACCGACCGCGACGCCTCGTAGATCGCGCAGTGGCCGCTATGTCGCCGACGGTTTTGACGAATGTAGCGCTCGACTTCGGCACGGCCCATGCCGGGATCGGCGAGCGCGTG
>Ga0308164_10004775_pt1 | contig 11278 bp, 5 predicted proteins | sample PhyTR2_FD_201031 | JGI IMG/M metagenome (GOLD analysis project Ga0308164, IMG submission 201031) | Phyllosphere microbial communities from UC Gill Tract Community Farm, Albany, California, United States - DLSLT.R2 | ecosystem: Host-associated > Plants > Phyllosphere > Unclassified | place: USA... | reverse complement strand
TCCGAACTCGGCCGTGAAACCCGACTGCGCCAATGGTACTATCGCTCAAGCGATGGAAGAGTAGGTCGTCGCCAGGCATTGAAGCCCGTGCAACATGCATCACACGAATATCAAAACCCATTCACACTTGTCCCATACACCTTCGCTAACGCGAATGTCGCGGGGTGGAGCAGCCCGGTAGCTCGTCAGGCTCATAACCTGAAGGTCACAGGTTCAAATCCTGTCCCCGCAACCAAAAATAACCCGCAAGTCGTAAGACTTAGCGGGATTTTTCGGGTCTGGTGCAGATTGCTTTAGATGTGCCAGGTATCAAACAGGTAGCATGCTGGAGAGTAGAAGGGCGTAGCGGACGTTTGTTCATGAAGGCTGTTGGGACAGCCACTAGCGAGAGTTAGCACTGGTTTATCAGAGCCACAGGACGACTGTATCCGCGCGCGCCATCACGGGGATGAAAGCGGGAGCGTCAGGCAGGATTAGCCGCAGTCGCCAAACCGGAGGGTATTGCACTTTGCAGCCTCAACGAGGCTCTAGGCGCATGGTCCGGCAGCTGAAGAGATTTTTCGGAACGGTACGCTGAAGATCTACGCAGGCGGTGGGCGCAGCTGAGGTCGGACCGTTTCAGCCAGAATGTCTTGGAGTTGGTCCTGAGCTGGCTGGCGCCGGAGGGGTGGTCTGCTCCATTCCTACTCTATAGTTCGTCAGGGTCACCTACATCCGCCGTGCCACCGGTCCCCGTAGAGCGGCCTACCGGACGCTATGAGGATGCCGGTTCCACTCGCATTTCATAGTTATATGAACCGGGATTGTCGGCAAAGCGAAGTTGCTAGGGGCGAAGCCGGATCTGAAGGTCGTCGAATATGCTCGCATCGGCATCGGCGCCCAGAAGGCGCGTCAGGTGAGCGAGCAGATCGTCCTGGCGTGGTTGACCGAAGGCCAGACGATAGAGGGTCAGGCTTCTTTTCAGCCACGCAAGCCGAGTCACCTCGCTGCTGAACGGAAGCAGCGGCACCCGCCGTTCTACCTTAGTTGGTCCCTCGAAGACCCAGTAGGGCACGAGCTCGTCGCGGCTTGGGGTCGCTCGCCGCGCCGCCTCGAACATCACTGCCCATGGATCGTTCGGCGGTTTGCGCCCCTTCCGGACAGCGTCGGCGTGCGCGGCTGCGACGTTCAGCCGCACGGCGTGCCCCTTGAAGCGATGCACGCGGCCCTCTCGCTGCTCCAGGTCCACCGGATTGCCAGGCAAGTTCCAGTGATAGACGCGATGGCAATAGGGATGGAAATCCAATCCTTCCTGTCCGATCGAGGTGGTTGCGAGCACGAACGGTCGGAACGGCGAGTTGAACGCTTCGCGGACGCTCGACAGCCGCACGGCGGCGCCGTCCTCGTCCTTCAGTTCGGCCAGCCTCATGGCGAAGCGGCCGCGCATCCTTATCGGCTGCCGAAAGACGATGCCGCCGTTCTCGACGCCCACGTCGTCGACCTCGATCTGGGATGGTCGGATCGACAGCGCATCGGCCATGGCCTTAGCGACGCCAGCGACACGGTCCGCCGGACCGGAACTCGTAAGACCCTCGCCTTCCAGAAGGTAATGAGCGTACTCGTCGAGGACGGCCTGTAGATTGTGCGTCGTGCAGTGGACGAGCACGCTGCGCCAGTAGTGCTCCTCGCTTTCCTGCCTGAGCAGCGCGATGGCCTCATGCTGGTTGAACAGGGTCCGGAAGCCCGAGGCGACACGTGCTGCGCTCTCGAGAAGTGAAGGATCATCCCACTCGAGCTCGGGAGCGATCCGCTTCAGCGCTCGCGCGGCGCAGACTGCCGGACTGCCGAGGGCGATGTCCGTTAGCAGATCGAGCGCGGATTCGTCGTCGAAGACCAGTCGCTCGAGCGACGACGCCCGCCGCAGTTCGAGCAGATGCTCCCTGAGACCGACTTCGCTCGCTGTGTGACTCAGAGCGCCGCCGTTCTCCAGCCAAGCGCCGGCAGCCGTTCCGAGCACGACGTCGATATGGGCGGGCAGTGACCATTCCCAGTCGCGCGACGTCGCCGCATCTGCCATCAGGTCTCGCGGCACGCGGTGGAGAGCGTCGCAGAGTCTTTGGCGGACAGCGTTACGCATATTCTCCAGAGAACACCGCTCCGGCGAGGCGGCGAAGATCGCGAGCGGATCGCCAAGTCGGGCTAGCGTCGGCGATGGATAAAGGAGGTTCAATGTCCTCAGCGCGGCCGGGCGGCCGCGCTCCAGCCTGAACTGCAGCGGTCGGAGGCGGGTCGCTTCGGAGTAGAGGGTTCCTGCGTCCGCCATACCCATCCGGCGTTCGGCCTCGTAGGAGAGCAGCGCGGCCAGCGCGTCTGGCACCATCTGCCATTCCGAGAAAACGAGGGCCTTCGTCGCGGACCCACCGATTGGCGGCGGGCCGTAGTAGGGGAGGCCTGGCGGCAGCCAGAGCTGCTGGTCCAGACCGGCGCCGAATAAGTCGCTCATGAGCGAGCGGAGGCGTCCATTGCCGGGTTCGACCGGTTGGTACGTCTCGATCGCCTCCTTTCGCAGGGAGCAGCGCTCCGCCTCCGCCAACGCCTCGATTAATGCCGGATGCGGCCGCTTCACCTCCTTCAACCGCCGCTTCAGCGTGTAGTCGCGCATAAAGTTCAAGAGGTATGGTGCGGACTTCCAATACTCGGTGATGGCGGGTGCGTCGGCAGCCTTCGCCACCTTGGACATCGCCGCCGCATGATGAAGGTCCGCAGGCGCGATCGTCACCTCCATGGCCGGCTCAGCGACCATGGAATCCCTCTCGCGCGTACTCTCCACTCGCTCAGTGCGGCTCATCACGCCCTTAAGCGTCCGCTCGATGTCCCTGCGGGCCTGCTTGGCGGCGCGCGTGCTGGCGGGCAGACGGTGAAGGAAATCGCGGAAACGCCTCATCTCACGATCGAGTTGGGCTGCGATCACGGGCGCTCGGTCCCGACCGTGCAGGAAGCCGATGGTCGCCAGGAAGTCAGAATAGTGGTCGCCGTCGTCGGGCGCATCGTCCGACAATGTCAGCATCTTGTAAGGTGTTGCGGACAACAGGAGCGTCCGGGCGCTTGTGGTCTCATCGCTGTACTCGAACAGTGCGCGCGCAAGTTCGCCCGCGTCGCCTTCGCCCTGCAGCAGCTCGCGGAAGCGCTGGAACTCGTCGAGGATGATCAGGTCCGGCTTCAGCGCGCTCACGCACGCATGCGACAGCAGCTTTCTGAGCTCACCCACGAGGGCGTTGCGGGCTGCGACCGAAGCGTCGGGATAGGGCGTTCGCCAACGGGCAAACATCCGGCAGACCTCGGCGAGATCGTTGAGGATCTGTTCGTCTTTCGCGACAGCACTGCGGAAGCCTTGGATGATCGCCTCGTCGATCCCGTCGAGTGACATCGCGCCGACGTGGCGATCCCAGTTCTCGTCGCCGGCTCGGATCTGGAGTGCGTTCCTCAGCGGAGTGTATCGGGCGAACGGCTCTAGGAGGCGCACCAGGAAGGCCCGTTCTTCGATGACGCCGGTGGCCGATCGCAGATTGAAGGTCGTCCCGGGCGTGAGACTTATGAAGTTTACCTTGTTCGACTTGAGCGTGTCGTCACCCCGGAGTTGAAGCGGGACGAGCGTAATCCGCGTCGGAAGCGAAAAGGCCTTCTTGCCGAGCACGTTCAGCTTGTTCAGGTTCTGGCCTGCGATCGCCTGGTTGGAGCAGATGTACAGGATGTCTATGCGCTCGGCGGCGGGCCAGAGCTTCTCGATCGTCTTGGCGACGACGCCTCGCGCCACCATTGTCTTACCGAGTCCAACCTCGTCGGCGACGAGAAAGTGGCGGGCCTGCTCGGGGCCGTGAAGCCGTCCGAAGACGTAGTCCACAGTCCTCCGCTGGAACCGCTTGAGCTGCGCCAAGGCCGGGCCGGCGTCGAACGCGTCACCGTGCATCGGAACTCTCCGCAAGGGCAGCCCGGAAAACCTGCCACAGTGCCAGGAACTCTATTGGCACGCCCTGCTCCCCTGTCGCGCCGCTCTTCTCAAGACGGGCTATCAGCCGCTCCACGGCCTCCGACCGACCGTCCGCCGCGCAGTGGGCCCTCACCAGGTCCTCGAGCAGTGGCTGATCGTCGGCTCCCGCGCCCCACCTGCCGCCTCCGGCTCCGTTTTTCGCGGCCAGCGCGGCACCGAAGGGGTCTCCCAGTTGGGCAAGAAGGAGTCGGAGGTATCGGAGGAACGTCTCCCTACTGTTGATGACCCATCGGAGGATGGCTCCATCGCGCTCTTCTGGCATGCCGTCGAGGGGAAGTGAGGTGCTGAAGACCTCCGACCGTCCTGTCTTGGTCTCAGTCATCTCAATGGCGACGAACCGGGTCACGTCCAGCAACGCTACGTCACCCAGCTCGATTTCCGCACCGACGCGAATGGCTTCCAGCGTTTCGGTGGAATGTCCCTGGCCCAATGTGATCAACCAGAGCCGTATGCGCCCGATGCGCTCGATGTTCAGGCCGTTCTCGGGAGGTACGAGTCGAATGCGCCAGCGTCTGTCGCCGTTCTCATCTACCGCCTCGCACCGAAGGCGAAGGCCACCTCGCGCCAGCGTACGGCGCGCTTCCAACAATGCCCGATCGGCAGCGACGTCGGCCGGATCCGGGGCGGAAACCTCGCCACGTTCGAAGGGGCGGGTCAGACGGCCGAAACCCTCGTCTCCTAGCATGTCGTCGATGCCGCCCATTCGCGAGGTTCTTCCGTTAAGCGTCGTGAACACCTCGACATTGGCGGTCGGTCCGCGACCCGAAGGCAGCAGCGCGGCGCTCGTCGCGTTGCCGGAACCGAGCGTAAGGCGCGTGCGCCAGCCGGTCTCCTGTATGAAGATCTTAGCGTGCAGCCCCTGCTGCTCTCCGATCCCGACCTCCTCGCCGTCTTCGGTTTCGGCCAGCTCGTCGAGCACGGCAACTCGTCCGAACCGTTCAAGCGTTGCCTCGGGGATGCAAGCGAGTTGATCCGGTCTGCCGACGAGGACCGGTGCCTGCTTCGCGAGCTTCGACAGGTGATCGAGAGCCCTTTCATCGCAGAACGGTGAGACGACGGCGATGCGGGTGCTCGGCTCGGGTCTCCATCCGGCGGTCCCGATGCCGTTCACCGCGAAGCCGACCTCTTCGCAGTCTTCAGGCGGTGTCCAAACCGTGTGCCTGAGATCCTCCGCCAACCCTTCGGTGAGACTGCGGCGCTGCTCGTCTATCTCGCCTACCGCCAGTCCAGGGAGGGCGGCCACGAGATCGCGAAGCGGTCTGTTCGATGCAGACGGCCTTTTACCGCGCACTCCATCCAGGCGCACGATCGTATCCCACGACCTGTCGCGCGTAAGATTGCGGGAGAGGATCAGTAGCCGCATCAGTGTGGGACCGTCACCTTCCAAAGGACGGAAGCGCAGCGCCCAGAGCTTCGGGTGAAAGCTGCCGCCGCCAGGCGCCTGCACTTCGACCACGACCCGTTCGAGCAGCGAGCAGAGGCGATTGCCGACGCCGTGTTCCGCGTGGATCTGCCCTGCATCGACGTAGATCGCCAGTCTCCCGGCGATGCGTTCCGCACCTTCGAGCAGCGCGATCGGCTGGCCGAGCAGTTCGTCCCGGTTCTCGGCCGCGAACAGCGCCAGGCTGACGGGCACGGACAGGGCGGTCGCGAAGTCCATCGAGAACGTCGTTGCAATTCCACCGTCAAAACGGTGATTGGGCGGTGCCTGGAGGCTCTCGCCATAGAGAAGCCGAGTTTCCGGATCGAGGGTCGACCTAACCACGTGCGAGGTCCTTTAGGTGCCGCTTGGCCTGTGGCCAGCGGAACTGCGGCCGGTAGGCATCCGACGAGCCCTGCCAGCGATCGCGCGCGGCTCGGTTCGCGAACCTGGATTGGTTCTTTTTGAGGCGACGCTCTCGGATGTCGACCGCGGCCTCCGCTTTGGTCCGGGCGCGCGACAGCCCCCGGGTCGAACGCAGCAGGTCGACCCATTCGGCGACGAAGCGTCGAGTGGGTTCGAGCACCTGGTGGGCGGGGTGGCGGCACTCGGCCCAGAACTCGTCCAGGGACCAGCCGCGCAGGCGGCTGGCGTCGAAGTTCTGGCGCCAGGCAGTGAGCTGACGATCGTAGCGAGACACCCACTCGTCGTGGTCGCGCAGTTCGCTGAGCATCAGGTTGTAAAGGAGCGATGCGCCGTGCATCGCCTCGGAGAATATTTCGGCATGTCGGACGAGCCGGCGTGCGGCCTCGGGGAAGTCGGCGATGTTCGGATGCGTCCAGATGTCCGTGGCGTCCGCCCGATCACCGCGTCCGGCAAGAAAGGTGAGGAGGCTTCCCGAGTTGCTGTCGACAAGCCGATCGACGATGAATGCGGCCTCCTCGTCGGAGAGCTTGAACGTAGTCGTCTTGAGCAGATCCAAGGGAGCAGCCGGTAGGCCCGCATGCCAGGGCATTGTCGATCCGGCGCCTGCGCCGTGATCGTCATCGGGATGATCCTTCGAGATGGCCTTCCACCTGGACGCTGAAGCCATGTAGGCGTCGATGGAGCCGGGGAACCGCCGGATCCCCCAGGTGGCGAGACCCGACCAGTAGACGCTGGCCGGCAGTCTCTTCAGCTTGGGTCCGGCGTTAACGCCGATGATGCCGACCTCCTGGTTACCGGCCACGAGCGCGTCGCGAAGTCGGATCTGATCCGTCCTGGCTTGCTCGGCGGCCGCTTTAGCCTCGCCGCGCCCCTGAAGTGTGGAGAAGATCCAAGGTATGAAGAGCATGTACCTCAGGCGGGTCTGGATGGTGCTCGTTCCAGGGAACAGATGGTCCGAAATCGAATCCCGGATGGCGCCCATTCCGAGTTCGTCCCGCGTATCCTGTTCGGTGAACAGTTGCATGAGCCGCTGCGCGCGATCACGCTCGACTTCGTCGAAGACGACCCAACCAATCGCAGACATCAGATCGTCCCCCCCCCCGTTATTCCGTCGCCCGTGGCAGTCTCACCAACGACCAAGCCCTTCAGTTCTCCAAGAGCCGGAGACCCGTTCAGCTTCGATGTCGTTCGCGGATGCACGACCTGGCGATTGCCAATCGTGCGATGGTGAGTTTTGCTCGACCTTTGTCAATACCACTCGCGCTTGCAGGAGGCCGGCTACGGCCATCCGGAGCAAAGATGTCGCGGTCATGCCGCAAATGGGCATGCTTTCACCCGAAAGGCCTCGATCGACGACGCGATAGTCGAGAGGGTGGATGGGTGCAGTGCAATGTTGGCTTCGTCGGTCACGGTGAAGCTCCTCTCGTTCGGATGGTTGTCTTAGAGGAGTAGGTCTAACGACTACGCCGCCATCAGTGCCGTCTCCTCGCGGAAGGTGAGGCGCTCGTGCCGGCACAGCGTATTTCGGCGCGGCCCGCGCGACAGCTCGAGAGTGATCAGGCTGTCGCTGGGTGTTGACGGGCTGAGCTCCAGCCGGAGATACTCGAATAGCTGCCGATCGTGCACGGCGATGATGATCTGTCGGCCGTGCTCCTTTGACAGCGTGCGCAGCAGCGCGGCGAAATGCGCGATGTGCACGTCGTCCATCGATTGAACGGGATCGTCGAGGATCAGCCAGGGCAACTCCTTCGGCACCGAAAGGTGGAGCGCGACAAACAGCGTGAGGGCGGCGGTGTTTAGGTTGCCGGCGCTCAGCATCGCGCCGGGCGCACCGCCTGCGTCGCCGCCGAGGCGGTGCTTGGTAAACAGCTTGGGTTGCAGCCGCTGGGTCTCCCCCGTGGGAATTCGGAAGGCGGGCACGAACGGCTCGTTGGGCGCGAGGCGGACGAACAGATCCCGCCACAGGAGGTTAAGCCGGTCGTTGAACTCGCGGCGGATGATCAAGGAGCGCACGGTGTCGACCGCGCGGCGGATCGCCTGCCCTTGGTCGCGCAGCGCTTGGGCGCGTTCGAGCGATAACTCGACGGCCGACAGCGCCTTGGCGTCGGTATTGATCGACACGTCCATCTCGTCGCGGCGTTCGATCGCAGTGCGGATCGACGCGACCAGTTCGATGCCCTGACGCCGGTTTGTCAGGCTTTCCCCGAGACGCTTGGTCTCGGCCATGAGGTGAAGCTGGAGGCGGGCGGAGGCGTCGGCGATGCTTTCGGTCACGGTTACCTCGGACGCGCCGACGAGGATCGAGAAGGTGCGCAGGGTCTCGCGTGCGGCGAGCAGCGCCGAATTCCGCGACTGGGCCTCGGTTACCGCCCGCCGCGCGCCGACGTCGAGACCGAGGAGGCGTCCGCCTTGCACAAGCGTGGGCGCCATCGCGTCGAGCTCGCTCACGGCAGCTGAGGCGGTCGCGGCTTCGCGGTCGAGCTGCGCGAGTTTCTGAGGGTCCAGGGTCCTCGGCGACAGGGTCTCGATCTCGCCGTCCAGACGCTCAATGAGAACCTGCGCCTCGCCGCGCGAGCGGCCGAGGGCGAGGAGGCGGCTTGCCGATCCCGACAGGCTGTGGACCTTTGCTTGAACGTGGTCGCTGAGCGTGCCGCGGTTCATGTCTGCGTAGTTGCGATCGCATACCGGGCAGATGTCGGAATCGATGAAGCTGGTGAGTTCCGACAGCGCGGAGGCGAGGCTACCCGCGTCCGCCGGCAGGGAGGCGACTTCGCCGTCGATTGCTTCGCGCTGGTCGGACGCCTGCTGTCGCTCGAGCCTGGCAGCGGCGAGGCGTACGTCGGCGGCGCGGGCCTGGGCGGCCCGGTCCGAGAGCTCGGCGGCGATCGCGCGTAGGCGCGTGAGCGCCTCGCCGGCGAACGAGGCGAGCTCGCTTGGCAGCGACTCCTCCGGGATCAGCGCCTGTACGCGCGTTCTCAGGTCGGCATAGGCGGTGCCATTCGCCTTGTCCCAGTCCCCGAAGTCGGCAGCGGCCGCTGCGGCGTCGGGAAGTTGGCTGTCTTCTCGAGCGCGCTGGGCGTCCTGCATCTCCCGGCCGATTGATCCCAGCTGGCGCAGCTGGTCGGTTCTGGCCTCTAGTTCACTCGCATCGGTCTGGTCCTCGAGCGCATCAAGGACTTGGTCGAGCGTGCCCTCGGAGACCGGCGCTCCGATGCCTAGTCCGCCGCAGAGCGCCGTGAGTCGGTTGATGTCGGCATCGATCCGCTCCGCCGCAGCTTTGCGCGTTCTGATGCCACTGTCGAGCAGGCGTTCGATCCGGGCTTTCTCAGTTTCTGCGGCGCTCCAGCCAGTGGTGATCTTCCGGACGTTGCGCACGTCGGCTAGGGGCTGGAGCCCCGTCTCGAGCGCGTCTAAGCGGTCCAGGTCGAGCAGCTTGCCCACGAACTTAGCGAGGGGGGAGCCGATGTCTGATCCGGATTCCTGATAGATCTGGATCAGCTGTCCAAGGAGCGACTGTGGAAGGTAGGCGCGTTCGCTAAAGAACGAGGCCTGCTGCACGCTTAGCGCTCCGAGGGTCAGTGCTCCATCGGTGTCGAGCGCCGCCTCGAAGTTCTTGTCGGCTGAGTCCAAGGTCGTCCTGAGGAGGACGCGGCCCCGTTCGGCGGAGCGGTGCAAGAGCTGTTCTCGGTAGAGCGGATCGGCGCGCTCCAGCGACTGCACGCTCCCGGTCAGTGCAAGCTCGATCGCGGAAAGCAGACTCGTCTTTCCCGCGCCGTTCTCGCCGTGCACGAGCACCACTTGTGCATCAAGTGGTGCGTGGATGTGGCCTCGGATACTTCGGAAGTTCGTAATGTCCAGTTCGCGAAGCATGGCATCGCTCATGGCCTACCCTCCTTCTTGTCGGCGGCATGCTCGAAGGTTCCGTCGATGAGGGATCCGACCGCGGTGATCACTTCGTCCTCGCCGTCAGCGGCGGCGGCGATCAGCGTCTCGAGCACGAAGGCGTCGACGTCTTCCCCAAGCGCCTTCGCGAGTTGCTCCATTGCCGTTCCACCACTGCCCTCCACAAGCGTGACGGCGAGCGGGAGCGTCAGGGGGAGCAGCACGCGTATTTGATCGTCGAGCTGCGTTGCTGCGATTTCGCCGTCGGGTTTGCCCGATGCGTCTAGGGGGATGCCGTCGACCTGAAGGACGCGGCACGTCTCCGCGAGTGCATCAATCCCGCCGGCGAGCGTCGCGCCGACAAGGATCGCCGTTACCACGTACCGCGATCCGGTGACGTCGAGTGCGCGACTGAGCGCCTCGATGCGCTGCCGGATGCGCGTCGCGTCCTTGTCGCCGAAGTCGCCCGTAGTGGTGTCTAAGACGAGGAGGAGGTCGAGGGCGCGCCCGTCGCTGCCGCGCATCGCCGCCGTGAACGGGAACTCGACCCCGGCGACGCGGAGCGGGGTTGCCAGCTCGGTGTAGTTGGCGGCGTGCAGGCGGGATTTCACCGCGCTGACTATGGGGGAGTGGGTCATAGGATCATCTCCGCTGCGAACGCGTCGTGCAGCTCGCCCGCGTCGGAGGAGCGGCCCACCAGATCCGCGACGCTGACGTGGATTGTCGCGGCACTACCGGTCCGGCCCGGTGCACCGCTTACCCGTCTCGGACTTGCGCCCATGCGGTGCCATGTATCGTCGGCATGGATGACCACGGTGTTGTCGTTGGCGAAGGCGCCGCACTGCTGAAGGGCGATCGCCTCGCCCGCGGACTTGACTATGAACAAGGGTCGCGCGGGCGCACCGGATCGACTGCCGCGCGCCGTGGCGCAGCCGGACGAGACGTCGTCCGTCTCCGGCGCAGCGATCGCCCAGCGTCCCGCGCCTTGCTGCAGCATGGCCAGTGCCACCGCTAACTGGCCGAGTCCGTTTGAGAGCGCGTTCGGGTCTGTGGCGAGCAGCGGCAGATTCAGCGGACTGAGCGTCTGGTACGTGTCGTCGGATGCGGGAAGGGCGCCCGAGCGGAACATGGAGAGCAATCGCGACCAGAGCCGGATTCCGGCGACTGTGGCGGGGGTGCGGCTTTCGTCGACAGGGTCAACGATCGCCAGGTCCGCGACGGCGTCACGCAGGTCGCGCAGCGAGGTCGCCAGGGGCGTGCCGATAGCTGCCTTCCCGATGTCGGCGAGCCAGAACTCCATCATCTTGCCGAGCTTGTCGGTCACGACGCGCAGGACCAGCGCGAGCAGCACCTGCTCGGCCCAGGCTCGGATGTGGGAGCCGCTGTGGATATCTTCGATGTTGTCGTTGTACGCGTCGCCGTAGACGACGCGCAGCACGTCGACCTGGCCGTCCGTAATCTCGTCCTCGCAAAATATGTGCGCAGCCGCGGCGGACGCGGGTGGCCATGGCCAGGGGTTCACC
>Ga0308164_10004774_pt1 | contig 11280 bp, 10 predicted proteins | sample PhyTR2_FD_201031 | JGI IMG/M metagenome (GOLD analysis project Ga0308164, IMG submission 201031) | Phyllosphere microbial communities from UC Gill Tract Community Farm, Albany, California, United States - DLSLT.R2 | ecosystem: Host-associated > Plants > Phyllosphere > Unclassified | place: USA... | reverse complement strand
AAGCCGCAGAGATCCTGTCGACGATCATCGAGAGCGTGACGATCTATCCCGGAGGCCCTCATGGCCTGGATGCGGAGGTGATCGCCACGGTATCGGATCTGATGGCCTTCGCCATAAACGACAACGCCGCCCCGAGGGGCGGCGTGTCTAGTCTATGGTGTTGGTTGCGGGGACGTGCAGCCACCTTGATTTGCTTATCGAATGTCGATGCTGACTTGCCCAATTGCATAGTGATGAAGCGAATTGCGTTGTCTACTTCACCCCTCTGGTTCCCTTGTGTCAGAGGTCCGCGATCTCGGCCGTGCCTGAGCCAATGCTATTCTCGAGAACCGTCATAGCCTCTTGCTTTTGAAGGCATATTTGGTGGAAAGCGGAACGTCCGTTTTGGGGCGACGGGCAGAGCTAAGCTGCCTTTCGTTCAGGAGCAGGAGTTCGGCAGCTATCCTCCGTCTGCAGTCATCTGACGGGCTGCTCCCGTGCGAAGTAGTTCTTTGCGTCCACGTACTCGAACGACGTATTTTGATCGACACCAGCTGACGTGACCCCGGCTTTGATCTGGCGGCAACGAGAGACCGACCGGTGTCGCGCATGAGCGCGGCTGAAGCAACGGGCGGGTTTGAAGCCGCCCGGCGCTGTTCGAGTTCGGCGGCAAACGGCTCTGTGGAGGCGTAGGCACCGCTAAACCCGATCGCTTCGCTCTCAGTATTTGATACGGACACGCGCGTAGTAGAAGCCGCCGTTCATGCCGAACGGGCCACCTGAACGCGGATAGATCTGCCCGTCGTTGAGCGCGCCCGTCAGGGCATAGATCGGGTTGACAGCAGATGCCTGGATCTTGTCTGGGAATACATTGAACACGTTATTCGCGCCAACCGTGAGGGTAAAGTGCTCGGCAAACGTGTAGCTGATGTCGGCATCGAACAACGTCTTCGCACCGAAAATTTGCGACGGCGGGGCAGCTGTGGCCGCTGCCGAATTGGGAACCGGCGGTGTCAGGTTGTATTCAAGGGCATTCGACCACTTGCCAAAGTAATTGCCGCGGAGGTTGATCGAGAAATCGCTGATCTGCCACGCCGCCGATGCAACCACGCGATTGCGTGGAGCCAAGTTAGCGATGTTGTATTCCTGCTGCTTGTTTACCAGCGGCAGCCCGGCCGTCGACAGCTTGATGTTCTTGGCTTCTAGATTGTTGTAGCTGTACGCGAGCGACAGGTTGAGCGGCCCACCCAGCAGATCGGTGCGGTAATTCGCCACCGCCTCGATGCCCCGCGACGACACGTCGAAGCCGTTGGTGAAGTAGTTGACGACACCGCCGAGGCCGACCGTCGCCAGCGCCGGCAACGCCGCGATGTTCGCCGCCGTCACATTGAAGTTCTGCGAAATGCCGATGCGGTTCCTGATGTCGATGACGTAACCATCCACGGTCAGCGATAGCGCATTCGTGGGTTTCAGCACGATGCCGGCACCGTAGTTCGTCGACCGCTCGGGGCTGAGCAGCCCCGCGCCGTAGAATTGCGCGATGGCGCTCGATGTCGGATAGGTACCGGTCTGCACCTGGTTCCCGCCGAGGAAGTTCGTCGTCACGACCTGCGTATTGTTCTGGCCGGGCGACGGCGCGTGGAAGCCGGTGCCGACCGTGGCGCGCAGCGAGACCGCTTCGACCACCCGGAAAAGCGCGTTCGCCTTGCCGACGACAACGCTGCCGAACGTATTATATTCTTCGTACCGTCCGGTAAGGCCGACGGTCAGTGCCTCGGTGATATCGGTTTCGGCACCGAGGTACACGCCGATGCTTTTCTGCGTCGACACGCCCGCGAAGTTCGGGCTCGTGCCGCCGTAGCCGCTCGCAGCGGGCGCTTGCGTGGCGGTGATGCCGGCGGGCGCATAGACCGCAGGCGTCGTGCCGACGGCTGGCGTGACGAGGTTATAAAGCACCTGCGAGGCGAACGGACCGGCCGCGTAGGACTGAAGATCGCCGACGGTCTTTTCATAGCGCTCGCGACGATATTCTGTACCAGCTGACAGCGTGATCGGGCTCGCGAAGCCGACCTCGACCGGATAGGTCATATCGAGGTTCACGATCTGCTCGCTCTGGATCAGCTTGCCGAACTGAAAGCTGGTCTGGCTTTGCGGCCCGAACGACGAATTCAGCGAATTGGTCATCGACAGATCGAGCGAGTTGCGCGCCAGCGTCGCCGACAGGTCATACGTAAAACCGGACTCAGACCCGCCTTTGAAGCCGAGTGTTCCAAACAGCTGGTCCACCTTGCCGATAAAACGCGGGGTGAAGCCGCCCGGGTAGAGCGAGGAGAAGCTGAAGGTGTTCGTGTTGTTGACGAAGCCCGATGCAGGGCAGGTGGGAGTTGCTGCAGGGCATGGCGTTAGAAAGATCGGGTTGAAGGCTCCGTTACGCCCCAAGGACACCGTTTCCGTGCCGGTGCCGTTGCTGCGGACGAAGCCGGCGTTGGTCTGGGACGGGCGATAATTGAAGCTCTGATCGGTATCACTGTGCGCGTAGTTGCCAGTGAAATAGACCTGACTCCGGTCGCCGACGCCCATGGCGGCGTTGACGAACAGCTTATAGCCCTCGCTCGGCGACGTTCCCCAAATCTGCGCAGGGTTGGGGACGGTGTTAGCGATTGCCGGATTGTTCGCCGCGATCACAAGCGCGCTTGCGCGGGTCGCACCGCGGCTGGTCTGATCCTGATCAAAGTATTCGCCCGAGACGTTGACGAACCCGCGCTCACCGATCTTGATCCCGGCGTTACCTGATATGATCCTGCTCGCCCCGTCGCCACGATAGGTCTCGCCATACAGACCTTGCAACTCGATGCCTTCGTCATCGCGGATCGCGTAGTTCAGCACGCCCGCGAGCGCGTCTGCACCATATTGCGCGGTCGCACCATCACGCAGCACCTGCAGATTTTTTATTGCGATGGCCGGAATATTGCCGATGTCGGCGCCCTGCGACCCAAACGACAGGGCGGTATCCGCGCCGGTATAGACGTTGACCAGGGCCGACCGATTGTAACGCTTGCCGTTGATCATGACCAGGATCTGGTCGGCGCCCAAGCCACGCAGGGACGGCGCTCGTACAAAGGTCGACGCGTCCGAAATCGTGTTTTGCGGCACGAAAAATGACGGGACAAGGTTACGTACCGTGTCAAGCATGTTGACAGCAGGCGAAGCCGCTAGGTCGGCCGCGGCGATGACATCGATAGGCGATGCCGAGTCCGTTACCGAACGATCGGTCCGGCGCGTTCCGATAATGAGGATGTCAGCGGCTTCCTGCTGCCCGGCATTTTGTTCCGCGACCGCAGGACCTTGGGCAACAGTGGCGGCTTGGCCCTGTGCCGTCTGCGAGGTCGCGGCTGACGTTGCCAACGTAGCGATCGCAAGCGTCGTTACCGACGTAAATGTTTTCATTTGAAGCCCCCCAAAAAATAAAATTAGATTGTTCCCAATTTACTAAATAGAATGAAACAAAAGTGCGCATCCTATGACGTCATAAGTCGAGCGCCATGACAATTCGCGATGATGATGCGTCGCCGCATTTCTGCGCCGTGTTGCAGAACTGCAACATTTGGCGGGCAGATCGAACTGTGATTTTCAGTCCGCATGTCATTGCCGGTCAGATTCTAGGCCAGCACGGCGGAGTAAAAGTGAGCTGCCCCCTTCTGGGTGGTCCATCGGCTATGACAGTCTGGATCGAGTAAGAGGCGACGAATGCCTGCGAAGAAGTACAAGCCCGAGGAGATCATCGGGAAGCTGCGTGAAGTTGAGATTATGCTGGGCCAGGGTTGCACGACCGCCGAGGCGTGCCGACGGATCAAGGTCAGCGAGCAGACCTACTACCGGTGGCGCAAGGAATATGGCGGCCTGAAGACGGATCAGGCACGGAGGATGCTCGGCGCTCATCGGTTGCGCGCCCGCTCAGGCACGAGGATGTGCTGGCTGCTCCTGCCGACCTGTTTGTCGAGCGGGGTCTGCCCGCGCACATCAGATCAGATAATCCTGTCCTGAGCGAAGTCGAAGGGGGCAGCGAGTTTATCGCAACCGCGGTCCAAAAATGGCTCGCTCAGGTTGCAAGGCTCGACGTGGGAGAATGGCTACAACGAGCGCTTTAACGGCTCGCTGCACGACGAGCCGCTCCACGGCGAGATTTCTACAGTCTCGCCGAGGCCAAGGTACTGATCGAGGCGTGGCGGCGCTACTACAACACCGTCCGGCCGCACAGCAGCCTCGGGTACCGTCCGCCAGCTCCGGAAGCGGCGACACCGCCATTGCCGGCCTCTGGTTCCGCTTCGCTCCACTCACGACCGGCCATGGCGGCGGAGGTGACGATGCACTAACAATCAAACCGGACCACCCAATGGAAGCTGCTCAGTTGAATGGTTGCTTTCAGGCTCGCGGAGTGCGGACCTCAGCGGCAGATTGGGCGTAAGCAGACGGGCGCGACGATGTGACCCGTTCTCGATCGATATTGCCGATCATCCTGCTTGGCTGGGGTATCGTTCGGGCAGTTCATCGCATCCGCGGCTGACAAATCGCGGATTTGTACGGAGCTTGATCGCCTGCGGCGGAGGGTTCATCCTATTGCCCGCAATCCGACTCCCTACCCGTCGAATTGCACTTCAATAGAAACTGATCGATCGCGCATGGATGCGATCAAGTTGGCATTACTGCGGGTCTACGACTCCTGACGCTGGCCTAAGCCACGACCCTTTCCGACGGAGTGGTAACCGTACCTCAGTGAGGCGATGCCGCTGGATCAACCGCGAACATGACTGTCTGCTTGACTACCGCTCTGACTGAGGCACCCGCGTGATCGGTGACCGACCTGATTGGCAGCACTGTCGCGACCTTGCAGGCCAGTTTGTTGAGTGCAGCATAAGCACTGGGGTTCGTGACGTTGCAGGCCTCAATCTTACCGTCTGCGCTAACTAGCTGCACGATCTCCACACCTTGTGGTACGCCCGTTCCAGGCAACCGGTTAACAGGGACCACCACGTCGTACATCACGAGACTTGGCGATGTCTTATTCGACATTAGAAAGCTGATCGTCATCGTATAAACACCCCACGTGGGATGACCGGACTCTACCGCAGGCCTAAACCGTCCTCGTGATTTTAGGATATTGCAAACCTGTTTCTCGAAACTTTCACTCTGGGCCATGACAAGCTGGCACGCGGCTGTTCGACCATCGGGATCTACTGTGATTGCGATCCGTTGAGACGTTTGTCCATTATATCGAACCGCGCTTCTTGGGTAATCGTTCACCGTGAGCCACCGTTCAGGGTCGATCGGTTCAGCGGCTATGAATGTCGCTGCGGCGAGCATCAGACCAATCATTGGTGTCGTTCCCTGCGTATGAAGATGCACTGGTCGATAAGCGCCGACGGCGTCTTTATCAGAGCATCGGAGCACAGGCTATGTCCGAACCCGGGGGGCGGAAGCGCAATGGCCGGAGTGGAGGGGTTAGGGTGTGTTGCTGCGGGCGATCCGACTCTTCATGGTAATATCCTTTCCCACGTCGTATCCAGAAGAGTACGCAAACAGACTAAGGCAACGACCCCAATGGCGAGCAAAAGCGCCGTATTGGCTGCGGAATGTCAGCCTGCATTTGCCCTCCGGCCTCCGAAACTGCCAACGTTCGCTGATCGCTGTCAACGTCTGGCATTGGGCGTTAGCCGCCATCCCATCCACTGACGTCGTATCCGGCTATCTGACGTCATACCCCGGTCCAACGCTATTGGTGTAGCCATATGCAACTTGTTGATTGGCGGGAGGCCGGCGAGAAGGCTTGCACGACGAATGGCTGGAGTCGGTGGCTTGCAGGCTGTCCACTGTTGGGGCAGCAGGGGGCGATAGCGGCGGTTTCGATTGGGATCGAGAAACGGGCCGGGGTGCGGCGTCTAGACCGAACGCGAGGTGATCCCCCCGCCCCGCCTTGGCCCTCAATCACCGTTGTGATTTGGTTCACCAGGCGCGTGGCTGCCCCCCGACCCGCTTAGCCACGGATGATTCTATATCGTTCAAGTCGGCCTGTGTCAGGACGCCGGCCGCGAGCATCTTTCGCATCAATTCGTCCAACAGTGCGGCCAGAAAGTGAATCTCGCCGCGTTCTGAGACCGTGTCTTCGCCGTCAGTGTTCACTTCCATGCGTCGCTCCTCAGTTAGCGGGTACGGCTGCCCTCGCTGACGCCCTTCCCTAACAAGGATGGAAAAATGGGAAAGCCGGCACTCGTTGCGGCTAGGCCCACTTCGTCTATCAGAGTGCGCTAAGCTGGTATCGGCAACGGCTTGTCCGGCAACAACCGTTCAAACGCCGTGATCAGCGCGGCCCGCGTATACGGCTTCCTGAGGACCGGGCGATCCTCGAGATCGGTACGGTCGCCATGATCGCTATAACCGGTCGAGAAAACGAACGGAATGCCGCGCCGCGCCAGCGCATCGGCCACCGGGTAACTTTTCTCTCCGCCCAAGTTGACGTCGACGATCGCGGCATCGAAACCATGCGTGCCTAGCAGGGCCAGCGCCTCGACGACGCTGGCGGCGCCGTGGATCGCTGAGCAGCCGAGATCCTCGAACGCCATCTCAATGCTCCTAAGGACGAGCATTTCGTCCTCGACGATGAGCATCCGGCGATCGGTGAGGAGGCCGTTCATTTCGCCGCCGGGTTGGGAGCGGGGATGTCGATCGTGCAGGCCACCCCGTGGCTGGGATATTCAAGCGTGACCCTACCGCCCAGCTCGTGCGCCAGACCACGCTCGATAACCCACGATCCGAAGCCTTTTCGCGGCGGCGGCTTCACCGTCGGGCCATCGCGCTCACGCCACCTCAGCACCAGGCGATCGCCCAGCGCGTCCGGAACGACCGTCCAGTCGATCGCGACCATTCCCCCCTCATTCGAGAAGGCCCCGTACTTGACCGCGTTGGTCGCGAGTTCGTGGATCGCGATTCCCAGCGAAAGCGTAGTCTTGGGCGACAATCGGACGTTGTCACCCATTACGGTAAACCGCTCCTGGCGGCCGGCGATTACCTCGAAAGGTTCAAGGGCGGTGCAGACCAAATCGTGCAGGCCCGCTCCGTCCCAATTGGCGCTTGTGAGCAGGTCGTGCGACCGTGAGAGAGCAAGGATGCGCGACTCGATCGCTTCGCGGACCGAGTCTGGATCAGTTGGCCCGCGCAACGCCTGGGTGACGATCGACTGGACTGTCGACAGCGTGTTCTTCACCCGGTGGTTCAGTTCATCGATCAGCATTTTGAAGCGGGCAATGTCTCGCCGATGATCGGTCAGGTCGTGGAGCGATACGAAATGCTGCACGATCGCTCCGCTCTCGTCGAAAACAGGGTTGACGTGCATTGAAGCCCAGAATTCGCTGCCGTCCTTGCGCTTGTAGTGGATTTCCGGATCGCTCTCGTACTCACTACGAAAGGCCGCTTCGACGATCGACATCGTTTCTGTGGCGACGCCGACCGCCAAAAGCGACTGGAAGCTCTTGGCGAGCACCTCCTCGCGCGGGTAGCCGGTCAGCGCCAGAAAGGCTTTGTTCGCGAAGATGACCGGGTGACCGGGCTCCCCATCGGTGAAAACCATGGGCATGCGGGTATTTTCAGCGGCCACCACGAACGGACCAAGATCTCGACGGAACACGTCAACCGACAATTCGCTCGCTATCTGTACGTCTGACTTGGCCGGCATGTTCGCCATCCGAATATCCCTCAACCTCCTTAACTTACTCCTTAATTTTCGATAAACCTAACTTTACTTTGAAACCCGAAGATACGGCAGCTGTTTGGCTGTGCGTAGCAGCCAGAAACAGCACTGAATAAGCGTCCGACACTGGGAAGCAGCCCGGTGTGAACGGCCGGTTGTCGGGCGTTAGATGCTTTTCCAAATCACGACACGATAAAGGTGTAGCTATATCGAACCTGATGGTTGGCGAGCGGCCGGCGAGAAGGCTTGCGCGGCGGATGTTTGGAGTTGGTGGAAAGGCGAAGGACCGCTTTTAGTCCCAGAAGCGGCTAAGCGGCCATATGAGCATTGCTATTGGTGGAAGCTATTTGGCCCGGAACCGCAAACCAAACGGAACTGCCGGTGCACCATTCTCATCAATGAAGTTCATATATGGCGGACTATTGAACCAAATTTCATATTGATGTCCGGCCTGATGCTCGCACTTCAGCGTAAACGTTCGTCCATCTGCCGATTGTGCGGGCTGGTTTCGCCCGCAATGCGGATAGGTTTCTGCGCTCTTCTGCACGAACGAGTAGCTCTGCCGCCTCATGGGGCGATCAAAGGTGACGCTCAGGTTGATCGGTCCCTCGGCGACCACGGCATGCAGGGTCGGGAACGTGGAGACTACGTTTGGCGCGGCTGGCGTGGAAGTGTTGGTCGATATGACATGAGCGCCCGCGAGTATCGTCCCGGCTACAATGGTCGAAATCATCATAGGAATTCCCCAACGGCTCAGTAAGCGGGAGCCCTCCGCCGGCCCGACGTGGGGCCGAGCCCATTGCTCGTCTCCGATGCGGCGTCGCGTAACCCCTAATTTTGGAGGTCCAGAAAACAAGGGGTCTTCGCAGTCCGCTAAAAGGCGCGCTGCCCCCCTGCTGCTGCTTGTCTTGGTTTTTCGACGAGCTTCGCGAAGGCGCTCGTTCAACGTATGGATCGACACGTCCAGCGCGGCGGCAGCACTCTTCACGTCGTGCCCCTGCGTCAGAAGCCGAAGCGCCTCACATTCCTTGGCGGTCAACCCGAACGGCAATCCCGACATTAACGCCGCTCTTTTCATGATGGACGGTTACCTGACGTGTCCAGTCCTCGCATGGAGTGATGCTAACGCCGTGACGAACGACCGCAATCAGGTTCTAGCTTCTGTGCAGGGGAACGGCCGCAATTAGGCGGAAGCGGAAGGGCCGCTCTAGGCTGCTGATACGGCATGCCACCCGCGTTTTCTGATCGGCCATAATGGCCGCAGGAGAACGATTATGGGAATGTCAGAATTTGACCCGGGTGCTGCCGACCGCCGTGCGTGGAACGCTGGTCGGAAGGTCGGTGCAAAGCGCGCTCTAAAGCCAAGGCAGGTATGGGCCGTCCGCTTCTTTCTCGATCAACACCGCCGTATGCGTGATCGCGCTCTGTTTGATCTGGCGGTTGATAGCAAATTGCGGGGCTGCGACATCGTCGCAGTCAAAATTGGCGATTTGGTCGTTGGTGGCCAGATCCGGCACCGTGCAATTGTCGTTCAGCGAAAGACGGGCAGACCGGTGCAATTTGAACTGATGGGCGACGCTCGAGCTAGTTTGCTGGCCTGGCTGAATCGTCGCGGCGGGACTGTGGACGATTATGTATTCCCCCGCCGCATCGACCAAGCGACCCACCTAAGCACGCGACAATATGCCCGGTTGGTTGACGAGTGGGTCGTTGGCGCCGGGCTGCGCCGTGAGGAGTATGGAACCCACTCGCTTCGCCGGACAAAGGCGTCAATTATCTACAAGGCGACGGGAAATTTGCGCGCAGTGCAGATTTTGCTCGGACACACCAAAAGCGAGAACACGGTCCGCTATCTGGGCGTAGATGTGGAAGATGCGCTCGCCTTGGTTGAGGCGACAGAAATCTAAGGTTGGCCCGGCTCCATCGTGAAAAGGTGCCGGGCCGCATTCGCCCACAACCGGACGCTTAGGGAGAAATCAATCCCTCGACGGTACGAATGTGAACCGCCGCTTCAGCCGCAAGAAGGGCATCTCGAAATAACGGTACAGGAGCGAAGCTACGATTACCGTTGCGGTAAAGGCGAGCGCCATTCCGATATTGTCTCGCCATCCTGGGACACCCGCACTGGTCGCGGCTTGCGTCATCCACGGCTTGGCTTTGGCGAACACGATCCAGAAGAAAATGATATGGATAAGGTACATGCCGTAAGAGATACGCCCTAGGTACACCAGCGCCCCTGGGACATAGCGTGTGGGTGTCCCAAGCACGCTGACCAGCATTAGGACAGCTCCTCCGAGTACCAGTGGCCATCCTGTCAACTGGTGAGCTACGCTCGAATGGGCATCGTAGGAGGTGATGCCGAACACGGAGTACGCAATCAGCCACATGCCTATAGCCACAGCAAACAGTACGACACGCACAGGCCACGACCACTCAGGTTGCCGTCCCCGCAAGCCGAGCGACAGAAGCATGCCGCCAGCGAAAGATTGAAACTGCACAAAGCTGTTCGTCCACTGCCCGCTGAATGGCTCCGAAGGGGTGAACCGGGACGCATAATAAGCGATCACTGCATAGGCGACGATCAAGACCGCAGTGTTCACGGCCACCAGATGCCGTCGGTTCAACACAGCCAGAAGTGGAATTGCGACATAGAACTGCTCTTCGACCGATAGGCTCCACAGCGGAATGACGGGATATTCGATCGTCCATCCGTTGAAAGTGATGAACCAGTTGCCGGCGAACGCCACGAACGAGAAAATCTCGCCTGCCGAGTTTGCGCCGGCTCCGGGCACAACCAGATTGAGAGCCGCCAACCCAAAAAACACTAAGAAGTAGAGCGGCCAAATCCGCAGCATTCGCCGGATATAGAACGCCTGCGCATTGATCCCGCCAGTCGCCGCTATCTCTCGTTGCAACAGTTCGGTGATCAAGAATGCACTTAAAAGGAAAAAGACAGGCAGGCCGAAAACCCCGCTCATCGTTACGGCGTGGTACCAAGGATTTGCAACGGGATCGATCGGTGCGAGATCGTTTCGATGCGTGATGAACACACACATGAACGCAAAAAGGCGGAGAACGTCCAGTTCGGGTCGGTAATAGCGTGGAGGCTTCCCAGTCGATCCGATCGTGCCGTCGTCACGCGGTTCTAGGACAGCAGACGGGGCTGGCATGATCGACATATCTCGCTTTCACATAGACGTACGTACCCAAGCCGTACTGCCCTGTTAGCGCCGAACGCAACACGCCTTCCCGGAAGCAGACGTTCCGCTTTCCATCTGTGGACGCCCCTTTGGTTGCAAGCGGTATCTGTCCGGCCTGTGATGCAGCTAAGCTGCTGGCCCGTATGGGTGTTCGCGGACCGGAACCACATCACCAACAGCGTGCTCGTGGCACGGTGGAAAGCCCTGGTTCTTCCGGCCCCGTCTCGCCGACTACTGTGCCATACCCTCCTTCGACCGACTGCGCCCTCCGACGCCTCTGGCCCGCCTCGGCTTACGCCGCGACTGCGACCGGAGCTCTGTAATCCTCTTGTTTCACCAGCAGCGCCCAGACGGTACGCG
>Ga0308164_10004772_pt1 | contig 11284 bp, 10 predicted proteins | sample PhyTR2_FD_201031 | JGI IMG/M metagenome (GOLD analysis project Ga0308164, IMG submission 201031) | Phyllosphere microbial communities from UC Gill Tract Community Farm, Albany, California, United States - DLSLT.R2 | ecosystem: Host-associated > Plants > Phyllosphere > Unclassified | place: USA... | reverse complement strand
CTCTGGTGTTCCGGTTGTCACGCCAGTGGCATTGCCGGGTAGCTATGTTCGGAAAAGATAACCGCTGAAAGCATCTAAGCGGGAAACTTGCCTCAAGATGAGATCTCACTGGAACCTTGAGTTCCCTAAAGGGCCGTCGAAGACTACGACGTTGATAGGTTGGGTGTGTAAGCGCTGTGAGGCGTTGAGCTAACCAATACTAATTGCCCGTGAGGCTTGACCATATAACACCCAAGCAATTTGCGTCGAACGACCAGATTGCGGTGACTGTGAAGATGACACGAACCGAAAGTTTGCGTCACGAACGACACCTGAACCAGCTTGCTATCACATACCCGATTTGCTGAAGCGCGCCGCATGGCACGATTCGGTACCCGAATTTCTTGACGACCATAGAACATTGGAACCACCTGATCCCATCCCGAACTCAGTAGTGAAACGATGTATCGCCGATGGTAGTGTGGGGTTTCCCCATGTGAGAGTAGGTCATCGTCAAGATTAAATTCCAGAAACCCTCATCGCTTACGCGTTGAGGGTTTTTGTTTGTCTGGTGCCTGCAAAAAACCAGCGTGAAAACACGTTTTCGTTTCTATGCATCATGGCTCTGCGTGGCTATATCTGCCGCCGATCGACAGGCACAAAAAAACCACCGATAAGGTGGTTTTTTTATTGTCAGGGCAATCAGTCGCCGCGGTATTCACATCCGCTGGTGCAGGTCTCGTGAATGCGTACTGCCGACAGCTCCGGGAGCAAAGGCTTCAATTCATTCCAGATCCATTTCGCCAGGTTTTCGCTGGTCGGATTCTCAAGGCCCGGGATGTCATTCAGGTAGTTATGATCGAGGCGTTCATACAGCGGCTTGAAGATCGCCTTGATTTCCGAGAAATCCCGGATCCAGCCGGTATGGGGATCAACCTTTCCGGCCAGATGAATGCCGACACGAAACGAATGGCCGTGCAGACGTCCACACTTGTGCCCCTCAGGAACGTGGGGGAGGCGGTGTGCTGACTCGAAGGTAAACTCTTTGAAGATTTCCACTGTGTATTGGCCCCGGAAAAATGGCGATCGCTCACGCGATAAATGCAATCGAGGAGTTTAACAGCAATGGCCTGAAACTCCATGCAAGGGTTGGCCGCGATGACCCCGCTAGAACGCTTGATGGCACTCGGCCAGATCTATTCAGTTTGAGTTAAGTTGTACCGGTTAAGGTGGACGCCATAGAAGCACCGATCGCTATGGATACCCCTTATGAAAACGCTGACCACCCTGCTGGCGGCCCTTACATTTGTTTTGACGTCCTGTTTCATTCAGGCGCGTGGGGTCGACCCACAGGAAGTGCTGCGCCTCAGTGAGGCCGGTACGCTTCATTCGGCTGAAAAGCTCGATGCCAAAGCGCTGAGCAAACACCCCGATGCCAGTATCACCGGCACGCAGTTCAAGAACATCTACGGCAGGTACGTTTACAATGTCGAGCTGCGTGACAAACAGGGTGTTGAGTGGGTTCTCGAAATGGACGCCGCCACGGGCCAGGTTTACAGGAATCATCAGGATAACTAATGAATGTCGACAAGCGTCTCTGTGTCATCCTTGGTTTGAGCCTGACCTGCTCTTTTGTGTATGCCAGAGATCTGAATCAGGATGAAGCGCTCAGTTTGCGGCAGCGCGGGGTCATCCTGCCTCTCGAACAGTTCATCGAACGCGCGATGGGCCTTCATCCGGGCTCTCGTCTGCTGGAGGCCGAGCTCGAGGAAAAGAATAATGTGTACGTGTATGAATTTGAGTTGCTGACCCCTGAGGGCGTCGTCCGCGAGCTCAAGTTCGATGCACGTGATAGCCGATTATTGAAAGACGAGGACGATGATTGATGCGCCTGCTACTGGTTGAAGACCATGTTCCCCTTGCCGATGAGCTGCTGGCTGCGCTGGGGCGTCAAGGCTACGCGGTCGACTGGCTGGCTGACGGGCGTGATGCGGTTCATCAAGGCGCAAGTGAACCGTATGACTTGATTGTTCTGGATCTGGGTCTGCCTGGCATGCCAGGGCTTGAGGTTCTCCAGCATTGGCGCAGCAAAGGTCTGGCGACCCCCGTGTTGATTCTGACCGCGCGGGGCTCCTGGTCAGAGCGTATAGAAGGCTTGAAGGCAGGCGCCGATGATTACCTGACCAAGCCTTTTCATCCTGAAGAGCTGCAGCTGCGTATTCAGGCATTGCTGCGACGTTCGCACGGGCTGGCCAACCAGCCCACGCTGGAATCTGCCGGCCTTAATCTGGATGAAGGTCGTCAATGCGTCAGCCGGGATGGCGTGGATATTCAGCTCACCTCGGCTGAGTTTCGGTTGCTGCGTTATTTCATGCTCCACCCGGGACAGATTCTCTCGAAAAGCCATCTTTCAGAGCACTTGTACGATGGCGAAAACGAGCGTGATTCCAACGTCATCGAAGTCCATGTCAATCACCTGAGGCGCAAGTTGGGCCGCGCAGTCGTCGAGACACGCCGCGGTCAGGGCTATCTTTACGGTGGAGCCGGCGGTTGAAATCCATACAGCGGCGTCTGAGTCTGGGTTTGATCGCCGTTATGGTGGTTGTCGGTCTGGTGATGGCGCAGACCAGTCTCTGGCTATTCGAAGTGGGCCTGCAGCGCTATCTGGAGTCAGGCCTGCGCAACGAAAGTGAAAACCTGCTGGTAGCACTGGTGCGAGGTCCTGCCGGGCTGCAGCTGGATGACCATCGCCTCTCGGGTGCCTACCAGCGTCCGTTGTCCGGCCATTACTTCCGCATGGATCTGCCACAGGGGCACTGGCGCTCCCGCTCCCTGTGGGATTTCGAGCTGCCCCAGCCTGGGGTGGGTTTGCATGCCAATCTTGAGCTCGGCAAGACCGGGCAATCGCTGTTGATGCTGACCAGCGAATACCGCAAGTTCGGCAAGCAGATTTCAATCACCGTCGCACAGGATTACACGCCGGTCAGGGCGAGTTTTCGTCTCATGCAGCAGGTCGGGATGGGGCTCGGGCTTGCCGCGCTGATCCTGGTGCTGGTATTGCAACGCATCACCGTGCGAAGAGCGCTTCGTCCGCTTGAAACCGTTCGCGAGCAGATTTTTCAGCTCCAGCAGGGCCAGCGCTCACAACTGGATAATCAGGTTCCCCTCGAACTCGAGCCGCTGGTGGCGCAGATCAACCACTTGCTCGCGCATACCGAAGACAGCCTGAAACGCTCACGCAATGCACTGGGTAATCTTGGACATGCCTTGAAAACACCGCTCGCGGTCTTGCTCAGCCTGGCCCTCAGCGGACAATTGGACGCCAACCCGGCCTTGCGCAGGACGCTGCAGGAGCAACTGGAAAATATCCGTCTGCGTCTGGAGCGCGAGCTTAATCGCGCACGCCTCTCCGGCGACGCTCTACCGGGAGCCCGCTTCGATTGTGACGCCGAACTGCCCGGGCTTTTCTCCACGCTGGGTATGATTCATGGTGCCCACCTCCAGTTGATCAATGATGTCGAGGCGGGCATGTACCTGCCGTGGGATCGAGAGGACATTCTCGAGCTGCTCGGCAACCTGCTGGACAACGCCTGCAAATGGGCCGACAGCGAAGTGCGTCTGGACATTCTGAGTCAGCATCAGGGCTTCTGTCTGTTGGTGGATGACGACGGGCCTGGTATTCCCGAGGCGCAACGCGCAGAAGTGTTCAGTCGGGGCGCTCGTCTTGACGAGCAGATTACTGGCCACGGGCTGGGTCTTGGTATCGTGCGCGACATCGTCGAGGCGTGGGGCGGTCAATTGCAACTCCAGGAGAGTCCGGCAGGGGGATTGCGGGTACGCATAGACCTGCCAGAGCGGACTGCCCCGTAGTACGTCAGCCGGCACCTTTCAGAGAAATTAATCGCAGCGTTCATCAGATCTTGAGTGCAGTCGAGGGCGTCGCCGATGAAACCCGGTACACCGCCAAGACCTCACGCAGCCTGGCTGAACGGGCGCGCGCCTGGACAGCCTGCTCGGTCAGTTCCGGCGCTGATGTCTGTCGGGCAGTGGCTTGAATCCCTGCCATCACCCGTGACTTTCGTCGCCGTCATATTGCCTTCATAGAAGATGGCACTCGTGCGCTTGTGTGCTGACTAAGCTCTAGACCGGGCGCGATGCGCGGTCTAATGACATGGACAGGACATGAACGAAACCACGCTGCAATACAAAACCCTCATTCTACTACTGGTACTGGTGACCATCGCCTTCATATGGATTCTGCTGCCGTTCTATGGCGCAGTGTTCTGGGCGGTCATCCTCGGAATCATCTTCGCGCCTGTGCAGCGCAAGTTGCAGATCAAGTTCAACTGGTCACGCAATCTCACCTCCCTGTGCACCCTGATGATCTGTCTGGTTATCGCGATTCTGCCGGTGATCGTGATCAGCGCCTTGCTGGTTCAGGAGGGGACCATGCTGTACAAGAACGTCGAGACCGGGCAACTGGATATCGCCGGCTACCTGGCCGAGTTCAAGGACCTGCTGCCGCACTCCGTGCAGGCGCTGCTCGATCGTCTGGGCATGGGAGACCTGGAAGGGTTGCGCGATAAGATCGCCAAGGGTGCGATGCAGGGCAGTCAGTACCTGGCGACGCAGGCATTCAGCTTTGGACAGGGCACGTTCGACTTTGTCGTGAGCGTCTTCATCATGCTCTACCTGCTGTACTTTTTCCTGCGCGACGGACAGGAACTGGTGCGCAAGATCCGCACCGCCTTCCCGTTGGGCGAACAGCAGAAGCGTCGTCTGCAGCTCAAGTTCACCCGTGTGGTACGTGCCACGGTCAAAGGCAACGTGGTGGTCGCGGTCACGCAAGGTGCGCTGGGCGGCTTCATCTTCTGGGTGCTGGACATCCCGAGTGCGCTGCTTTGGGCGGTGATCATGGCGTTCCTGTCGCTGTTGCCTGCGGTGGGAGCCGGGATTGTCTGGGCGCCGGTGGCAGTCTACTTCCTGCTCAGCGGCATGATCTGGCAAGGTGTGGTGCTGGGCTTGTTTGGCGTCTTCGTGATCGGTCTGGTGGATAACGTACTGCGCCCGATCCTGGTGGGCAAAGACACCAAGATGCCGGACTACCTGATCCTTATTTCCACGCTGGGCGGCATGTCGGTCTTTGGTCTGAACGGCTTTGTGATCGGACCTCTGGTGGCGGCGCTGTTCATGTCCAGCTGGGGGTTGTTCAGCGGCGCCAAGAAGCCCGTAAAACTGCCAGGCTGATATTGTAAGGAGGCGTAGCCGACACAGACCCGCGCATGCCTCCTGCCATTTATCAGGCAAGAGCATGCGTTTTTTTTGATTAGGACATAACGCTCGGAGCAGGTCTCATTCTAAGCCTTTTGCCGCGATGGCAGCCGAGTCCATGAAGGCTGTCAGATCGGTATTGAAGCGCGATGCTTCTTCCAGAAATGGCGCGTGGCCTGAATTTTCGTACACCTTGGATTGAATCCGCGCATTGAGTTGCCGGGCACGTGCGATGCTGGGCTGAACATTGACCAGCTCATCCTTGCCGCCATACAGCATCAATACCGGCACCTTTGCCCTGGGCAAGCCTTCTGCCGCATCGACAGTCATTGCAGGCGTAGCACGGGTCATCGCCCACGATGCCATCGCGGCACTCGATAACAGCCGCTCGAATGTCAGTGCATCCGGCTTTGTCTGGAAGCACAGTCCGAGAAAAGTACGTACTGCATCAAGGTGGGTCTTCAGGTCCTCTGAGCTCAGGCCTGCATACACTTGAGGATGAGCTGTAATCAAAGCAGCGTTGAGCTCGATGACACCATCGACATACACAACCCCGCCGATCTTCGCATCGCCATAGGTGGCGAGGTAGTTGGACATGACCACGCCCCCCATTGACCAGCCAACCAGCACCGGACGCTTGCTTGCAGTGGCTTCAACTACCGCTGCCAGATCGTCCGCATAATGACGTCCATTGCGGTACGCCTCGATATTCTCGGGCTTATCGGAAAGCCCGTGACCGCGCAGGTCATAGGTAATCATCCGGTAGCGCTGCAGTTGAGGGCTACCGATCTGCTTCTCCCAATTGAGGTGACTGCCCAGCAGACCGTGGATGAAAATCAGAGCCGGGCCGTTCGGATCTCCTGATTCCTGCACAGCGAGTTTGACGCCGTCAGGGGCTGTGACGGTGTAGCTTTTGTCTATTGCCAGGGCAATTGACGATAGTCCGCTTAACAGCGCGACAAGCCAGGTATTACGCAGTAGGCGAACGAAGCGAATGTGATTCATGAGGCGATTTCCCTGCGGCAGAAGTGATGGGCGCACTTTAGGTCGATGACGCAGGACGGTCTATGACGTAAAATCCGGAAAAATTGATTAATCGTCCTGAATTCATGGTCACCGTTCTCCATGTCAACCTGCTCAAATGACCCCATCAGCGAACTGCTGCTCGGTATGCGTCTATTCGGTGTTCAATTCCGCAGGCTGAAAGTCGTACCGCCTATTGGTGTTGGCTTCAGTAACGCAATCGGGCGAGCACAGTTTCATTTCGTCGGACGTGGGCCGGTGTGGTTGCGTAGCGCTGAGAACGTTCTATGCAGGCTCGACAGCGGGGACGCGGTTCTGATTCCGCGCGGTGGGCACCATGCCATTTTGCCGGCTGAAGACACTGCTGCGAGCGATATACAGCTGTTTGACCCGTCTACCGGCATTGTCGATGGCGTTCACAATGGGGCATACGACGAGGAGGGCGGAGTCTCTGATCACGCGATCATTTTCAGCTGTTGCATGGAGTTGGAGCTGGGCGGCATGCAACCGCTTGTTGCCGCCATGCCGGATGTCATGCAGGTCAGCACGCTGTTGGAGACATGTCCCGAGCTGCGGCCCATGCTCGCGGCAATGGAGCGTGAGACCTTGATGCTGCAGGCCGGGCATGCGGGGATTCTGGCACGTCTTGCTGAAGTCGTGGCCGCGCTGTTGGTGCGTGGTTGGGTTGCAGGCGGCTGTGGGAATGCCACAGGCTGGCTCGGTGCTTTGCAAGACCCTCGGCTGAGTCGCGCCATCGTCATGATGCACCAGCGTCCAGGCAGACGCTGGACGGTGGCCACGCTTGCCCATGAGGCCAGGCATTCCCGCTCTGTGTTCGCACAGCGCTTTCTCGAGGCTACGGGTATGCCGCCATTGCAGTACCTGACGGAGCTGAGAATGCGCCTGGCATTGCACAGGCTGAGCCGTGAACACTGTTCTCTGGAGGCTGTTGCCAGTCAACTGGGTTACGGTTCATTGGCCGCGTTTAGCCGTGCATTCAAAAGAACGGTGGGCCTATCCCCTGGCGCTGTTCGTGCCGCGAAAAGCGTTGCCGGGTAGCCGTTCCAGCCGTTTTCGACAAAAAAAAGCCCTGCTCAAGAGCAGGGCTTTTTGTTTGCGCAGAATCAGCCTGCTACGTGCAGACCGGCGTTGAGCACCAGATCGAGCAGCGGTTGCGGGTAGACACCCAGCACGAAGGTCAGGATCGCAACGGCCAGCAGCATCACGCCGCCCGTGCGCTGTGCCCAGTTGATGGCTGCGTCGTGGCGAGGAAGCTTGTTGTCGACCAGATACATGGTGACCATGACGCGCAGGTAATAGAACACGCCGATGGCGCTACCGATTACCAGAGCCCCGACCAGCCACCACAGCTGCGATTCGACACCGGTGGCGATGATATAGAACTTGCCGATGAAACCTGCGGTGAGCGGGATACCTGCCAGCGACAGCATCATCAGGGTCATGACTGCCGTCAGGTAAGGGCGACGCCAGAACAGACCACGGTATTCGAACATTGCATCGGCATCACGTCCGCTGTAAGGCGAAGACATCATGGTGATCACACCGAAGCTGCCCAGCGAGGTCAGGACGTAAGTCGCCAGATAGACGCCGATCGCCTCGACCGCCATGCCTTTGCTGGCCACCAGCGCAATCATCAGGTAACCGAAGTGCGCGATGGAGGAGTAGCCCAGCAGACGCTTGAGGTTGGTCTGAGTCAGCGCCAGCAGGTTGCCGACCAGGATCGACGCGACGGCGATGACTGCCAGTACGTCATGCAGGACGCCGCTGCTGGCTGCTGGTGAAACCTGGAACAGACGCACCAGTACCGCGAACACCGCCACCTTGCTGGCAGTTGCCAGGAAGGCTGCGACCGGCGCAGGAGCGCCTTCGTAAACGTCCGGGGTCCACAGGTGGAAAGGCACCAGTGACAGCTTGAAGGCCAGGCCGACGACCATCATGCCCAGACCCAGGCTGGCAATCGGACTCGGCATGCCGGTCGCTGCGATGGCCTTGCCGATACCGTCGAAACTCAGCGAGCCTGCCTCTGCGTACAGCAGCGCCATACCGAACAGCAGGAACGCCGAGCCTGCGGCCGACAGGACCATGTACTTGATGCCGCCTTCCAGCGAACGCTTGTTGAAGAAGGCATAAGCCACCAGCCCATAGACCGGCACCGACAGCAGTTCCAGGCCGATGAACAGGCCCGCCAGATGCTGAGCGCTGACCAGCACCAGTCCACCGGCAGCTGCCAGCAGGATCAGCAGGTAAAGCTCTTCGCGATTGCCCGGATACCCGGCCTTGCCGTCACCCAGATAGGCGTGCGCCATGGTCACGCAAGCGAGGGTAGAGGCGAGGATGATCGCCATGTACAGGCAGGCAAAGTTGTCGATATGCAGCAGTGGCGTCACGACCAGAGGGGCAACTTTCAGTGCTGGATAGATCGACAGCAGGGCCAGGTTGAGGCCTGCTACCGAAAGCAGGAACGTTTGCGAGTGATTGCGGCGCCATGCGATCGCCAGCATCACCACGACAATGGTGAGGCTGGTGATCAGCAGTGGCGCAAGCGCAATAAAGTGTTGAATCGTCAGGTCCATAGCGCTCTTACCGGGCCGAAGCGAGTTGAGTGAAGGCAGTGCCTAGCCATTGCTGCACGCCGTGCATGGTCGCCGCCGATGTGTCGAGGAACGGCTGCGGGAATACCCCGAGCACGACCAGCAACACGGCAAGGCCCAGCACCATGATCATTTCCCGTCCGTCCATGCCCTTCAGAACCTCGTCGGACTTCGACGGGCCGAAGTAGGCGCGGTGGATCATGATCAGCGAGTAGACAGAACCAAACACCAGACCGGAGGTGGCGATCGCCGTGATCCATGGTGAGCTGGCGAAGCTGCCCAGCAGAATCAGGAATTCGCCGACGAAGTTGCCGGTGCCCGGCAGACCCAAAGAGGCGGCGGCAAAGAACAGGCTGATGGCCGGGATGTAGGCGATGCGTGACCACAGACCGCCCATCTCACGCATGTCGCGAGTGTGCAGACGCTCGTACAACTGGCCACTGAGAATGAACAGTGCCGCGGCCGACAGACCGTGGGCGATCATCTGGATCAGTACGCCTTGCAGCGCTTGCTGGCTGCCCGAGTAGATACCGATCAGCACGAAGCCCATGTGCGAAACGCTGGAGAACGCGATCAGACGCTTGATGTCGGTCTGGGCAAACGCGAGGAATGCGCCGTAGAAGATACCGACCAGGCCCAGCGTCATTGCAATCGGTGCGAACTCGGCCGATGCGTTGGGGAACAGCGGCAGGGCAAAGCGCAGCAGGCCGTAAGCCGCCGTCTTCAGCAGGATACCCGCCAGGTCGACGGAGCCTGCAGTCGGTGCCTGGGCATGCGCATCCGGCAGCCATGAGTGCAATGGCACCACCGGCAGCTTGACGGCGAAGGCAATGAAGAAGCCCAGCATCAGGATGTACTCGGTACCCGGTGTCAGTTTGGTCTTCAGCAGGTCGGCGTAGGCAAAAGTGATCACGCCGGTCTGATTGAAGTGCACCAGCACCAGGCCCAGGATCGCCACCAGCATGATCAGGCCGCTGGCCTGAGTGAAGATGAAGAACTTGGTGGCTGCATAGATACGGGTTTTCTTGCCGTCTGAAGAACTGTGACCCCAGAGCGCGATGAGGAAATACATCGGCACCAGCATCATTTCCCAGAAGAAGAAGAACATGAACAGGTCGATGGCCAGGAACACGCCGACGACACCGCCCAGGATCCACATCAGGTTAAGGTGGAAGAAACCGACCTTGCGCTGGATTTCCTTCCACGAGCACAGCACCGAAAGCACGCCCAGCAGGCCGGTCAGCAGGATCATCAGCAGCGACAGACCATCGAGTGCCAGATGCACGTCGATGCCGAAGCGGGTGATCCACGGGTGGTGGAATTCCAGGGTCCAGGTTGGATCGGCACCCGGCACCGGCGCGTAGCCGAAGTTGCCGGTAGCCCACAGCCAGAGGCCGAGAACCAGTTCCAGGGTCATTGTCAGCAACGCAATCCAGCGCGGCAGGGTAGAGCCGAAGCGCTCACCCAGCCAGCACAGCAGGCCGCCGATGAAGGGGATCAGGATTAGCCAGGGCAGAATCATGACGGGCTCAATTCCTTTCGCAAATTCGCAAGGTTCATATCAGATCGCAACCAGAACGACGGCACCGAGTACCAGAACGGCACCCACGGCGATCGAGGCAGCATACCAACGCAACTGGCCGGTCTCGGTGCGGCTCATGGTGTCATGACCGCCTTTGACCAGACGTGGGATCAAGCCGATGGTGCGGTCGAACGGATCGCTACGCAGTACATGGCTGATTGCCAGATACGGCTTGACGAACAGCTTGTCGTAGATCCAGTCGAAGCCCCAGGCCGCGAACCACCAGGCCGAGAGGAAACGGCCCGGACCACTGTTGGCGATAGCCGTTGCCAGGCGACGCTTGCCGAGGAACAGCAACGCTGCCAGCAGGATACCGGCCAGCGCGATGGCGCCGGAGGCGATCTCCAGACTGTGCTTGGCTTCGCCACCGGCATGGCCGACGCTCTGCGGCAGCACACCGGCCAGGGGCGGAGTGATCAACGCGCCGATGAACGTAGACAGCACGATCAGCACCGACAGTGGCAGCCAATGAGCGATACCGTGACCTGCGTGTGCTTCGGTCTTGGCTTCACCGTGGAACGCGATGAAGATCAGACGGAAGGTGTACAGCGACGTCATGAACGCGCCCACCAGACCGGCATACAGCAAACCGTTGTTACCGCTGGCAAATGCTTCCCAGAGAATTTCGTCCTTGGAGTAGAAGCCCGCCGTCAGCAGCGGCAGGGCGGAAAGAGCAGCGCCACCGACGATGAAGCTGGCGTAGGCCAATGGCAGTTTCTTCCACAGGCCGCCCATCTTGAAGATGTTCTGTTCGTGGTGGCAGGCAACGATCACCGCACCGGAAGCAAGGAACAGCAGCGCCTTGAAGAAGGCGTGG
>Ga0308164_10004770_pt1 | contig 11287 bp, 9 predicted proteins | sample PhyTR2_FD_201031 | JGI IMG/M metagenome (GOLD analysis project Ga0308164, IMG submission 201031) | Phyllosphere microbial communities from UC Gill Tract Community Farm, Albany, California, United States - DLSLT.R2 | ecosystem: Host-associated > Plants > Phyllosphere > Unclassified | place: USA... | reverse complement strand
TCACGATCTACACCTTCATGTACAACATCCTGTCCGAGGATTCGTCGGTGAAGTCGAAGAACATCTGGTGCGCGTCCGACCGCAACAAGGCCTGGGATGACTGGATGATCGCCGGTAAGGTGCCGCCAACCACGCCGGCTGCGTGCGAATCGCCGAACGAAAAGGTTCTCGCCCTGGGCCAGAAGCTGCGCATCACCGGCACACCGGCGATCTTCTTTGCCGACGGCTCGCGCATCCCGGGCGCAATCGACCTCAAGGCGCTCGAAGGCAAGTTCGATTCGCTCGAAGGCAAGGCCGGGAAGTAACCGGCGTGCCGCCGCGCGACAGCAGCACGCTCACCGGCATCCTGCTGGCAGCAGGGCGCGGCCGGCGCTTCGATCCGGCCGGCGTGCAGAACAAGCTGCTCCAGCGTTTGCCGGATGGCGACTTCGTCGTCGTGGCCAGCGCGCGCAAGCTCCTGGCGGTGCTGCCGCGTGTGGTGGCGGTGGTGCCACCAAGCGATGGCGGCGTGGCCGAGGCGCTGCGCGCGCTTGGCTGCACCGTCACCGTGTGCCCGGACGCCGACAGCGGCATGGGCCTGTCGCTGGCGCATGCGATCCGCCATGCGCCGCTCCCTGCGCAGGGCGCTGGCGGCTGGCTCGTGGCGCTGGGCGACATGCCGTTCGTGACTGAAGCCACGCTGCAGGCGCTGGTCCATGCGGTTGACGATGGCGCCGGGATTGCGGCGCCGCTGTTCGATGGGCAGCGTGGCAATCCGGTCGCGTTTGGCGCCAGCCACCATGAGGCCCTGCTGGCGCTGGACGGCGACCAGGGCGCGCGGCGCCTGCTCGCGGGCAGCCCGGTGACCACGATCGCCGTGCCCGACCCCGGCATCCTGCGCGACATCGATACCCAGGGCGATCTGCCAGCCTGAATCCGCTTACACTACTGTCCATACGGCGCGACCCGAGACCAACCCCAGATCATGAAAAAGCCATCGCAAAAAAAACAGAGCGCAATTCACTACACCATCGTCCCGCGGGACCTGGCCGGTCACCTGTTCAACGTCACGCTGACGGTGGCCAATCCCGATCCTGACGGGCAGACCTTCGCGCTGCCGGCCTGGATCCCGGGCAGCTACATGATCCGCGAGTTCGCGCGCAATATCGTGCGCATCCGCGCCGAGCGGGCCGGTGCCGCCGTGGCACTGACAAAACTCGACAAGCACACGTGGCGCGCAGCACCAGGCGCCGGCCCGCTGACGCTGCACTACGAGGTGTACGCGTGGGATCTGTCGGTGCGCGCCGCGCATCTCGACCAGACCCACGGCTTCTTCAACGGCACCAGCGTGTTCCTGCGCGTGGTGGGGCAAGAGGCGACGGCGCATCAGGTCGACATCCAGCGGCCGGCCGATGCGGCTGCGCGCACGTGGCGCGTGGCGACCTCGATGAAAGAAGCAGGCGCCAAGCGCTACGGCTTTGGTACCTACGGCGCGGCCAACTACGATGAGCTGATCGACCACCCGGTCGAGATGGGCAACTTCGAACTGGCCACGTTCGAGGCGCACGGCATCCCGCACGACATCGTCATCACGGGCCGCGTGCCCAACCTGGACATGGCGCGCCTGCAGGCCGACCTGAAAGCCATCTGCGAAACCCAGATCGCCTTCTTCGAGCCGCTGACCAAGCGCGCGCCGCTCGAGCGCTACGTGTTCATGACGATGGCGGTGGGCGATGGCTACGGCGGCCTGGAACACCGCGCCTCGACTGCGCTGATCTGCGCGCGCGCCGACCTGCCCACCACCGCGAACCAGAAACCCGGCGAGCCGGGCGAAGGCTATCTGCAGTTCCTGGGCCTGTGCAGTCACGAGTACTTCCACACCTGGAACGTCAAGCGCATCAAGCCGGCCGTGTTTGCGCCATACGACCTGCAGGTCGAGAACTACACGCCGCTCCTGTGGCTGTTCGAGGGCTTCACGAGCTACTACGACGACCTGATGCTGGTGCGCGCTGGGATCATCGGCGAAACGACGTATTTCAAATTGCAGGCCAAGACCGTGTGCGGCGTGCTGCGCGGCAGCGGGCGCCTGAAGCAGAGCGTGGCCGAGTCGAGCTTCGACGCCTGGAGCAAGTACTACCGCCAGGACGAGAACTCGCCCAATGCGATCATCAGCTACTACACCAAGGGTTCGCTGATCGCGCTGGCGTTCGACCTGACGATCCGCGCCAAGACAGGCGGCGCAAAGTCGCTCGACGACGTGATGCTGGCGCTGTGGGACCGTTACGGCCGCGACTTTTATCCGAGCGTCGGGCGCGGCGTGACAGAGCACGAAGTCGAAGCGCTGTTCGATGAAGTCAGCGGCCTGAAACTCAGGAACCTGTTCGAGCGCTATGTGCGCGGCGTCGAAGATCTGCCGCTGGCCAAGCTGTACGCGCCGTTCGGCGTCAAGCTGGTCGACGAGCGCAAGACCGGCAAGGCGTCGCTAGACGCCGGCATCGGGCGCGATCCGCTGGGCGCCAAGCTCACGCAGGTGCACGAAGGCGGCGCCGCGCACCTGGCCGGCCTGTCGGCGCTCGACGTGGTCATTGCGATCGACGGGTTGCGCGTGAACGGCAACCCATCGAATGTCGATGCGCTGCTGGCGCGCTACCGCGTCGGCGACCGCATACCCGTCCACGCGTTCCGGCGCGACGAACTGATGGCGTTCGACGTCACGCTGCAGGGTGACCGGGTGCCGGTCATCACGCTGTCGCAGGCAATGGCGGGGCGCAAGTCGGCAGTGCTCAAGCGGCCAAGCGCCGTCTAGCCGAGGCGGGCGGCGGCACGACCCGCCGCCCGTACCATATCGCATTGCAGCATGCTATCGTTGTGGTCTGTTCAACATGACCGCAAGAGCCCATGCCGATCCTGACCCGCATCGCCGCCGCAGCCTGTGCGCCGCTCCTGGCACTGTCCGCAACCTCCGCCCTGGCCCAACCGGCCGCACCGCTCAAGAACGATGTCGTCACGCGCGTGGACGCCATGTATCCGTGGCTCGACACGATCTACAAGGACTTGCACGCGCATCCCGAGATCGCCTTCCAGGAAGTGCGCACCGCCGGCAAGCTGGCCGCCGAGATGCGCAAACTCGGCTTCACCGTCACCGAGAAGGTCGGCAAGACCGGCATCGTCGCGGTGCTCAAGAACGGCGCCGGCCCCACCGTCCTGGTGCGCACCGACATGGATGGCTTGCCGATGGAAGAAAAAACCGGCTTGCCGTACGCCAGCCGCGCCCGCGCCACCAGCGAAGGCCGCGACAGCTTCGTGACCCACAGCTGCGGCCACGACATCCACATGACCAGCTGGCTCGCCACCGCGCGCACGCTGGTCGAACTGAAAGGGCAGTGGAAGGGCACGCTCGTGTTCATCGGTCAGCCGGCCGAAGAAATCGTCTCCGGCGCCAAGGCGATGCTGGACGATGGCCTGTTCAAGCGCTTCCCGAAACCCGACTACGCGTTCGCGCTGCATTCGTGGCCGCTGGCGCATGGCACGATCGGCTACAACGACGGCCCGGTATCGTCCAATTCCGACTCGCTCGAGATCACCTTCAAGGGCCGTGGCGGCCATGGTTCGGCGCCCGACAAGACCGTCGATCCGATCGCGATTGCGGCGCGCTTTGTCGTCGATGTGCAGACGGTCGTGAGCCGCGAGAAGGACCCGAAGGAATTCGGCGTCGTCACGATCGGCTCGATCCAGGGCGGCACGGTAGGCAACATCATCCCCGACAGCGTGCAGGTGCGCGGCACCATCCGTTCGTACAGCCCGCAGGTACGGGCCAAGTTGCTCGAGGGCGTGCGCCGCGTGGCGGAAGGATCGGCCGCAATGGCGGGCGCACCGAAGCCGGAGATGCTGATCGGCGGCGGTGGCCAGGCGATCGTCAACAGCACGGAACTGGTCAACAAGACCGAGGTGGTGTTCAAGGAAGCGTTCGGCGCCGACAAGGCCCATCGCATGCCGGCCATGACGGCCAGCGAAGACTTTTCGCTGTACGCCAACGAAGGCGTGCCGTCGATGTTCTTCTTTACCGGCGTGTATGACCCGAAGGATGTCGCCGCGGCCGAACAAGCCGGCGGCAAGCCGATCGCGTTCAACCACTCGCCGTTCTATGCGCCGGTGCCGGAGCCGTCGATCAAGACGAGCGCCCAGGCGATGACGCTGGCGGTGCTGAACATGCTTGGTAAATAAGAACGATCACGCGGCCCTTCACGGGCCGCGCTGCTGTTATGGCGAGGCGGTGATGCAATCGGCGCAGCGGCCGTACAGCGTCAGTTCGTGGCGCTCGACGCTGAAGCCTTTCGGGGCCATGTGGTCGATATCGCCCGGGCACGCGTGCACATCGAACACGCGCTGGCAGTTGGTGCACTGGAAGTGGTGGTGATGGTGCTCGGCCACGCTGGTCGATTCGTAGCGGGCGCCGTCGCCCGGCAGTGTGACGACCTTTAGCGCGCCATCGTCCACCAGCGACTTGAGGTTGCGGTAGATCGTGGCCATGCCGATCTGGCTGACGGCCTGGCTGGCTTCGGCCAGGATCTCTTGTGGCGACAGTGGACGGCGTGCATGCTCGATCGCGTGCAGGATGGCTGATTTTTGGCGTGTATTGCGTTGCATAGCCGAAGAATACCTGAAAGCGCGACCCTTCGGCCAGAAGGGGCTTGAATCCTTATTGATAATGGCCTATCATCTCGACGTTAATGATAATGGCTTATCACTAGACGCGTCCGCGCCCGGTCACTAGCCACCGCCGTTCATCTCATCACCAAGGATTTCACCATGTCGCATTTCACCTGCAAGCGCACGCCACTGACCCTGGCGCTGATGCTGGCTTTCGGCGCGCCGCTGGCCGTCCATGCCCAAACGACGACGGGCCGCATGGCGGCCGATCCGGACAGCGTGCCGACCGTGGTGGTGTCGGCCAGCGCGCTGGGCGTGGTGCACGACGACATGATCACGCCAGTGACTTCGCTGGGCGGCGCCGAACTGGTGCGCGCGCGCGAATCGACGCTGGGCGAAACGCTGGCCCACCAGCCGGGCATCACGTCGAGCCACTTCGGCGCCGGCGCCAGCCGCCCGGTGATCCGTGGCATGGATGGCCCGCGCGTGAAAATCCTGTCGGATGGCGCCGAGATCCAGGATGCCTCGACCATCAGCCCCGATCACGCTGTCGCATTTGAACCCGTGCTGGCCGAGCGCATCGAAGTGCTGCGTGGCCCGTCGGCGCTGGCCTACGGTGGTGGCGCAGTGGGCGGCGTCGTCAACATCATCGACCGCAAGGTGCCGACCGCGATGCCGGAAAACGGCCTGGAAGGCAGCGCCGAAATCCGCGCCAATTCGGCGGCGCGCGAAAAGACCGGCGCGTTTGAATTCACCACGGCCGCCGGCAGCAACGTCGCGCTGCACCTGGAAGGCGTCAAGCGCGATGCGGGCGACTACCGCGTCGGCAAGGACTGGGTCGATGGCCGCCGCGTGCTGGGCAGCTACAAGGAAGGCGAGACCGGCACCGTCGGCCTGTCGTGGATCGGCAAGAACGGCTACCTTGGCGCGGCCTTCACGAAAGAGCGCACCGAATACGGCATCCCGGGCCACAACCACGAATTCGAAGGCTGCCATCCGCATGGTATCCAGCTGCACTGCGGCGGTCATGAAGAAGAAGAGGGGCACGACCACGAGGAAGAAGGCCATGGTGACGAAAATGAGCATGAACACGAGCACAGCGACGTGCCGGTCGTGAAACTCGACAGCGAGCGCTGGGATGTGCGCGGCGAGTACCGCAATCCGGTGGCCGGCATCGAGCGTGTGCGCATGCGTGCCTCGTTCACCGAGTACGTTCATGATGAGCTGGAAGAGAACGTGGTCTCGACCTCGTTCCGCAACAAGGGCATCGATGCGCGCCTGGAGGCGGTGCACGCGCCGATTGCCGGTGTGCGCGGCGTGTTCGGCCTGCAGACCACGCGCCGCGATTTCTCGGCGCTGGGCGAAGAAGCGTACGTGCCGCCGACCCTCACCAAAAAGCACGCGGCATTCCTGACCGAGGAATACAAGCTGCAGGACTGGCGCTTCGAGGCCGGCCTGCGCCACGAGTGGCAGGATATCGAGGTCGATGCACCTGGCCTGCTGAACACCGATGCGCGCGGCACGTCGGCGTCGGTGGGCGCGGTGTGGAAGCTCACGCCGGGCTATTCGCTGGGCACGTCGCTCTCGCGCAGCCATCGCTTGCCGACCGCCGAAGAACTGTATGCGGACGGCGCCCACCTGGCCACGTCCACCTACGAGATCGGCAACCAGGACCTGGACAAGGAAACCTCGAACAACGTCGACCTCACGCTGCGCAAGTTTGACGGCGACACGACGTTCTCGGTGAGCGCGTTCCGCAACAAGGTCGACAACTACATCTATGCGCGCACGCTGGACAGCCAGGACGGCTTCCAGCTGGTGCAGTACACGCAGCGTGACGCGTTGTTCACCGGCGTGGAAGGCGAAATCCGCCACAAGCTGTCGTCCAGCCTGAGCGCGACCGTGTTTGGCGACTACGTGCGTGCCCGCTTCGATGGTGGTGACGGCAGCCGCAACCTGCCGCGCATCCCGGCCAGCCGCATCGGCGTGAAGTTCGATGGCGACTGGAATGGCTGGCATGGCATGGTCGAGCTGTACCGCGTCGGCAAGCAGGACAAGTTGGCCGAGTACGAGACCGAAACGGGCGGCTATAACATGCTCAATGTCGGTACCCATTACTCGACCCGCATCGGCGGCGTGCCGACGCAGTTCTATGCGCGCCTGAACAACCTGACCGACGAACTGGCGTTCAGCCACACGTCGTTCATCAAAAATGCGGCGCCGCTGACCGGCCGCAATATCACGGCAGGGATTCGCGTGATGTTCTGACACTGACCGCGGGGCCCGCAACGGCGTACGGCAGATTTTGCCGTGCGCCGTTTGTCGTTTGGGCTTTGTTATCGCACGCACGATTCGTCATGCAGATTGAATCGCTAACGATAATGGGTTATCATTAGATTCTAATGATGATGGGAACAGGGCTATGAATCACCCAGGCAAGAACGCTCTGACCAAAACTGCACTGATCAAATTCGGCGATATCGCTGGCATGACGGCATCCGTCCTGTGCCTGCTGCATTGCCTGGCGATGCCGCTCGTGATCCTGGCGTTTCCAATGCTGGGCCTCGCGCATGCGCACGACACGTTCCACGACACGCTGATCGCCGCGATCACGCTGCCGGTGCTGCTGGCGCTGGTGCCCGGCTATCTGCGGCACCGCGACAAGACGACGCTGCTGGTCGGCTGCGCGGGCCTGGCGCTGTTTCTGGCAGCCGTGTTCATTGTCAGCCCGCTGCTGGGCGAGCATGCCGAAGCGGCTGTTGCTGTCCTCAGCGGGTTCATGCTGCTGTACGCGCACCTGCGCAACCGCCGGTTCTGCAAGCGTTGCACGACGCGTACGCGGCATGACGGTAGTCACGCGGCGCCTGCGCCGTGCAATGTGCGTTAAGCGTTCAACCGTTCAGGCGAACAGGCGCGCCAGTTCCTGACCCGGATTTTCAGCGCGCATAAAGGCTTCGCCAACGAGGAAGGCGTGCACGTTTGCGTCGCGCATGCGCTGCACATCCTGCGGGCCAAGGATGCCCGATTCGGTAACCACCAGGCGCTCTGGCGGAATCCCCTGCAGCAGGCCAAGCGTGGTATCGAGCGTGACATCGAACGTGCGCAGGTTGCGGTTGTTGATGCCCACCAGTGGCGTGCGCAGTTGCAGGGCCGCGTCGAGTTCTGCGCCGTCGTGCACTTCGACCAGCACGTCCATCCCCAGCTCCAGCGCGCACGCTTCCAGTTCGGCCATCAGGCCGTGGTCCAGTGCTGCCACGATCAGCAGGATCGCATCGGCGCCCATTGCGCGGGCTTCATAGACCTGGTACAGGTCGACCATGAAATCCTTGCGCAGGATCGGCAGGTCGCAGGCAGCGCGCGCCTGGCGCAGGTAGTCGGCGCAACCCTGAAAGAAGTTCACGTCGGTCAGCACCGACAGGCATGCGGCGCCATGTTCGGCGTAGCTCTGCGCGATCGCGGCCGGCTGGAAGTCGGCGCGCAACACGCCCTTGGATGGCGAGGCTTTCTTGACTTCGGCGATCACGCCGGCCTGGCCCGCGGCGATTTTCGCGCGCAACGCCTGCTCGAAGCCGCGCAGGCTGCGGCGTGCGTCGCCATCGCTTTCCACCTCATTACGCAGGCTGTACAAATCGCGGTGCTTGCGCGCGGCGGCCACTTCGTCGGCCTTCACGGCCAGGATCTTGTCGAGGATGTCGGACATGCTGGTGCTTTCGGTATCAGTTGGCCGCGCCGAGCTGGCGCGTGACCTGGACGAACTGTTCGAGCTTGGCGACCGCCGCGCCCGAGGCGATGGCGGCGCGCGCCTGCTCCAGGCCTGCGCCGATCGAGTCGGCCACGCCGGCGGCGTACAGCGCGGTGCCGGCGTTGAGCGCCACGATGTCGTGCGCCGGACCGGGCTCGCCGCGCAGGGCTTCGAGCACGCGCGCCTTGGATTCTTCGGCGTTGGCCACTTTCAGGTTGCGGCTCGAGACCATTTGCAGGCCGAAGTCTTCGGGGTGGATTTCGTATTCACGGATCTCGCCGTTGACCAGTTCACCGACGATGGTGCCGGCGCCGAGCGAGACTTCGTCCATATTGTCGCGGCCCCAGACCACGACCGCATGCTGGGCGCCCAGGCGCTGCAGTACGCGCACCTGAATGCCGACCAGGTCGGGATGGAACACGCCCATCAGGATGTTCGGCGCGCCGGCCGGATTGGTCAGCGGACCCAGGATGTTGAAGATGCTGCGCACGCCCAGCTCGCGCCGCACTGGCGCCACGTGCTTCATCGCCGCGTGGTGGTTCGGTGCGAACATGAAGCCGATGCCGGTCTGCGCGATCGATTGCGCGATCTGTTCGGGCGTCAGGTCGATGTGGGCGCCGAAGGCCTCGATCAGGTCGGCGCTGCCGGACGACGACGAGACGCTGCGGCCGCCGTGCTTGGCCACGCGTGCGCCGGCGGCGGCGGCAACGAACATCGCCGCGCTCGAGATATTAAAGGTGTTGGCGCCGTCGCCGCCGGTGCCGACGATGTCGAGCAGGCCGGTGGTGTCGGCCATCGGCACCTTGGTCGAGAACTCGCGCATGACTTGGGCGGCGGCCGTGATTTCGCCGATGGTTTCTTTTTTCACGCGCAGGCCGACGGTCAGCGCCGCGACCATGGTCGGCGACACGTCGCCCGACATGATCTGGCGGAACAGCGACAGCATCTCGTCGTGGAAGATTTCGCGGTGTTCGATACAGCGCAGCAGCGCTTCTTGTGGGGTGATCGCCATGATGGGTCCAGTGTGCAAACGTGGTTTGGGCATGGCGCCGCCGGATGCGGCGCGCATGCATGGGCGCATCAGCGCGTCAGGAAGTTCTTCAGCAGCGCGTGGCCGTGCTCGGACAGGATCGACTCGGGGTGGAACTGCACGCCCTCGATGTCGAACGTCTTGTGGCGCACGCCCATGATCTCGCCGTCGTCGGTCCATGCGGTCACTTCGAGGCAGGCCGGCAGTGACGCGCGCTCGATCGCCAGCGAGTGGTAGCGGATTACGGTGTAGGGGCTCGGCAGGTCCTGGAACACGCCTTCGCCGATGTGCGCGATGGTCGACGTTTTACCGTGCATGACCTGCTTGGCGCGAATGACCTTGCCGCCGAACGCTTCGCCAATGGCCTGGTGGCCGAGGCACACGCCCAGGATCGGCAGCTTGCCGCCGAATTCGCGCAGCACGTCGAGCGAGATGCCGGCATCCTTCGGCGCTTTCGGGCCCGGCGAGATGCAGATACGGTCGGGCTTCATGGCCGCGATCTCTTCGAGCGTGATCTCGTCGTTGCGCACGGTGCGCACGTCTTCACCCAGTTCGCCGAAGTACTGCACGATGTTGTAGGTGAACGAGTCGTAGTTGTCGATCATGAGCAGCATGTCAGAACTCTCCATCCAGGCCATCTTGCACTTGCTCGGCCGCGCGCAGCACGGCGCGCGCCTTGTGTTCGGTCTCTTGCCATTCCATCTCGGGGATCGAATCGGCGACGATGCCGGCGGCGGCCTGCACGTACAGGTTGCCGTCCTTGATCACGCCGGTGCGGATCGCGATCGCCACGTCCATCTCGCCGCCAAAGCTCAGGTAGCCGCAGGCGCCGCCGTAGATGCCGCGCTTCACGGGCTCCAGCTCATCGATCACTTCCATCGCCCGCACCTTCGGCGCGCCGGTCAGGGTGCCGGCCGGGAAGGTCGCGCGCAGCACGTCGAGGTTCGACATGCCGTCTTTCAGCGTGCCTTCGACGTTCGAGACGATGTGCTGCACGTGCGAGTACTTTTCGATGACCATGCGGTCGGTGACCTTGACGCTGCCGGTATCTGCGATGCGGCCGATGTCGTTGCGCGCCAGGTCGATCAGCATCACGTGTTCGGCCACTTCCTTCGGATCGGCCAGCAGTTCGGCCGCCAGGGCGGCATCGCGTTCCGGCGTCGCGCCGCGCCCGCGCGTACCGGCGATCGGGCGCAGCGTGACCTTGCGGCCACCCTCGGGCAGCGTCTCGTTGCGCACCAAAATCTCGGGCGACGAGCCGACGATCTGCATGTCGCCGAAGTTGTAGTAGTACATATACGGCGACGGGTTCAGCGAACGCAGCGAGCGATACAGCGACAGCGGTGAATCGACGTACGGCTTGCGGATGCGCTGGCCGATCTGCACCTGCATCAGGTCACCGGCCATCACGTATTCGTGGCCCTTGGCGACGGCCTTCAGGTAATCCTCTTTGCTGAAGTCGCGCACCGATTCGGTCCGCACCGAGGCCGACGTGACCGGCGCGTCGACGCTCCGGCGCAGCATCATGCGCAGGTCTTTCAGGCGCTGGCGCCCGCGCGAATACGCTTCGGGCTGGCCCGGGTCGGCGTACACGATCAGGTACAGCTTGCCCGACAGGTTGTCGATCACCGCCAGTTCTTCGGTCACCATCAGCTGGATGTCGGGCAGGCCCAGTTCATCGCGCGGCGTGCTCGCGGCCAGCTTGTGCTCGATATGGCGCACCGTGTCGTAGCCGAAGTAGCCGGCCAGGCCACCGCAAAAGCGCGGCAGGCCAGGGCGCAGCGCGACCTTGAAGCGGGCCTGGAATTGCTCGATGAAGTCGAGCGGATTGCCTTCGTGCGACTCGATGACTTCGCCGTTTTTCACGATCTCGGTCAGGTTGCCCG
>Ga0308164_10004769_pt1 | contig 11289 bp, 6 predicted proteins | sample PhyTR2_FD_201031 | JGI IMG/M metagenome (GOLD analysis project Ga0308164, IMG submission 201031) | Phyllosphere microbial communities from UC Gill Tract Community Farm, Albany, California, United States - DLSLT.R2 | ecosystem: Host-associated > Plants > Phyllosphere > Unclassified | place: USA... | reverse complement strand
CACCTCTGCAGAGGCTGCAGGCAAAGTGGTCAGAACGGCAATGATGCATAAGAGATAGCGCATGATGATACCCAGATGGTTGCTGATCTAGTGATGAATTGATTATAGCGTTGCGTATCTCAAGTTTTCCTTAAATCAATGTCAAACATGGTTATAACTGTTGGTCACAATGATTTTATCTCGTCATTGTTTTGCCAATTTGCTATTCAAAGGCAGTGATAGCGTGAATGCGGCACCTTCGCCGTACGCACTTTCCACGCGTAATGAGCCGCCATGTGCTTCTGCCAGTTGACGCGCAATATAAAGCCCCAGTCCCAGCCCTGATCCGATCTTGGTATTGGCGCGTTCGAACGGTTCAAAGATCCGATGCTGGTCTGCCAGCGTGATGCCATTGCCGTTATCGCGTACCGTAATCTCGGCCGTCGTCTGGTCCGTCTTCAAGGTCACCGAGACGGGTTTGCTACCACCGTAGCGAAAGGCATTGGTCAACAGATTGACGATGACCTGTTCGACGCGGAACTCGTCCCAGATTCCGCTTGCCTGAATGTCGGCCTGCAGCGTGACTTCGCATCCCGCGTTGGCGGCCTGATGCGACAGATCACTGACGATTCGCTGCAACAGCGATGACAACTCTGTTTCAGAGGGGCGAATCGAGAGCTTGCCACTGCGAATGCGCGAGACATCCACCATGTCGTCGATCAGACGCACCATGCTTTTAATTTGCCGTTCATCGCGAGCCACCATGCTGTTCAACTGCGGTTCTGCGAAAGCGTCGAGCCGTCCTTTTTCGAGCTGCATCTTGCGCATCTGGGTTTCGAGGAACAGTGTGTTCAGCGGGGTGCGTAATTCATGTGCAACCATCGACATGAACTCGTCACGCATGCGTAGCGAACGTTGCAATTCAGCTTGCGTGGCATGCAGTTCCTGCCGTCCTTTTTCGAGCGCCTCGACCTGATGTCTGACCTGATTGCGTTGTTGATACAGCGAGACGAAAACGTTGACCTTGCTGCGGACGGCACAGATATCTAGCGGCTTGTGCAGAAAATCTACCGCGCCGGTTTCGTAACCCTTGAAGGCGTAATTGAGTTCTTTGCCGGCGGCGCTGACAAAGACGATGGGGACGTGTCTGGTTTTCTCTGTGCTGCGCATCAGCTCGGCGAGTTCAAAACCGTCCATGCCTGGCATCGTTACATCGAGAATGGCCAGGGCAAATTCATGCTCGAGCAGCAGGAATAACGCTTCCTCGCCGGAGCTGGCCTGGTAAATCGTGCGGTCATCCTGCTTGATGATCTCCGACAGTGCCAGTAGATTCTCCGGCAGATCGTCGACGATCAGCAATTTCGTATTGTTCTGCATAGACATCAGGATTGTTCCAGTTCGGTTAGCAATTGCCTTATTTCCTGCAGGCGAAGAATATGGTCGGGCGGACAACGACGAATCGCCGACTGCGGCATGACGGCAACTTGTGCCTCTTGCGGATCCTGCACGATGGTGATGCCACCAGCGGCCTTGATGCTGGCCATGCCTTCGGCACCATCTTCATTGGCGCCGGTCAGTAATACACCGGCCAGTCTCTTGCCATAAACATCGGCGGCCGACGTCATCAACAGATCAATGGCAGGGCGCGAAAAATGCACCGGCTCTTCACCGCTTAAAGAGAACCGACAATCCTGTTCAATCGACAGATGATAACCGGGACCGGCAAAATACAAGACGCCGGGTGAGACCGGTTCCTTGTCTTGCGCCTGCTTCACTGGAATTCTCAGATGTTGACTGAACACCTGCGCCAGCTTGCTATCGCGGTCGTCGCGCAGGTGCAGAACAACAATCACGGGCAGGCGATAACCCTGACGCAGTCCGGCAAAAATCTTCAAAAGCGCATCGATACCACCGGCGGATGCACCCACCACGATGGCGTCGACCGACGGATACACTGTTTTTTTTTCGTCGGCCATGATCACACCTTGCGATAGATGCGCTGCGCTTTGTCCAGCGGCTCAAAGCGCGGTCCGTAATCGGAAAAATCGATGCTTTCCTTGCTACCCAAGCCAAGAAAGCCACGATGGCAAAGTGATTCATGGAACAGGCCCAGCGCGCGTTCCTGCAGACTACGATTAAAGTAGATCAGTACGTTGCGACAGCAGACCAGATTCGTTTCTGAAAAGACCGCATCGGTTGCCAGACTGTGATCGGCAAAGCTGACGTTTTCGCACAGCGATTTATCGAACAGCGCGGCGTCGTAGCCCGCGGTGTAATAGTCCGAAAATGCGGCCTTGCCACCCGCCTGCTGATAATTGGCCGTGTAGGCGCGCATCTTCTCGAGCGGAAACACGCCTTTACGTGCTTTCTCCAGCGAGACCGGATTAATGTCTGTCGCATAAATGATCGAGCGATCGAGCAGACCTTCTTCCTTGAGCATGATCGCCATCGAGTAAATTTCCTCACCTGTACTGCAACCGGCAATCCAGATCTTCAACGATGGATAGGTCTTCAGAAAAGGAATGACCTGCTGGCGCAAACCAAGGAAGTACAGTGGATCGCGAAACATCTCGCTGACAGGAATCGTCAAAAACTGCAGCAACTGCATGAAGGCAGTTGGCTCGTGCAGCACGCGCGCCTGTAGTTCCGAGATGGTTGCGCATTCCAGATGCGGCAGGGCGTGCAGCACACGTCGCTTCTGCGACGCGCCCGAGTAGTTACGGAAATCGTAGCTGTATTTGAGATAGATCGCCTCGATCAGGAGGCGAATCTCGATATCGATGCTGCTGGTTGCTGGCATTACAGACGTTCCAGTCCTGGCATCCAGACGCGCAGTAACGAATACAGACGATCAAGGTCGATCGGTTTTGCCATGTAATCGGAGGCGCCAGCCTGAATGCATTGTTCCTGATCGTCTTTCATTGCCTTGGCGGTCACGGCAATGATCGGCATCTTCTGGAAGCGATCGTCAGCGCGGATGCGGCGCGTCGCTTCCAGTCCATCCATGCCGGGCATCATGATGTCCATCAGCACCAGATCAATGTCAGAGACGTTATCGAGTTTGCTGATCGCCTCGAAGCCATTACGCGCGACTTCGATATTGGCACCGCGTTGTTCGAGCGCGCTGGTCAATGCAAAGATGTTGCGCACGTCGTCGTCCACGATCAGGATGCGACGACCTTCAAACACACGGTCTCGACTGCGCACGGTGCGCAACATGCTCTGGCGTTCTGCCGACAGTTCCGATTCGACTTTGTGCAGGAACAGCGTGACTTCGTCGAGCAGGCGTTCCGGCGAACGCGCACCCTTGATGATGATGGAGCGCGAATACTTGAGCAGGTCGGCTTCCTCATCGCGGGTCAGGTTGCGACCGGTGTAGACGATGACCGGCGGGAAGGAGCAGATTTCTTCAGCCGACATGCGCTGCAGAAGTTGCTCGCCCTGCATGTCCGGCAGCTTGAGGTCGATGATCATGCAATCGAACACCGTGGTGCGCAGCAGGGCGAGTGCTTCCTCACCGGATTCGACTGCGGTGATCTTGACGTCGTCGTCCATGATCAGTTGCGTGACGCTCTCGCGTTGACGTTGATCGTCCTCGACCAGAAGTACATGCTTGGTCGTTTGCGAGAACTTCATTTCAAATTTTTGAAAGACCGTCTTCAACTGTTCGCGCGTGGTCGGCTTGATGACATAGCCGACTGCGCCCAGTTGCATGGCCACTTCACTGCGATCTGCCGCCGATACGATGTGGACCGGGATGTGTCGTGTCTGCGAGTTGTTCTTCAGGGTTTGCAGCACCGTCATGCCCGAGCCATCAGGCAATCCCATATCGAGAAGAATCGCATCCGGCAAGTAGGTGGTGGCTGCGTGAAGACCATCGGCAGCGCCATGCGAGACCAGGCAGCGATAGTTGGTTTCATGCGCCAGGTCGTACAAAATTCGCGCGAATGACACATCATCTTCAATCACGAGGACGGTGCGGGCGTTATTTTTTTCGCTATCGCGATCATCGGCGAAGGTCGGTATATCGACGGCAGGCAATGCGGGTGCAGCGGGTTTCGCTGGCGCATGTACAACCGGTGTTGCGATCGGTGCGCGTGCAATTTCCGGCGGATGTTCGGGGATCACAGTTGGCAATGTGAGGGTAAAGGTACTGCCTTTGCCCGGCGTGCTGACTACGCTGATATCACCACCCAGCAGGGCCGCCAGATCGCGCGAGATGGACAGTCCAAGCCCGGTGCCGCCGTATTTGCGGCTGGTGGTGCCATCGGCCTGACGGAAGGCTTCGAAAATGATGGCCTGTTCTTCCGCTGCGATACCGATACCGGAGTCGGTTACCGCAAAGGCAATCTGTCCATCTGCAGTGCCCGCAACCGACAGCGATACCTTGCCGGCATCGGTGAACTTGACGGCGTTGGACAGCAGATTCTTGAGAATCTGCTCCAGGCGCTGGTGATCGGTATGGATGGACAGCGGCGTGTTGCGATCCATGCGGATGTCGAATTCGAGATGCTTGTGCGTAGCCAGCGGCTCAAAAATCATCTGCAGGCCTTCAGCCAGGCGATGCAATGGAATGTCTTCTGGCGACAGATCCAGTTTGCCGGCTTCAACTTTCGAAATATCCAGAATGTCGTTGATCAGATTGAGCAGATCGTTACCGGCTGAGTAGATCGTGTGTGCAAACTTGATCTGCTCCTCGTTGAGGTTGCCGTGCTGATTGTCTGCCAGCAGCTTGGCAAGGATCAGTGAACTGTTCAGCGGCGTACGCAGTTCATGCGACATGTTGGCAAGGAACTCGGACTTGTAGCGGCTTGCCCGTTGCAGATCCTGTGCGCGTTCTTCCAGTGCGGTGCGCGCTTCATTGAGTGCGATGTTCTTTTGATCGAGCGAGAGTGCCTGGTCTGCCAGTTGCTCGTTGGTCTGTTCGAGTTCTGCTTTCTGATTTTCCAGATTGGCTTGCGACTCTTCCAGTACGCGCGATTGTTCTTCGAGCTCTTCGTTGGCGGTACGCAGTTCTTCCTGCTGCACTTGCAGTTCTTCGTTGAGCTGCTGGGTTTCTGCCAGCAAATCCTGCAGGCGGCGGCGATACAGTGCGGCTTCCACTGCCATGCCAAGGCTCGACGACATCAGTTGCAAAAATTCGACATCACGTTCGGTTGGTATGTGCAGAAAACCGAGTTCGACCACGCCATTGATCACGCCTTCGTGATTGATTGGTACGAGGATGACCTGGCGTGGCTTGCCATTACCCAACCCGGAGGTCACTTTTAAATAGTTGTCGGGTACGTTGTCGACGCGAATGATTTTCCGGCTTTGTGCTGCCTGACCAACCAGACTTTCATTGCTGCCGATGACCTGTTCCATCAGCTCGCTTTCTTTGCTGAAGCCGTAGCTCGCCACGCGATGCAAGGAGCCGTCTTCTTCGCGAATATAGAGCGCAGCGACGGCGGTCTCAATGTATTGCGCGAGGAAGCTCAGTACGGTGCGTCCAAGTTGTGGCAGTGGCATTTGCCCAATGCCCTGTTCTGCCAGTTGCGATTGGCCGGTACGCAGCCATGCTTGCTGTTCCAGCGTGATGGCGTGCTGCTGGTGGCGCGTCAAGGCATCGCCATAAGTACTGGCAAGACGTGTCAGCTCACGTCGCCCAAAGAGCGCCAGCATGATGGCGAGAATGACACTGAGGGTGAGATAAATGGCAACGACAATCAAAGTGATGCGCTTGGCATCATCGCTGCGCTGCTGACGCAGGTTGGTTTCTGTATCGAGGAAATTTCTGAATTCACGACGGAATTCGTCGAATTGAAGCTTGCCGCGACCGCTGCCGATGATTTCCGAAATTTTCAGCACATCGCTGTCCGAGCGGCGCATGCTGATCATGGCTTGTGCGAACTGACTCCATTCCTCGTGCAATGCCTCGATGCGATGGAGGCGATCGACCTGGCTTGGATTGTCGCTAACCAGTTCGGTGAGCTTCCTGATTTCAGGGACGACCTTGGCTTTGGCAATTTCGTACGGTGCGAGGAAAGGCTCATCGCCTGTCAGCACAAAGCCGCGCATGCCCGATTCCATATCGACGGCAAGCTTGCTGATCTCGTTGCCATTGGCGATCACGCGATCTGTGTGTTCGACCCACTCGATCACAGAGAGGAGATAGACGATCAGTGCGATAAAAACGCCGGCACTGACAACGCCTGCGGCAAGTGGCAACGTGATGTTACGCGTCAGGATGCGTTTGAAGCCTTGCTGATCGATGGCTGGTGCGTCGCTCATGTTTCTTCTTCCGTTCCGTACAGATCAAACGCTGGAGTGTAAACCAACATTCCGTTCCGGAGAGCACTACAGCAAACGCTTTCAGACGATAAAACTTAAAACTGCACGGTGCGTGTAATTCAGACATAAAAAAATCCGCTCGAAGGCGGATTTTTGTAAAAAGTACAGGGTGCGATGTGGGTCGGAGCGGATCAGAACTCTTCCCAGTCGTCGTTGCTGTTCTTCGATGGCTGCGGAGCAGGTTTGGCTGCTTGCGGCGCCGCGATTGGACGCATTGCCGGTTTTGGTAATGGACGCGCGATGGTTTGTGGTTGCAGCACTTGCGTTTGCTCGTCTGCGGCGCTGACCTTGAAGATGCTCACGGCAGCGGTCAGGTTCGATGCCTGTTCTTTCAACGATGCGGCTGCGGCTGCGGCTTCTTCAACCAAAGCAGCATTTTGCTGTGTGACCTGATCCATCTGGCTGATCGCCGTGTTGACCTGTTCGATACCGGCGCTTTGTTCCTGGCTGGCCGCAAGGATCTCGCCCATGATGTCGGTCACGTGACGCACGCTGTCGACGACTTCTTTCATGGTGGTGCCGGCCGAGGCAACCAGCTTGCTGCCTTCATCGACCTTGTGTACCGAGTCGTCGATCAGGTGTTTGATTTCCTTGGCGGCAGCGGCAGAGCGTTGCGCCAGGCTGCGTACTTCTGCAGCGACGACAGCAAAGCCGCGACCTTGTTCGCCGGCACGGGCTGCTTCAACGGCAGCATTCAGGGCGAGGATGTTGGTCTGGAATGCAATGCCATCGATGACGCCAATGATGTCGACAATCTTGCGGGCCGATGCATCGATGGAACCCATGGTGTCCACAACTTCTGCCACGACGGTGCCGCCTTTTTGTGCTACAGCAGATGCCGAGACAGCCAGTTGATTTGCCTGACGTGCGTTGTCGGCGTTTTGTTTGACGGTCGAGGTCAGCTCTTCCATCGACGATGCCGTTTCTTCCAGCGATGCGGCCTGCTGTTCGGTGCGGCTCGACAGGTCGAGGTTGCCGGCTGCAATTTGCGTCGTGGCCGTGCCGATCGACAGACTGCCTTCACGCACACGCGAGACGGTTTCGGTCAGGCGTTGCTGCATTCTCTGCAGACCCAGCATCAGCGTGCCCATTTCGTTTTTCGATTTGACCTCGATCTTGGTTGTCAGGTCGCCATCGGCGATGGCATCGAAATGGCCGAGCATTTCCTGCAGCGGCTGGGTGATGGCGCGGATCAGGAAGATTGCAGAGATTGCCACTGCAAACAATCCGAACAGGACGCCGCCAATCGCCACCGTGCGGAAGATGGAATACATCGACTGGCTTTCGGCATACGTTTCACCTGCCACTTTGCCCTGGTAGTCAGCCAATTCCGTTGAGCTTTTAACCAGTGCCTGGTAAAGCGGCGACGCTTTGACCAACAGGATGTCTTCTGCATCGGCGACGCGTTTGGCCCGCAGTGCATTAATCAGATTGCCTTCTGCTTCCCCCAAATACGCTTGACGATCGCGTGCTACTGCTTCGGCGAGTTTTTTCTCTTCCGCGCTGGCCGGCAGATCAAGATATTTTTGCCATGCGGCTTGCGATTCCTTGTACAGCACTTCTGCACGTGCAATTGCAGGCTCGGTGTCAGGACTGTCTGGACGCATTGCAGCTTGACTCAGGCGGGCACGGGCTTGTGCCATGCGCATCATCATGGTCTGGATGGCGTCGACCGACGGCATTTGGTTCGTGAAGACATTTTTAAGCGAGTCGTTTGTCGCTTGCAGACCGATGACGCCCATGGCGCCACCCACGGTGAGCATGATCGCCATGAATCCCATGGTCAGGATCAGGCGCATTTTGATCGATATATTTTTCAGCATGATGAGAAGTAAAGAATAAAAACAGAGATCAGGCGGCCAGCTTTTCGATCAGGCCGAGTTCGTCCGAATGCATGAGGCGGTCGATATCGACCAGAATCAGCATGCGCTCATCAATGGTGCCCAGACCGATCAGATAATCGGCAGAGACTGCAGAGCCCATATTTGGCGCAGGCTTGACCTGATCAGGCGTCAGGGTCAAGACGTCGGACACGCTGTCGACCACCATGCCCATGATGCGGCCGGCGATGTTCAGGATGATGACGACGGTGAATTGATCGTAGGTCGGTTCGCCAAGGGAGAACTTGATGCGCATATCAATGATCGGAACGATCGTGCCGCGCAGATTGATCACACCTTTGAGAAAAGCAGGCGCATTGGCGATACGTGTTACCGCTTCGTAGCCGCGTAGTTCCTGGACCTTCTGGATATCGATACCGTATTCTTCGCGGCCGAGGGTAAAAGCAAGAAATTCGAGAGAAGCGTTGAGGCTGTCAGTTGCTGCGTGAGGCATATTAAGCGTGATCCTAAGACGAAATCTGTCAACTACATCATTTCCGAGTGGAAACAAATTCAGTATAACGAGCAGGCTTCTCAGCGTCGATGCGTTTGCATTAACGTCGCTTCAAATACAACGCTCGCCTCACAACTTTTAACAATTGGATCGCCAGCTTGCGGGATTCATGGCAAACCTTCTTGCGCGATATCAAATAAACGTTAAATCTTCATTGCCAGAAAAGCATGACCTCACGTTATTGTTAAAGCGCTCGGTGTTGAAAAAAATGATCCGAATACGCAGCTTGGTTGCGTGATTGATCGGTTAGAAAACGCTTCGACCTGGTCATCAATACGATTGACGATGCGCGTGTGGAGGGAGGGGGGAAGAGGAGATGGACTGCAGCGGTTGAACGGGACTGCAGGTTTATTTCTTGCGAACCAAGCTATACCAAATGCCAACAACAATGGGTGCTGCCAACGCCACCCATGCGGCCCAATGCCAGATACCGGTTTTGACCAGTGCAATGATCAACGCGAATAGGGTAAGTGCAGCAAGAATCAATGGCGTGCGCCAGACGAACCAGAATTTGCTGCGTGATGTTGTTTGTGTAGACACGAAAATTGTCTTTGGAAAAATTGATGAAACATTGTAACGAGTTCAAGCATTGAACTGTGTTGTAGAAAAAGATTGCTCCAATCTGACCTTAGTCGTAAGGAAATAAAAAAGCCCTTCTGAGAAGGGCTTTTTTCACAAGGAACGGCTTAAAATTTGCCACGTATCGCGAGCGTTGCGTTGCGAGGTTCACCGTACCAGTTGTAATAGGTCGCGTATCCGACCGTCTGGTAGTAGGTTTTATCGAACAGGTTGTTGATGTTCAGAGATGCGGTCCAGGTTTTATTGAGGGCATATTCTGCCCGCGCATTCCAAACCGCATAACCCGATTGGGTGAAATTGTATGGCGTGCCACCGATTGTTCCGGTTACATAAGACGCACTTTGGATGTGGGTGCCACCTCCGAGCTTCCACTGTGCCAGATTACCCGGTAACTGATACATCGTCCAAAGCTTGAACAAATGTCGAGGGGTGACTGTGCTATAGCGTGCGTTACCGTCCTTATTTTCGTTATCGTTGAAGGTATAGCCTGCAAAAGCCTGCAGTCTTGGCAAGACTTCGCCGCTGATTTCCGCATCCACACCTTGGCTGACAATACGTCCGGTCGAAAGATAGCAACAGCTGCTGCCATCGATGCCAGGCGTAGTCGCATAGTCAGGATCGAGCACTGCCTGGCCATTGCGTTCAATACGATACAGTGCCAGCGCTGCATTCAGTTTGCCTTCGAACAATTCACCCTTCATCCCGACTTCGTAATTGCGGCCGGTAATTGGGTCAAGCGGTGTACCTGGCAAGGGGCCTTGCAGGCTGCTTGCCTGAGACTTGTATGTTTCGGCAAAACTGGCATAGGCAGACCATCGATTGCCCAGGTCATAAACCACGCCGGTGTATGGCGTAACGACAGCCGATTCATTGTAGCGAGTGACTGCGCCTGTACCAGTAACCTGATTGTATTTGTAGGAAGCTCTGCGTGCGCCGAAGATCAGTTTTGTTTGATCGCTAAGCTGAAGTTTCAAATTGCCGTAGATACCATACTGCTTCTGTCCCCATTGGGAATTTTGTACGTCTGCGATACCTGTAGGATTGATGTATCCATCATGGTCGAAATTAAAGATATCGGTAGGTAAGGATGTGCTGCGGAACAGCGTGCTTGATCCGGTTGTTTCCTGCCAATCTCCGCCGAACACGACCTGATGCGTACGTCCAAACAGATCAAAGCGACCATTTACATTGATGTCGGCAACGGTTTGTGTTGGCGCCAAGTCGACAATACGACCGTCGATCGTGCTGGTTCCAGGTGAGCCGATAGCGCGCGCATATTTACGATAGGAGTCTTGTTCGTTGCGGGCGATGTTCGCTTTCAACTGCCAGTCATCGTTCAGACGTTGGTCGAGTTTGGCGAAGTATTCATTCGTATCGACTTTGATACGACTCCAGGTCGTGGTCAGTGATGTACTACGAGGCAATCCAATATCGGAACCGTCGGCGTAACGTGGCAAACCAAGGAACCATGGTGTGCCCGACATACGATTGATCGTAAAGCCGGCGGATACAGTCGTATCTCGTGTGAGATCGGCTTCGATTACACCGTACAGCATTTCACGTTTTTGCTTGGCAACATCGTAGAAGAAATTGCGGTCGCCATACGATGCTACGACTCGTCCTCTGATGCTTCCGTCTTGCGTGAGTGGGCTGGTGATGTCGATATCGGTGCGATAGTTATTCCAACTGCCTGCCGAGGCATTGAACAGCATCTGGAAATGCGGAAGCGCACGTTTGCGTACCAGATTGACGGTGCCACCCGGTTCGCCTGCACCGCCAAACAATCCATCTGCGCCCCGTAAGACTTCGACACGCTCATATTGCGAAAAATCCTGTTGCGTCTGAAATCCCGCCAGTCCCATGGTCAGGGGAGCGCCACCATCGATCTGCATGTTGGTCATGGCAAAGCCGCGCGAAAAGAACTGTGCGTCGAACAGTCCGATTTGGGAGGTTGTCACGCCCGTGGTCAGTTCCAGTGCGGTGGCTAGATCCGTGATGTTTTGTTCA
>Ga0308164_10004767_pt1 | contig 11294 bp, 5 predicted proteins | sample PhyTR2_FD_201031 | JGI IMG/M metagenome (GOLD analysis project Ga0308164, IMG submission 201031) | Phyllosphere microbial communities from UC Gill Tract Community Farm, Albany, California, United States - DLSLT.R2 | ecosystem: Host-associated > Plants > Phyllosphere > Unclassified | place: USA... | reverse complement strand
CGGACATTTTCTGGCTCCCCTTCTGCTAGATCTACCCTCGATTTCCCGGCGAGCCTATCCCGATCGCAACGCTACAATCATTCAGTTCGCGATCTTTTGACCACCAAAGACGGCGTGGTCGAGCGAATGTCGCCTAAGACGAAGTCACGTCCGGTATTGGGGGGGGGCTACAAGGGGGTCGCGAAGGACCAAGACTTGGTCTCCCCTACGACCGTTCCTCTTCACGGCGCGAAATGGTAGACCCTGATCAATGGCCGGCAACCTCACCTTCGTCCACGCCGCGGACATTCATCTCGACAGTCCGTTGCACGGCCTCTCGCGGAGTGACGAGGCGTTCTCGCGCCTGGTGCGCGGCGCGACCCGGAAGGCCTTTTCCAACGTCGTGGATCTCGCGATCGAGGAAGGTGCTGCCTTCGTGGTGATCGCCGGCGATCTCTATGATGGCGCCTGGAAGGACCAGTCGACCGGTCAGTTCGCCATTGCGCAGCTCGCACGCCTGACGAGGGCCGGCATCCGGTCCGTGATCGCCTTTGGCAACCACGACGCTGAGAGTCGGGTCACCCGCCACCTGACCGCTCCGGAAGGGGTCTACAAGCTCAAGAGCGCGAAGTGCGAGAGCGTGCGGTTTGACGATCTCGGGGTCGTCGTTCACGGTCGCAGCTACAAGGAAGCGGCGACCACCGAGAACATCGCGTCGACCTACTGTCCGCCCGTGCCGGGCATGCTCAACGTGGCGCTGCTTCACACCGCGCTTGATGGGCATGAGGGGCATGCCAACTACGCGCCATGCAGTCTCGGTGAGCTACAGGCTGCTGGCCACGATTATTGGGCGCTAGGCCATGTCCACGATCACGCCGTTCGGTCCGATCACCCGCACGTCGTTTTCGCCGGCAACACGCAAGGGCGCCACATTCGAGAGACCGGAGCCAAAGGCGCTGTGGTCGTCCGCGTACAGGAAGGCGCCATAGTCCATGTCGAGCACCGCGCGACGGACGAGGTCCGCTGGGCACATGCCCGGGTCGATGCGATCGGTGCGGCAGACCCGATGGAGGCGCTTGCTGCGATCCAGGCACAGCTGCGTCCTGCCGTTCTGGGCGCCGACGGGCGCCCCCTGGCCGCGCGGGTTTCGATCACGGTCGATGGTCCGCTCGCGCAGCGGCTCCGTGCCGATCCCGCATGGTTCGAAGCGGAGGTTCGCGGGCATGCCGCAGGTGTCTCCGACGCGTTGTGGATCGAGCGCGTGAAGATCATCACTAGCCACGCGGCGCTGCCCACCGGCCTTCCGCCCGAGTTGCTGGAGATGCTGACGCAAGCACTCGACGATCCGGACTGCCTCCGCGCGATCGAGAACGCGATCGCACCACTGACGGCAAAGCTGCCGGCGGACATCGGCGATCCGGATACCGCCCCGCTGCTCGCGTCCGCTCGGGGCCGCGACGGTGCAGCACTGGTTCTCGCTGCCAAGGCGCTCGTCGAGGCCCGCCTCGGCGAGGGCGCGCACTGATGCGGTTTCGCCGGCTGGAGCTTGTTCGCTATGGCGGCTTCGCGGATCGCGTCTTCGACTTCGGCACCGGCGGTCCGGACCTGCATCTCGTCGTTGGTCCGAATGAGGCGGGCAAGTCGACCGCGCTGCAGGCGATCGGCGACTTCCTGTTCGGCATCCCCGGGCAGAGCCGGCAAAACTGGCGCTACGAATATGGGCAGCTTCGCCTGCGGGCATTGATCGAGCACGACGGTGAGCTGCTCGACGTCACCAGACGCAAAGGCAATCGCGACACCCTGCTCGCCGCGGACGGCACGCCTTACAAGACCGATCCACTGGCATCGCTGCTCGGCGGGATCGATCGTGCCGGGTTCGAGCGCATGTTCGGGCTGGACCACACCAAGCTGCGCGAGGGTGGGGCCAGCATTATCGGCGGTCGCGACGATGTCGCCCGGATCACGCTCGAGGCGGGAACCGGAGTGTCGCACATCGGCAGCGAGCTTGCCCGGCTGACCGAGACGGCGTCGGCGTTGTTCAAACCGGGCGGACAGAACCCGCCGGTTAACCGTTTGATGCGGGAGCGGTCCGAGGCGCTGGCTCAGGTGCGACAGACGTCGATCAGCGATGCCGACTGGACGCAGGCCCGCCAGCGCCGTGCCGACGCTGAGGCGCGGCGCACCGCTCTGATCAATGAGGCTGAGGCGCTCGACCGTGAGCAGGCGCGCCTGGACCGGGTGGGGAGGGCGCGTGCGCCATTCGCGCGCTTGAGCACCGCGCGCGCCGAACTGGTCGGGCTGGAAGACCTGCCCACGCTGCCGCAGGACGTGGCTGCGCAGCTCGCGACCCTCCGCGGCGACCGCGTCACGGCCGGCGAGCTTGCGTCTCAGGCGAAGGCGGATCTGGCGCGTGTCGAAGAGGCGATGGCGGGCGTGGAACGACCCGGCATCATCCTGTCCGAACAGGAACGGATCGAGGCGCTGGAAGAGCAACGGCCAGTCATTGCCAAAGCTGCGGATGATCTGGAGCGCCGTCGCGCCGAACTTGACCGCATCGACACAAAGCTGGCTGCCGCTCTTGCCGAAGCCCAGATCACTCCGGGACAACCAATCCCCTCCGCCGGGTGGCGCAGGCGTGCGGCTACGCATCTCGATGCCGTTCGAGAGTTGAAGGCGCGTGAGGCGGCAGTCGAGAAGGAGCGGGTCAAACTCATCCGCGACCGCGCTTTGATCGAGCGTGATCTTGTGACGGTAAGCGGAACCGTCGATCCTGCCGACCTGATCGCAGCGCTCCAGCTCTTGCCGACCGACGCGGAAACCCGGCTGGCAGAGGCGACGATGGAAGCCGATCGGAAGCGGACGCTTGCGGCGGAACGCCTGTCCGATCTTGCACCTTGGCAGGGATCCACAGCCAGTCTGCGCACACTTGCCGTACCAACCGAGGCGGAAGCCGCCGCGGTGCGCGGTAGTGCGGAGGCGGCAAGGAACGACGCAGCCGCTGCGCGCAAGGAAGGCGAGATTGCCGAAACCAGCGCCATCCGGGCCGATGCAAAGCTGAAGGGCCTGATCGCAGGCGGGCTGCTTCCCACACCTGACGTGATCGCGGCCGCACGGCAGCAGCGCGACGCACTAGTTGCCCAAGTTCGCGAGCGGCTGGTAGTGCCGCTTAGCGGAAACGACGATGGAATGGGCGACGCGCTTGGCCAGTCTATTGCAGATGCCGATCAATTGGCCGACCGACGGGATGCCGAAGCGGCCCGCGTGGCCGAATATGTCCTGACGACCGCCGCGCTCGACGAAGCGAAGGCGCTGGTGGCCGCGGCGCACCAGCGAGAGGAACGATATCAGGCGGCATTGACGCTGGTCGAACAAGGCTGGGCCCAACGACTGCAGGCGCTTGGCTTCGAACGTGCCATCGCACCGGCGGACTTGTCCGGGTGGCTCACGAAGCGGGCGGCAGCGCTGGAAGCCGACCGCGAGGCGGGGACCGCCGAACTGGCTCGCAGGGAGATGACGACCCGGTTCTTGGAAGCGCGAACTGCGGTCGCAACTGCCCTATCAGCATCAAAGGGGCCAGTCGCAACAGCCGACGATACGAAACTAATGTCACTCGCGAGCGGTCACGCCGCTGCGCTGACGACCGCCGCAGGCAATCGCGACCGGCTGCTGGCTGACCTGGCCACGATCGAACGTGCAGCAGATGAGCTTGCAGTGGAGGTGGCCGATCTGGCGCGCGCACATGTCGCGCTTGATCAAGAACGGACAGGACTGGCCAGCGAGGCGGCTCTTCCTGGGGGTGCAAACGAGACCGTGCTCGCCGACGCCCTCGAAGCTATCGCCCATGTCGGCGAGGAGACCGGGGCACGAGAAACGATCGCACGGCAGATCGAAAGTATCGAGCGGGATCGATCGGCGTTCAACAACGAGCTCAGAACCGTGCTTCTTGCGCTGCAGGTTGCCGGCTCAGCCGATACGGTCGAGCATGTACGCCAACTCGCGAATTCATTGCGTGCAGCGATCCGCGCGCGTGACGCGCTGGCGCGCCTTGAAGGCGATCGAGCGCGCATCGCCGGCGAGCTCGCCCATGCGGAGCGTCGGTTCGACGGCATTGCCGGGGCGATCGATGCGCTGATGCAAGCCGCTGGCACGATGGATGAAACCAATCTGGATGGGATCATAGCCAGCGTGGCGCGGCGAGACCTTCTTCGAGCGGCGGAACGCGAGGCGCTCGACGAGCTTGCCGGCACGGACAATGGCGCCGGGCTTGAGACGCTGGCCGCCGAGATTGCCGGCTTGTCTGTCGAGGACGCGTCAAGCGCGCGCGCACGGATCGAAGATCGGCGTCGTGAAGTGGCCGCCGACCGGGAAGTTGTCGGTCGAACGCTGAACGCGGCGGACGAGGAGGCCGGCCGTGCGGCGAGCGAGAGCGCTGCAGCCGACGCCCAGCAGACGGCGTTCGAGACGACCGCAGCACTGGCCCAGGCAGCAGAGGAGCACATCCAGGCAGCGAGCGCGGCCGCGCTGCTCCGTTGGATGCTCGACCGGCATCGCACGACAAATCAGGCGCCGCTGATCGCCAGGGCAGGAGTGCTGTTCGCGGAGGTGACGGGTGGTGCGTTCACGGGCCTTACGGTCGGCTATGGTACTGACGATCGTCCGATCATTCTCGCTCAGCGCTCCGACGGCGGTGAGGTCGGCGTCGAGGCGCTCAGCGAGGGTACGCGCGACCAGCTATACCTTGCCCTTCGGCTGGGCTCGATCGAAGGACGAGCTAGCGCGGGGTCGTTGCCAATCGTCTGCGACGATCTGCTGATCACAGCCGATGATGGTCGGGCGGGCGCGCTCATCCGGGTACTCGCTGCAGCTGCTGTGCATAGCCAGGTAATCGTCTTCAGCCATCACGCACATCTCATCGACGTCGCGCGGGGCGCGGTGGGATCAGATGGCTTCAGGCTTCATACGATCGAACCAATCGGCGCGATCGCTGCATAGCGGCTTCGGAAAATAGGTGGGAGGACGGTACCGGGAAAGCCTAGATTGCCTCTGCCGTCATTCGATGTTCGCCGGTTCCGCGGCAGTCTTTTTCCGAAAGCAGAAATTCGGAGCTCGATTTGCATGAATGAATGGCGGAAGATGGAAAGCGGAAAGGGGCGGTTGGAACGGTCGCTTGTGGGTCGTGTAACCTGCCCTGACGGCAGCCGTGCCGCGTCCGCCAATACTGGCAAGCCGGGATTGGCTTGGGCGTTCACCCACTCAGCAGCGGTACGCTGATTAGGTCACTACGGTTTCCGAAACGTCGACCACGACAATAGATATCGAAGAAGCCAATCCTGGTGGCAGCCGATCCACAAGAACTTTCTCTAGTTCCTTGGGGCTCGCCGGCCGGACAATGTCCGGATGGATCGGCGTGTTCCAGGCGGGGCCGAACCAAAAAACTAGGTAGATGCCGTGCCCATTTGAGCCGGCGCTTCGACAGTACGGAACAAGCTGGTCCTCGACCGCGGTCCAGAGCTCGGCATTCCAGTGGCGCTTGGCCTCGATCGGCACCGCGGCGGCACCATCTCCAAGCAGGATCATGATATCGGCCCGCCGATCGTTTCCGCTCCGGTCTTCCGTCTGGACTAGCTTCACCGGGATCCCGTAGCGCGCGAGCCGGTCGGCAAGGCGGTCGGTCAGTAGGTCACGGCAATCATTCTCGATCTTGGGGCTGTTGCCGGAGGGGGCGCCCTTTGCCTTGTACGGGCGATTCCAAAAACCCTTCCACGGTGACGTGTCGCCATGGCGGATGTCGTGGACGAGCTCGTCCAACGTCTCCTCGATGATGGCGCGCAGGTCGCCGGGCGTCGCGGGCGGACCGGCCATCAAGGCAGCTGCAACGGAGCGGGGCTCGGGAGGGCGGAACTCGGCCTGACGGCGGGCAACAAGCTGCTTCTCGCGCAGATGGTCGAGCGTGAGCTTCCAGGTCGACAAGCCAGACGCTCTCGTCAGGCGATCGAAGGCGTCGGTCGCGGCCGGGGTGGGGATGCGGGCGAGCTGTTCGATCGCTTGGTTGACGTGCCCGTTGGGGTTCGAGCTCGACGAGGCGATCCCGCTGATTGGCGAGTAAAGTGGGCCAAGCTGCTCGACGATTAGGGCGAGCTTCGGCACGTCCTCATCCGATCCCGTGCGTCCGACCTTGCCGAGCCAACCGCCGTCCAGCTGGACGAATTGCTGATGATCGGCCGGGTTGGCGAATTCACAGCCGAACAGGTTCGGGACCGTCGCTGGATCCAAGGACCAAGACAGATAGGTCCACAGGCGGGCCGCGAACGGCGGCAGCGGATGCGCACGGGCGCTAGCGGCAAGCTGGAGGAGGGCCACCGGCGTCAGCGCACGCGCTGCCAGCTCTAAAGCATCCTGCAAGACGCGCTCCCTGAGGACCGGGCGGCGTGCTAGCAAAGCAGAGATCGCCTGGCGTACCGCTGGATGGTCGGCCGGCAGATCATGGTCGAACGGCAAGCCGTGCGAGCGGCCGACGATCGCGCCGCGCCAATAGGCCAGGAGGATATCGGTCGCGTTCGGATCGGCCAGAAGCCGCTGCAGCGCCGCGGAGCGTGCCCCCTCGTTGCGGTCGTTGGGCAGAGCGTAGCTGTTGTGCGCGATGGTCAGCAGCGTCGAGGATCGCACATTGAGTGGCGCACCAGCGCGCAGCTGCTCGTCCGCCCAGGCTGTCAGGACTAAATCCTCGTTGTAGACCTTAGACCCAGCGGCCCGCCGTCCCGCTTCGAAAGGGGTTCGGGCCTGCCGGCGCACGAGTTGGTCCCAACCGGCGTGGATCGCGGCGACCAGCGCCGGATCGCCGATCCACCGGTCGACGCGATCGGGCCCTTGATCGCCCTCTCCGTCTCGGTAGCCGAGATAGATTTCGGCTGCGTAGCTGAGCCCGCTCGCCAAGCCCTTGGCGACGTCTGCGGCGTTCTTGCGATACCAGTCGCGGTCGTTGTCGAGCAGCTGCTGCTTCTCGGCGCCGCGCTCGCGCCTGCGAGCGGCATCGCGGACCTGCCAGGCTTGGATGCTGCATAGGGTGAGATCATGGAGAACTTCCTCGCCGCCGAGCTTGTTCTCGACCGCTGCTTGCAGCCGCCAAGCGAGATCGATGTGGCGATCAAGCGGCCGGATCAGGGAGAAGGCAATCGGAGCCAGCGCTCTCACCTCGTCGGGGTTGGTGGCATGTTCAACGCGCTCGATAGCGCACTGCCGTGTCTCGGCGGCGGCTGATCTTCCTGTCAGACGCTCATAATCGTGGACGATCCGCCAGCGATCCTCCGCCGCGGTGGTCGCGACGATCTGGTCGAACAAGGCTTGCTCACGTCTAGGTGCCGCGTCGAGCCATCGAGCGATCGCGACACGCACCTCCTTTTCTGGATCGGCCAGCTCGTCGAGGCCGACATTCGACAGCCACAGTAGGAGCCGGTCGGCGGTGAGATTGGCGGTATTCTCGATGGCGCCGGCGAGCGCGTCGTCGATCACGCTCGCGGCTTCATGCCTGCGCGACTGCCCGGTATGGCGCTCAGCCTCGATCAGCTCATCGAAGAGCCCCGGCAGGGGCTCGGCCCGAAGCTTGTTGGCAAGCGGCCGGGCATAGCCCATCACGCCGTCGGCCGTACGGCCGTAGGCGACGATCGTCTCCCGCACCTCGCTTGACGAGATGGCAGGCGCGAGGTCGGCCAGCAGCTCAAGACGGAGCTGAAGGCTGGCGGCCGAACTTTGGGCGCGGATGCTCGCGAGCATCTCCTGGCGCATGGCCCCGCCGCCTCCGCAGATGTTGGCATAGGCGGCTAGCGCATGGCGCCGGTCGAAATAATTGGGGTGGCTTTCGTTGGCGAAGATCGCGCCGACCTCAGGCGCCAGCTCCGGAACCGGCGGGCCGGCTTCCAGCGCCATTAGGACGAGGGCGCGACGGTGGTGGCTCTGGGCCGGTTCGGTGAGGATCGCGCGAAACTCGGGCGCGAGATCCGAGCCGGCCAGCCCGGCTATGCCAGTCGAGCCGCGGTTGCCGCCAAGGAACCAGGGGTCGGCACGACCGACCGCATCGAGCAAGGCGCGGCGATGCGATGTCGGAAGAAGCGCTGCGTCCCCATGGAAGAGAACGGCCTCGGGGTCTTGGCGCACGAGCTCGAGCGCGCGCTCGGCGTGCCGGGTGCTGGCCAGGGTCGTCACGAACCAAGCGAAGATGCCGGTCAAAGCGGGCGCGGGTCGATCATCGTCGCCGCTGAGGAGAGCGATCGCGCGGTTGAGCGAGAGCGCCGGGATCGTTGGATCGGTGGGGGCGGTCGCATGCGCCAGCGCGCGGCCGGCTAGATATTCCGCGACGAAGCGGTGGGCCGGGATGAAGGTCTCGCCATCCCCGCTGAACATGGCGGTGTCGAGGGCAGCACGCAGCGCCTGCGTGTCGAGCCGGGACGGAAGGAGATCGTCGCGCGTCACATAATATCGATCGGATGGTTTGGAGCCATGCATCCAGATATCGGTGCGGTCGGAAAGCAGCAGCACCATGCAGGCGGTTTCGGCAGCGGCGATGATCTTGGCGGGAGGCGGCCGGTCATCGCGACTCGGCATGAGCGGGTTGACCTCATAGGCCATCTGGCGCGTGGCTTCGGCGAGGAGCGCGCCGCGGGTTCTGATCGGCCCCTCGCTCTTGTCGAGAGTATCGCGCAGCAGCAGGAGGGTCGAGGGGTTACCGAGCAAGGCGCCGGCGCCCATCGTCTCGACCCGGTCGATGAAGCCGTCGGGATCATCATGCCCGATGATGCTGAGGATCCTGACTTGAGCGGGATGGGTCAGCGGTTCGAGCTGAACCGTGTCGAAGTCATCGAATGCGTCGGCGATCCGCTCTGCATCCGCCGGTGGCAGCGAGATCGCGCGGCAGGCGATCCGCCACTGGGCATAGCCAGCCTCTTCCAGCGCCTCGATCAGCGTCGCGAGGCGGTCGACGCCTGCCTCTCCGATGCGATATTCTTCCAGCGCATCGATGAAAACGGTGGTGCCCTGCGGGCGGCGGCGGCCACTGACGAACTGGCGGGCCGTGACCGGCTGGATGCCGGCTGCTTCTGCTTCGCGCTGGAACGCCGTGGACTTGCCGCTGCCCGGCTCCCCGAGCAGAACGTAGCGCGGCCGATCACGCAGGTTGCTCAACTGAAAGCGCTGTGGCGTGTCCGATCCTCGATCAAGAACCTGTCGATCGATGTCGGCCTTGGGTTTCGGCTTCCGGTTCACTCGTGTTCGCTCGCATTGCTGTTAGGGGTGATTTGCCTGTACGGCGATCATCGCCGTACAGCGAATATAGACAATGCATCGAATGTTCGCTAGTAAGGCGATATTCACTGGGCATCGAATATGGCGGTCGAGGCAAACGAGGAAGAGCTGCTGGAGCGCTTGATCGACGCGATCCGCGCCGTGCCCCATGCTCGTGCTCACCTCACGCACCGTCAAATGCCGCTCGACCAACGCCGGCGTATCGACGGGATCGTCGAAGCAGAGATCGGTGGACGTGCGATCGAACTGATCGTCGAGGCCAAGCGCGACGCCTTCCCGCGCGATGTGCGCGAGACAGTTTACCAGCTTCGCAACTATCTCGCCCACTATTCGTCAGGCCCGACCGAGGTGATACCCTTCTTCGTGGCCCGCGCAATCTCGCCGGGTGCCCGCGAGCTGCTGCGCCATGAGGAAATCGGCTTCTACGATCTCGGTGGCACGCTCTACATTCCCGCGAAGCACGCCTTCGTCCACATCGACCGGCCCGCTCCGCGCAAGAAGAGCAAGAGCTTCGATTCGATCTTCCAGGGTCAAAAAGCGCGGGTCATGCTCTATGTGTTCGAGAACCGCCGCGATTGGCTGAGCGTCAAGCGCATCGCCGAAGAGGTCGAGGTTTCGGCGGCGACCGCGTCCGAAACGCTGAGCGAGATGGAACGGCGCGAGTGGGTAGAGACGGAAGGTGCAGGGCCCGTCAAGACGCGCCGGCTGCGTGAGCCCGAACGCCTGCTCGATGCCTGGGCGCACTATGTGGCGAACCAGAAGGCGCGCGGAATCGAGCGCTTCTACGTCACGTCGGCCGACGTAAACGATCTCATGCACAAGCTCGATCGCGCGTGCGACGAGGCCGACGCGGCCTATGCCGTGACCGGCGAGGCTGCCGCGCAGGTCTACGCGCCCTATCTTTCGACGATCTCGCAGGTCCGGTGCCGGATCATTCCTGGCCCGCGCCGCGACGACGCGCTTGACCGCTTGCGGGCTCGCCCCGTCAGCGAGGGCTGGAACCTGGCGCTCGTTGAGACCAACGCGCGTGGCGACGTCACAGTCGGCGAGCGGATCGACGATGTCGGCTTCGCGCCGGCTCTTCAGGTCTATCTTGACCTGCTGCAGGGCTCGGGCCGTGCCAAGGAGATGGCCGCCCACCTTCGCAGCGAGAGGCTTGAGCACTGATGGCGAAGCCGCAGACGATCGACGGCTATGAAGCTGCGGTGACCGAGGCCTGCGAGCGCGTTCTCGTCACGCTGCTGCGCGGCTTCGGGCCATGGAAGGACTCTGTCTACCTCGTTGGCGGGCTGGCGCCGCGTTACCTGATCACGGCACGGCCGCCGAAGGTTCCGCCTCACGCTGGCACCGGGGATGTCGACGTCGTGGTCGACATGGCCATCCTCACCGACACCGAAGCCTATCGCACGCTCGAGGAAAATCTGAAGGCGATGCGCTTCGAGCGCGCGGAGAATGACGCGGGCAAGAAGCAATCGTGGCGCTGGAAGGCCGAGGTCGAGCGCGGCACGACCATGGTGCTTGAGTTCCTCGCTGATGCGCCCGAGCTCAGCGGTGGCCGCGTCACCGAGCTGCCGACCGAAGGCAATGTCACGGCGATCAACATTCCGCATGCCTCGATGGTGTTTGACCTGCACGGGACGACCAAGATTACGGCGGAGCTTCTGAACGAGCGCGGACGCGCGACAGAGCTGGTCCGCTATGCTGACATCGTGAGCTTCACCTGCCTCAAGGCCTTCGCTTACGATCAGCGGTCCGAGCCGAAGGACGCACATGATCTGGTCTACTGCGTGGAGCACTATGAGGGTGGCCTCGATGCGGTCCACGCGGCGTTCCGAGCGGCACTCGATGGCAAACACGCTGATGTCATCCGCTTGGCGCTGGAGCGGCTTGCCGCCCGCTTCATCGATCCTGATCCGGAGGAGAGCTATCGGCGCGATGGTCCCGTTGCTTACGCGTTATTTGAGGATGCGGTCGGCAGCGACGATGATGAGGAACTTCGCAACGCCCGCATCTTGCGCCAG
>Ga0308164_10004765_pt1 | contig 11302 bp, 19 predicted proteins | sample PhyTR2_FD_201031 | JGI IMG/M metagenome (GOLD analysis project Ga0308164, IMG submission 201031) | Phyllosphere microbial communities from UC Gill Tract Community Farm, Albany, California, United States - DLSLT.R2 | ecosystem: Host-associated > Plants > Phyllosphere > Unclassified | place: USA... | reverse complement strand
GCTCGGGGCCGAACTCAAGCAGGTCCGCGACCTGCACCTGGGCGCGCTCGCGGCCGTCGAAGGTGAGCAGCGTGATGTTGCCCTTCTTCCCGCCGACGGTCGTGCCGTACTCCTGCGCGAGCAGCGCCTGGAACGCGCCGACGCGCTCGAACGTCCGCGCCTTGAACGCGGCAATGAGGGCGGACAGTTCGCGCGCGTCCGTCAGGATCGCACGCACCGTCTCGTCCATGAGCAGGTCGACCGGCTTGACCGCGGCGAGCGGGACCAGGCTGCCCTTGGCGTCACGAAGATACGGGGTGCCGGCGACATCGACCGCGGCGGGGTGCTTGGCGGTGCTCATGCTGGTGCGCCCTGGTTGCCGGGTGGCGCGACGCGCGCGGCGATCGTCGCGACCGGGAGGATGCTGAGGATCTCGCGCAATAGGCTTACCGGGACGCCGACCAGGGCATGATCCGGATGACCGGCGTCGACCGCGCGCTGAATCGCTTCGCGAGGGATTGCCATCACCAGCCGGCCTTCGTGCCATCGGCACTGACATAGAGGGGGGGACGGGCAGCGCGGGTGACGCTGCCCCGGAAGGCGGCGAGCAGGTCGCGGGCGATGCCCTGCGCCTGCTCCTCAAGGACGTTGTAATCGTCCGAAGATACAACGCCCAGCCGCACTCGTTGGGTCAGCTCATCGAACCGCGGTGTGATGCGTTCGAGCTGATCGGCCAGGTTCGAGTTCGACTGGGCGGCCACTGCACCGGATCGGGGAACATCGTGACGCATATCAGATCTCCCTTCACGTAGGACGCACGCACAAAGGGGGGCGGGCCGCGTCCAGCGGATACAGCTGTGGCGGGGTCGATTTGCGAGTTACGTGACCGTTTGGGGAGGTGACCTTGTGGGAAGTTCCCCAAAGGTCACCCCCAAACTTTGGCCATGCCCTCCATCAGATAGGGGAGCTTTTTGGTTTGAACTGGACACGTCGAGCGACTTACAGGTTCGGTCCACTAAATCGCCATTGTACGTTTATCACACGATGTTAGGTCCGTGCCGGATTTATTAACATTTGGTAACGTGTCATATTAACAACGCGCGAATCGAGAATGTATTTAATCCTGCTAGTTCGTGCCAGTTGCCGACGATCTGCTAATAGAGCGCGCGCAGAATGCCTGCGTCGCGGGGGCGAGGGTTGCTGATCTTCTAGCCACCCTTGGCAATGAATTGGGGGGACGAAATGCAATATTCTGTAATCCCACATTTGACCGCTCGTGAAGAAGAAGTGTTCCGACTTGTCGCTAGAGGGCGCTCGGCCAAGGAGGTCGCTCATGAGCTTAGCATCGCGCCGTGTACCGTCGAGCGCCACATCGAAAATGTGCGACTTAAGACACGGACTCGGAACAGGGCTCATATGATCGCGGTCGTTATGCGAGATAACTGGCTAGCAGCGCTTCCAGCTGTCTAGCGCCGAGACCAGGATCGATCGGGCCCGTCGGTTGGAAAGCTGCCAGTCCCGCGCGGCCGTCGTCAGCGCCATGTCGTCCACGATGATCGCGAGCAGCATCGCACCGTGCGGAGCGACCGCCTCACGCCAACGGGCGTATGCGCGCTCACGAATCACGGCAGCGATTGGCGCGTGCGAAGCGCTGTGCGGACCGCCGCCCGAGCTGCGCGGCTCTAAGTTCGCAGTGCGCACCGCAACCTCGGCGGTAATGGAATGGTACGCCTCGGCGATCTGATCCGCCGCGGCGAGCTGGTGCGCATCGATCGCGCCCGTACCGACGAGGCGAGCAAGCGATCCCTCGCGTCGCGCCGTCACAGCAGCGTTTTCGTGCGTCTCAGCCGTGCCGTTCGTCTTGTGCGACCAGCGTTCGCGCAGCTGCACGCGCTCCTCGATGCCGGCCGCGAGCGTCACCGTCGCCGGCGACTTGCCTTTCTTGCGCCGGTTCGCGCCCTTGGGTTTCGGACGCGCTTCGCCGAGCACCAGGTGCGCTACGCGCTGTTGCTCGCGTTCGGTTGTGAGAGCAGGCGCTGCCCGATCAGTAAGTTGGATTAGCATGGATATCCCCAGCGTCGACGTCAGGGATATGCTCGAGGATCGCCACGAGCGGGAGATGACCTTGTGGTAACGGCAGCACGCGATCGGCGTTCGCGAAATCCTCGTTCACGACGACGCCGAGCTGACGCATCCGATCAAGCAACTGCCGCTCGAGCAACCCGGGCACGGTGATCGCCCGTTGCGCGCCAGCTGCGCGCTCGATCATCTTCTCGAATGCCAGCTTCTTCACCAAGGCCTTTGCCCGGGTGTCACTAACGTCGAGCGCGAGCGCGATCTCACGCATTGCGGGACTGCGGCCGTGCTCGAGGATGTACTCGGATATGAAATCGAGCGCCTGCTGCTTACGGCTAGCTGCTGCCGGTAATACCTCTGAATATGCCCCCATTGCTCCCCCAAATCCCCTAGGAGAACATAGTGAGAATCACGATTCAGCGCTAGCTCCATGACGGGCACTACATATTAGAACGCAACCTGAAGGATCCACGCAGCCAGACGACGGGCATGATGGTCAAATGTTGGACCCTATATTCGACCATTGGTTGTCGACAGTCTCATCGGCAGCTGCAAGTCTCAGCGATGAGGCGGAATGAGCGAGGATCAGTCCAGGACCTAATTGAGGGCTTGTGGGGCTTGCGTTCCTTAGCGATCCAGCTGGACCTGAAGGTCGTTGGGGCGCTCATAAAGGCCGCTATCGGAGTCATCCCGACCACTCTGCATTAGCCAGGCGCAATGCGGCGCGTACTAAGCCCCATGGCTCGTGCTCTCACGTAGACCGACGCCGGGGTACGACCAAGCAAGTCGGCAATTTCCGCGATATGCTTCGTGGCAACCCATCGGGCTATGACTTGCTCGTCGCCTTCCGACCACGGACATCCACTGTTTGGGTAGGCGGTCTTCGTCACGCGGTGGCTTCCCTATGTTATGCGGCGGAGGTCCCCTCCGCCGCAGCCAATCACACCCCGCAGAAACCTGCGGTTTGCGAGGAGGCTATGCCACGATGTACCCCAACGATACCCCAGGCGGGCAGCGCTCGACAGCTAGCGCAATCAAAGATGGATCGTGCCTCCGTGCTCGTCCGCTTCCGCCCAATTGCAGACAGCGGTGCGATCGTTCATCTTCGCGGCCAACTGAGGCCACGAGGTAACGAACAATGAGCTACAAGACGGACCATCGCAGCCGAACGCGGGCGATCGCTGTGTATGGAGCGATCGTTTGCATCGGGGCGGCGCTGGGCTTTCTCGTACGGGCGGGCGTGATCACCGACCACATCCTCTGGTAACAGCTGGCAACGATCATAAGACCGCTTTCCTCCCATACCGGCCAGCCCGCTTCCGCTCAATTCCGGACGCTTCGGTCACAAATCATGACTCCCGATAACGGCCATTCGTTCAGCGCATCTTTCCCGGTTTAAATTTGCCCCATCTGCTCCGAACGGCGACCCTTACCTGCCGCCGTACCGTAAAGGCGCCGTGAAGATTAACTTCAATCAAGTATTATCCGGCAACCTATGGTATGAGTCACAAATTGCTGATCGAGCACGGCCCTTGGCAACTGAGAGACTCAATGCTCCCGCCGATATTACGGGAACTGCGTTTTGATCTCAGAAATTGACCCTCGCGGTTTGTTTGCAAAAAATCTCTTAGCGCATTCGCAGATACAGGTTTTTGACGACGGAGCTTTGGGCCGTTTGAAAGCTCGAACAAGAACCTTCGATTCGGGAAGCTACGTATTCAGGGAAGGCTTGCCAATTTCAGAATATGCATTTGTAATATCGGGGTATTTATTCCGCCAAAAGCAGACATCGGACGGTCACCGGCAAATTGTATCATTAATAATTCCTGGAGACATAGTTAATCCAGAAAACAGATTTGTGAATAATCTGGACCATAACGTGGTTTGTGCGGAAAAATCTAGCATCGGGTATGTGCAAAAATCCGAGTTTGATTCATTAATGGACTCCCATTCATACATTCGGCTGGCCTTAGATTTAATCACTACTGCAGAATCACGCCAATTACGGGAGTGGCTATTAAATATAGGCGGGCGTTCCGCAAGAACTCGTGTAGCTCATTTCTTGAACGAATTTGCTGCTAGAACGAGGCTACGCGGCTTGAATGATGGTTTGCGGTTTTACCTGCCCATCTCGCAGGAGCAGATTGGGGACGCCGTCGGAATTACACCTGTTCACGTTAACAGGGCTATCAGGTCTCTAGTTGAAAGCGAGTTAATCAATCACAAAAACAGAGAATACAAAATAGTTAATCTAGACGGATTTAGGCAAGCTGGTCAATTCTCAGAACAATTTCTTACAGTCAATGATTTTTTTGAATAATTATTGCTGCGTGGATACCTCGACATATAACGTTAAATGCTAAGCGGTTCCATGTCGGCTATTATCGCCTTACCTCTCCATCCCTGATACCGTAAGCAGACAGTTTGCGTTCCTTTCCTTACTGGCCATTCCCGACCATGTATTTGCGTCCGTTCCCATTGGCTGTAGAAGGGCCGCATGCGGGCTCGCCATACCGATCGGTACGCTGTTTACATCTGGCTACCTGCCTTAATTGGCGCCAGTCATTTGTCGCTGTGGTGGGATGATCCAACGCCCAGCACAGTAATGCTGCTGGGAGGCAGCTTCTGGCTGCTGTGTGGGATCGCCGCACTTATCCAACGGATGCGTAAAGCTGAGACTGAACGCTAAAACGTCAATATGCGTCAGTTTTCATCCAAAGCAGCCTGACAGCTTTCCTTTCCCAACCGGCACTTTTTATGAGGCGACATCCGGTCGGGTTTACCGCGTGATCGGACAGTCTCAGCTACACGGGGCGAGGAAAGTAAACAATGACGGCTGGGATAGCATAAATCTTGATATAGTTTAAGTCATCGTCATGCCACGAGTCGCCCTCTCGCCCGTTCAGCGCCTGCGCGAAGACCTGGAGGATGCCTTGGCGCAGGCAGATGCCTTAGACCTATCACTGGTAGCTATCCAGATCGCGGAGGCGCTCGAGATGCTCGGGCCTTGTGAGGACGGCAAAGCCCGGCTGCTCGGTTAGCACGAACGAGGGCGGGGCAAACGTTCAACAGTGCATCGCTTGGTCTTAAACGAACGACTATGCTCCAAAGCGGACGGTCCGCAATCCTGCCCATTCCGACCACTCCGCTTCCGCTCATCTTCGCGCGGAACATGTTCTATACCGCCGCCAGTCTCGGACGATGCATAGGTTAGACATTCTGTCCCAAACATAGGATAGGTGCGCCGTACGACACAGCGTAAGAATCTTCCTTCATGAACGAACAACCGGCGCACCCTGCGGACGTCCTTAAATCACGCATGGAGACGTTACTGGCATTGCTAGATCATTATGATTTTCCACTGCCTGCTGCGTGGCTGGCAAAGGCGATCGAGGCGATGCCAAACGGCGACAATCACTAATGTCCGATATTCGCGAAACCCGGACTATATGGAAGACGCGACGAACTGATCGGAAGCGGCCGGTCCGCTTTCCTCCCCAAACCAGACATTGGGGCGGAGGATATACCCTCCGCCGCAAACTTCCTAAACCGGTCAAATTAGGCGGTTTCACCGCCTCCCGTTCTACGTTGTACCCCGGCGATACCCCGGTACAAAACTCTCAATGCCGGATGCCGATGCAAATTTTTGGGTACCCGCATTGCGGTCATTTTTGGACACGGTCTGTCCACTTGCAGACGTTGATAAAACGTCGTTTTACTACTTTAGCAGCCGTACGGCTTTGCCCACGCTAAAACCTGAAAGCCACGCGAAACGCTCTGACAATTTATCACAAATGTCAAAGGGGCATTGATCCGGAACCCCGTCGCGTTGGCCGCTTTGCAATCCCGCTTCGTACGCAGCCCGTAGCAGTGGTTCGTTTGACTTCATTCGCGGGCAACGCATCAGATCGATAATCGGCTTGATTAAAGTTATTCTAAATTCATTTAACCTAACGTTTATGTTCTCGAACGAGATTTTCAATCCAAATCTCAGGTAGGGTAGTTACCTTAAGCCGTTAAACTATCGCCACATTTTCAACCGATAATATTGGAGAACGCTAGCGGAGCCGTCTACCGACTATTACAATCGGCCCCTTCAACTATGGATCGCACCCGACCACTAGCTCGTAGATTGGTTCAGAAAACCTGCATCCCGTTCGTCAGCGCCATTTATTGGGCCATCCCTGAGCTGACGATCCGGGAAAAATTAACATCCACTGCAGACAATAAAACCCGATGCGTCAGAGATTTTTCGCGTTCTACGATGGCGTTTGCGAACCCCATTGAGAGGGCGGACGAACGTAAAGATAACGGGCGTTAAAGCCTACTGCGTCTTTCAGCCTATTCCAGTTTGGAAACGAGATTCTTCGCCCCACCTGATTGATCAAACCGTCGCGCGCGAGCGACTTAAGGCTGCGGTTGACGTGCACAGCTGTTATCCCCACCGCATCTCCCAATTGCTCTTGCGTCATTGGAAGATCATAGGCTTGACCAGACCCTATTCCGCTTACTTCTAGCCTAACGGCAAGCTCGCATAGTAAATGACCAATTCGAGTGCGGGAATCCCTTCGACCATTATTTAGTATCCACTCTCTGTATATTGACGAATCTACCAAACTTGCGGCAAGAAAGGCAGCGCCAATTGCTCCCCTACGATGAAGTAAGAATAGTACTTCATCTTTGGAAACGGCAGCTACGATCGACCTTGTGAGCATTTGTACATTATGGTCCGACTCATCCAAGCAAAGATTGTGAAGATTTACAATGTCTCCCGCGATATTAACTCCGACGATCTGCCTGTATCCGTCCTTACTAATTTTATGACGAATGCAAAAACCTGACTTCAGAATTAGTAGCTCCCTAGGAAAATCACCTTCGCGAATGATGAAGCTTCCTGGTTCAAATAAACGCTCTTCAACAGGGAGGCTTTCCAAGGTTTTACGATCCTCGTCGGGTATCGGCGAGTGTATTAATAAGCGGTCCAAAGCGTGCTGAAGCGCCATAGGTCTGACATTGGTCAAGTTTTAACATTCCTGGTATTTAAGACATCCGCGCTCTTAATGCGCGGATAGCACGTAATCTTGGTCTATAAAAATAATTGAGGGTTGATTCAGGTTATACCCAACAATACTCACTTTTATCAAGTTTGGGCATTTGAGACTCATGACTGGGAAGTGCTAGACTCTTCAAAATCCGCTTACTCATTAAATCTGAGCCTCGCGACGGTGGGAATGTGAGCGCCGCCCGTGGCCATAAGCGCAACATTATCAAACGGATAGATGGACTGCGCGTAGCCAGTGCGACGCTGTCACCTACTTAAAGTTCGATATTCGGGGAAGTGCGGAAGCGCTGGGCAAAGTCAGCGGTTGCTAGCACAGCTTGCTAACAGCAGGCGTGCGGCGCCCGTCCCATGCCGTAGGCTCCCGTCGGGTGCGCCGGAGACACCCTCCGCCGCGACCACCCCAATCCCGCTGCTATGCTGTATTCTGCCGCACTCGATGCGGCGATGTACCCCGGCGATACCCCGTATCAAAACGCCCACACCCGGACGTTCCGGTGGGTAACTCGCACTCTCGAAAGCGGACATCCGTTCATCTCGATGATGCCAACCCGCCTCCGCGTCGATGCAAAAATCAAAAGTTTTGCATCAACGGCGGCGGACCAGAACGGCTGATTGGCTTCAGAGCGATTGCATGCAAAACCCGAACCAAGGAGAATTCGAGCATGGGCATCTTACAAATCGCCTTTATCGTCGGCCTAGCAGGCCAATCCGTTAGCGGCGGGGCACAAACGACGCCAGGCGTGCCCGTTCCTATCGAACGGCAATTGAGCGGAGTCACCCCCCGAGAGGCAACTGACCTCATCGCCAAGCTGGAGGACGCTCAACGTCTTTTGAGAGCTGGAAAGTTTCAGTCGTTCGAGCTCCTTGCGGGATCGATCGCCTCATATGACAAGACGAAGGTTTCGCCTCGCGAGGCCTTCTTACAGGTGCCGTTTAACAGCGTATGGAATGTCGAACGGGTCCGCAGCGACAATAAGCTAGCGCAGCCATACAGACTTGCCTACGCACCTGACGGCCTTGGAAAACTCTATTGGGACATTGAGGTGGTGCTAGACATTAATAACAACATTGATCGCGTCTCAATGACTTATAGACCTCCTGCCCCATTTTGATTTGCTGCGACTACCGGTCATTCGCTCCGTGACCGTTATGCAAAACTCGCAGATTTCGCACCCGCCCAAAACCGGCGGGAAACCGACGGCTCTGACGATGCAAAATACCGATGCAACTAGGATACACTTTCAGTCGCCGGTTTCCTGGGGTGTGGCCTGCAAAGCAGACGGTCCGCTTTCCTTCCCATTCCGGCCATTCCGCTTACGCCCAGTTGTTGCCGTTCCGAACCGTGAGGCGCTTGCTCGAATGTGGTCATTCGTTCAGCATTGCTCGATGACGGATCGAGAGCCCTTCCATGCCCTGATGACAGAGGTTTGCGTAGAACGCGGTTGGTGCGGATCGGTGGTCGATGACAGCCCGATGCACGTCACCGATTTCTTGCCTGATAGAGGAATGGTGACGGTCGATCAGTTCGTCGGGTGGCTGTTCGAAGCCGATGGCGTCGATCCGAGCGCCGACCTCCCAAAATGGCAAAAGCACATCGACGGCCTTCGCGACGCGTTCATACGCCACATAGGCAGCAATTCCGTCGAAGTCGAACGTTTGGGGTGGTTCGACAACTAACGAACAATAGCGGACATTCCACGGGCCGGGGTGACTGCAGGTTACCTGCCGGCTAGGTGAGACTGCTAATAGCGATCGGAAGTCGATCAGCCTTCAGGAGAGTGCCTGTGCTTTTTCACACCATGGTCGGATCCAATGACATTGAACGGTCCAAGCGCTTCTACGACACGGTGCTCGGCACCTTGGGTGCAGGGGAAGGGACGCGAAATATCGCCGACAGCGGCCATACACGTCTGATCTACAATAACGGCGACGGAACTAACTTTATCGTCAGCCAGCCGATCAACGACGAACCGGCAAGCGTCGCCAACGGCAGCACCGTCGCCTTTTCCTGCGACTCGCCCGAACAGGTGAAGCAGCTTCACGATACCGCCGTTGCCGCCGGCGGGACATCGATCGAAGCTCCGCCCGGACCGCGCGAAACTGCCTCCATGGGCACCATCGAGCTGGCCTATTTTCGTGACCCCGACGGCAACAAATTGTGCGGAATTCATTTTCCTGCCTGATTTGTCCGACACGGGTCCGCTTCTATTAATAGCGGACCCCGATCATCGGATCCCGCGAATGTCCGCTTTCCTCTCCATCCCGGCCGTTCCGCTAACGCCCAAACTCGGACGCTGAGGTGACAAATCTCAACTTCCGAAAGCGGCCGCTCGTTCAGGGCGATATTTTCCGCTCCCTTTTTCGCTGTTCCACTATTTCGATACAAATGTGCGAATGGAAGAAGGTGACGGTTTCGGACTATGAACGCCCATTGCCGTCGATATGCACGATGGTTAATCTGCTTTTATCTCGTCCCGTTCGCGAGGATTTCCATGGATCTCGACAAACCAAGAATTTTGCTAAATTCGAATGAGATAGACCAAGTCATTAGCAATTTGGCTCGCTCGAAGAAGTACGGAGATCCAAGACAGGTATGGGTCGAAGACGGACATGTCTTTGTTGAGGGACACGACGGAGAGGTCGTTTCAATGACCCCGGCGGTAGCGATCAAAATGGGTAGAATGCTGGGCGAGGCTGGAGCCGCTTCGCTGATCAACACCGTGATGGATGAGAGTGCGAGAAAGTTGGCGTAGGCTAATTTAGCGCTGCGGCGCAGGTGGCCGAGCAGACATACCCAGAAGCTTGAGCGGCCTTCATCGAACGGCCGGTAATTCCGCTAACGCCCACAGTCGGACCCTCGGGTTACCGATCGAAGCTTCCGAAAGCAGCCATTCGTTCAGAGCGGTTTTCCCGCTCCTCTGTCTCCGATAGGCCAACTCGGGCACCAAATTCGCCGGACGGCTTTCCGCGTATTCGCCCACGCCCCTGTTCCGCTATGGGGCCATTTCCAAGAACGTGGATTGCGATACCGGCAAGATTACCTCGTTATCCAGTTCACACCTGCCGCATCCTTGCTTTTGGCCAGCGCCGCCCTTGCCGCTCGATCACCGAGCCCATAGGCCTTCAGGAAGTTCGTGCTGACCAAGAGAGCCGAAGCGAAATCCGGATCACTCGAGTGCCCGATCAGCTCGTGTGAACCACCCTGATACGTCACGCCGAACTTGTCGCCAGCCGGTGATGTCTGAACCGGCAGTAGATGGTCATGCCAATCCGTGACCAACCCAGGTACTTTGTCCTCATCGCCAGTCACGATCATTGTAGGCAAAGTATCGCCCGCGTAGGCGTCCGGACCGATCAGCCCGGGAATACGCCCGGGCGTCGAAAAGCCCAGGACAGCCCTAACGGTCGGATCGCGGAAATTGCCGACGTTGGACAAAGCTCCCCCGAGGCACAGGGCAGTTAGCGTCCCGAAGCTGTGTCCAGCCGCAATTACTGGTTTGCCCGGCCAGATACGTGCAGCATAGGCGCTGGCTGCCTTCATATCCGCGATGCGCTCGCCGAAACTCGCCTGACGAGGAAACTTGTCCCTGTCAGGATAGTGCATCGAGTCTACGTGGATTGGCGCGATAACGGCGAAGCCTGCCGCCTCCCATGCCGAAGCTATGGCATCGTACTTTTCCGGCCATGATCCGTGCCCTGTCGAAAAAAGCACGACGCCCTTCACCTTGTCCGGCACCCAGGTATCCATGCGGGTGGAACGTTGGGGTGTGACTTGTAGCGCGACCTGGGCAGATGGAGCGGCCAGAGATGGCGCGGAGCACGCCATCACGCTTGCGATGGCAATACCCGCTAATCGACGCATTCGCATTTAGCTTTCCCCGGTTCGGCGTAACCCCCACAGACAGCTACATAATAACGTAGGGGAGGCAAGCCGCTTGTAGGTGCGAAGTTGCAGCTACACGGTATCGGATCGCCATTATTTTCGGGAAAAACGACCGCCTACGCCATGTCGGCTATGGCCACCGGCTTTCCCGAAAGCGGCCAGTCCGCTTTCCTTCCCATATCAGACATTCAGGGCTCAGGCGGCTCAGACGGTCAGGTTGCCTTGAAGGACATTGGGGTGCGCCTGCGCTGCCCAGCTTGGTACAGACGCCAACGATCGCCCTGCAGCGCCTTGGTGTCGCT
>Ga0308164_10004764_pt1 | contig 11307 bp, 9 predicted proteins | sample PhyTR2_FD_201031 | JGI IMG/M metagenome (GOLD analysis project Ga0308164, IMG submission 201031) | Phyllosphere microbial communities from UC Gill Tract Community Farm, Albany, California, United States - DLSLT.R2 | ecosystem: Host-associated > Plants > Phyllosphere > Unclassified | place: USA... | reverse complement strand
GCGCTCCTACACTTGAGGGCGGCGTTTAGACGCGAGATTTGCACTGTGTCACGCGACGCTTTCCCGGCTAAAGCCGGTCCCACAGGGTATGCGGCATGAGCCAATTCCTTGGGTGTACGCAATGCCTTAGTGGGACCGGCTTCAGCCGGGAAAGCGTCCGTCCTGGCACCGCAGATTCCATCGGCGCATTGGCTTTCCAGGCCAAAGGTGTACATTTCAATTCAAAATACAATAAGCACAGGAGACAGACATGACCCATGCCACTGATCGCACCTTGCAAGTCCCTTTCGCCGGGCCCACGTTGTTGGGCACTCCGCTTCTGAACAAAGGCACGGCGTTCAGCCTCGACGAACGCGAAGCCCTTGCCTTGCAAGGCCTGCTCCCCGAACGCGTCGAAACCATCGAACAACAGGCGAGCCGCGCCTATCACCAGTACCAGGCCTGCGCGACCGATCTGGATAAACACATCCTCCTGCGCTCGATCCAGGACTCCAACGAAACACTCTTCTACCGCGTCGTCGACGACCACCTCGACGAGATGCTACCGATCATCTACACCCCCACCGTCGGCAAGGTCTGCCAGGAATTTTCCCGCATCTACCGCAGCCATCGCGGCCTGTTCATCAGCATCGCCGACAAAGACCGCATCGACGAAATCCTCAACAACGTCACCAAAGACAACGTCAAAGTCATCGTCGTGAGCGACTGCGAGCGCATCCTCGGCCTGGGCGATCAGGGCGTTGGCGGCATGGGCATCCCCATCGGCAAGTTGTCGCTGTACACGGCGTGCGGCGGCATCAGCCCGGCCTACACGCTGCCGGTGGTGCTCGACGTCGGCACCAACAATCCGGCGCTGCTGGCAGATCCGCTGTACTTCGGCCGCGGGCAGGAGCGTGTTCGCGGCGCTGAATATGATGCCTTCGTTCAGGCATTCGTCGAGGGCGTGCAGCGTCGTTGGCCGGAAGCCATTCTGCAGTTCGAAGACTTCGCGCTGACCAACGCCATGCCGCTGCTGGCGCGCTTTCGCGATCAGCTTTGCTGCTTCAACGATGACATTCAGGGCACTGCCGCCGTCACCGTCGGCACCTTACTGGCCGCTTGCAAGATGAAGGGCCAGCGCTTGTCCGATCAGACCGTCGCCTTTGTCGGCGCCGGGTCAGCGGGTTGTGGGATCGCCGAGCAGATCATCGCCGCGATGCAGCTCGAAGGCTTGTCCGAAGCCCAGGCCCGCAGTCAGGTGTATCTGCTCAACAGCAAAGGGCTGCTGACCGATCGCCAGCCGGGCCTCTATGATTTCCAACAGCGCCTGGCCCACTCCAGCGAATCGTTGAACGCTTGGGAGTTCAGCGCCCACTGGCCGTCGCTGCATGAGGTGGTCAGCAACGCCAAACCCACCGTGCTGATCGGCGTGTCGGGCAAGGCCGGACTGTTCACCCAGCAGATCGTCGAGACTATGCACAGCCATTGCCCGCAGCCGATCATCATGCCGCTGTCCAACCCGACCTCGCAGATCGAAGCGCACCCCAAGGACATTCTGCAATGGACCGACGGGCAGGCGCTGGTGGCGACGGGCAGTCCGTTTCTGCCCATTGAGGTGCTGGGCAAAACCTTTCCCATCGCCCAGTGCAATAACTCCTACATCTTCCCCGGCATCGGCCTCGGCGCTATCGCCAGCAAGGCGACCCGCGTCACCGACGGCATGCTGATGGCTTCGGCCCAGGCGCTGGCAGAATGCGCAGCGGCAGGACAGATGTTGCCGCCGTTGCGGGATGTTCAGTCGGTCAGCAAACGCATCGCCTTTGCCGTCGGCATGGCGGCCCAGCGCGACAGTGTGGCGCCGCCGCAATCAGAAGAAGAATTGTCAGCAGCGATCGAAAAAGACTTCTGGCAGCCCGTTTACCGGTCGTATGTTCGCCGCCCTGACTAAAACTTTTACAGCAAAAAACAACCCGCCAGCTCGGCGGGTTTTTTTATGGCAGCGAGGTAAAGCGTCAGGCCAGCGTCAATGAAACCAGCGGCAGCCCATTGATCTGCCCCATCACCTCAGCCATGCCCTGGGCGAGGTGCATGCCGGTATAAGAGCCCGTGGTAATCACGAAGTCCTTGGACAACGGCAGACCATTGAGGGTGTGATGGTTGACCAGCCACGGCAACAGCCGGCGGGGATCGCCTGCCGGATTGGCGACTTTGGACGGCACGATGCTCTCGCCATTCACAGTGAAGGTCAGCGTCGGTTCAACGAAGGGAAAGGACGCATCGTAGGGTACGAAATCACCCACCACCAAGGCGCCGTGGTTAAGCAAGTCGGCCAATTGCGTCAGCGGCTCGATCTTCGGCCAGGCCGCAAACCGGCTGGAAACCACCTCGATGGACGCCGCCATTTCGCCGATGCCCGCCATGACTTCCTCGTCGCTGTACGCCTCATCCCGAGGGCTGAAGTCGCGATTGAAACGGAAGGCGATTTCCAGCTCCAGACCCACCGGCGGATAGACGCTTCGGTCCAGCGTGCCGGTCGACGGGAACAGGCAGTCGCGAGGCAGCGGCGAGCCCTGAATCGGCCCTTCCAAGGACTTGGAACCAATCTTCCAGCCCCCTGCTTCAACGCCACGCAGGCGCAGGATTTTCTGTTGCGTGAGGTAGGCCGCGTCGCGGTCGGTCGGGTTCAGGTCGACATCCAGCTCGCCCAACAAATCATGCTTGTTCTGAGCATCGACGATTAACTGCGCCAGGCGCGAAGGTTGGGTGTCAGTGTCCAAAAGGGTGCTCCATTGAGTGGGCTCGATTGCAACTTACAGGACGGAAGCGCCACCCGAAGGCGGCTCCCGTTGTCGCGTTACTTACTGACCACTGGAGCAGGTTCCGCACTCGGTGTCAGCGGCGCTGCCGGCGTCCCGTAGTCGAACTTGTTCTGCGGCTTCATGCGGAACGACAGCACGACACCAATCGCCAGCAGAATAATGCTGACCAGAAACGGCAGCTGCCAGTTGCCAAACTTGTCGATCAACAGACCGGCGGCCACCGGGCTGACGATGGCAGCCATGGCCGATCCCGTGTTCATCATGCCGCTCGCGGTACCGCAGTGGTCCGGCGCGATGTCCATCGGAATCGCCCACATCGGGCCGATGGTCATCTCGGAGAAGAAAAACCCGATCGCCAGGCAGGCCAGGGAAATGTGCATGTCCTTGGTGAACATCAACGGCACCAGCGACAGCAGCGTCAGGCCCAGGCACACGGCAACCATCAGGCTGCGGGCCTTGTTCAGGTCCTTGGTGCGCGCATAAATGCGGTCGCTGACGATGCCGCCCAGGGTGTCGCCGACCACGCCGCCGAAGAACACTGTAGAAGCGAAAATCGCTGTGCCCTTCAAGTCCAGGCCCATGTTCATGAAGTACATCGGCACCCAACTGAGCAGCAGCCAAAGCGTCCAGCCGTAGCAGAAATAAACGATAGTGACCGGGGCCATGCGCTTGAACAGGCGACCCCACGGCAGCACGACGGTGGATTTCACTTTCGGCGGCGGCAGGGTGTCCAGTTCCTGTTTGGAGATGCGCGGGTGGTCTTTCGGGTGCTCGGTAAATAAAAACATCCACAGAATGACCCACACAAAGCTGGTGGCCGCGCAGACATAAAACGATTCGCGCCAGCCGTAGGTGGCCATCACCGCGATCATCGCCGCTGGCGCCAATGCGTTGCCGAGGCGGGCGAAGGCGTGGGTGATGCCCTGGGCGAAGCCGCGTTTTTCCTTGGGGATCCAGCGGGACATTGCCGCTGTTGCTGCGGGGAAGGTGGCGCCTTCACCGAGGCCGAGAAGGATCCGCGCGACGATCAGCGAAACAAAGCCGCCCGCCAGACCGGTCAGCACCGTGGCGCTGGCCCAGATCAGCCCGCATACCACCAGCGTTCGCTTGGCGCCGAAGCGGTCGCTGACCCAGCCGCCGATGATTTGAAAGATGAGGTAGGGGTACGCGAAGGCCGAGAAGACGATGCCGATCTCGGTTTTGCTCAGATTGAATTCTTTACCGAAACCGACGGCGGCGGTGCTGACATTGACGCGGTCCAGGTAGGTAATGAAATACATGGCGCACAGCATGAACAGCACCACCGTGGTGGGGCGCAGACGTAAAAACTTCATGTGCTATCTCCAGTTTCTTATTGTGTTCGCTGACAACGCGATGATTCGGGATAGTGAGATGTGTCAAAAAAGCTGCGGGGGTGCCGCAGCCAGGTGTTGCGTCAGTCGCGTCGCAGCGGCACCGATTGCCCTCCCAGGTAATCCATCGCGGCCAGAACGCCGCTGGATTGAAGTTTCACGCCGGCCATCTGCAGGCCCATTTCGCAGCCGGTGAGGGTGGCCATCAGCATCAGGTCGTTGCAGTCGCCCAGGTGACCGATTCGGAACATGCGGCCTTTCATCTTGCCCAGGCCGGTGCCCAGGGACATGTCGAAGCGCTCGTAAATGGTCTTGCGCACCTGGTCGGCATCAATGCCTTCAGGTGTCATCACGCCGGTGAGCACGGGGCTGTAAACGCTCGGATCGGCGCACTGAATCTCCAGGCCCCAGGCGGTCACGGCGGTGCGGCAGGCCTTCGCCAGACGGTTGTGACGGATGAACACGTTGTCCAGGCCTTCGCCGAGGATCATGTCCAGCGCTTCGGACAAGCCGTACAGCAAGTTGGTGTTCGGCGTGTACGGCCAGTAACCGGTCTTGTTCATCTCGATGATGTCGTCCCACGCCCAGAAACTGCGGGGCAAACCGGCGCTTTTGCTGGCCTCGATGGCTTTCGGCGACAGGGCGTTGAAGCTGATGCCCGGCGGCAACATCAGCCCCTTCTGCGAGCCGGAAACGGTCACGTCCACGCCCCATTCGTCATGACGATAGTCGGCGGAGGCCAGGCCGGAGATGGTGTCGACCAGCAGCAGGGCAGGGTGGCCCGCCGCATCAATGGCCTTGCGCACGGACGCAATGTCCGAGGTCACGCCGGTGCTGGTCTCGTTGTGCACGACGCAGACGGCCTTGATGCGATGCCCGCCGTCAGCGCGCAGGTGGTCTTCGATCATTTGCGCATCGACGCCACCACGCCAGCCTTCAATGCCGGGGCGACCGATGAACTGCGGCTTGAGGCCGAGGCTCAGCGCCATCTTCTGCCACAACGTTGCGAAATGGCCGGTCTCGAACATCAACACTTCGTCGCCCGAACTCAGCGTGTTGCACAGCGCCGCTTCCCAGGCACCGGTGCCCGACGCCGGATAAATCACCACCGGGTGCACGGTCTTGAAGATCTGCTTGATGCCTTCCAGCACCTTGAGCCCCAACTCGCCGAACTCGGGGCCGCGGTGGTCAATGGTGGGGTAACTCATCGCACGAAGGATGCGATCCGGTACCGGGCTAGGTCCTGGGATCTGAAGGAAGTGGCGACCGGCAGGGTGGAAATCGAGCTTGAGCATCGGTGTCTCCTTGTTTTTTATAATTTTGTATTTTGAATTCAAAATTAACCTAGCACAGGGCGATGCTGTGTCAAACGGCCCAATTACGCTAATCTTCTTGGCGAACTGGAGCATTTTCGAATAAGGACTCGGCGCTAGAGCGGGTCCAGGAAGGATTTTTGAATGCAAAATACTGAAGAAATGAGCGTACAGCCCGACGCCCGGCCAATGCCCAAGGTCGAACGCCAGCGCCTGCACGACATCGTCATCGATCACCTGCGCGGCTTTATTACTGAGGGCGTGCTCGCCCCGGGCACCAAGCTCAACGAACGCGAGCTGTGCGAAACCCTCGGTATCTCCCGCACGCCGTTGCGCGAAGCGTTAAAGGTGCTGGCCGTAGAAGGGCTGATCGAAATCAATCCGAACCGTGGCGCCAGCGTTGCGCGCATGTCCGAGCTGGAGATCCGCGAAACCTTCGAACTGATGAGCGGCATCGAAGCCTTCGCCGGAGAGCTGGCCTGTGAACGCATCACCGCCCAGGAAATCGAAGACATCAAAGCGCTGCATTACGCCATGGTGGTCAGCAAAAACCAGAACGACCTGCCGGGTTACTACCAACGCAACCGCGCCATTCACGACCTGATCAACTTGGCCGCGCGCAACTCGGCGCTGCGTCAGGTCTACCTGTCGCTGAACCGGCGCATCCACGCATTACGCTTTCTCTCCAATCATCAAGCACCGAAATGGGACCGCGCCCTGCACGACCACGAAGAAATGATCGAGGCCCTGCAAGCCCGGGACGGCAAGCGCCTGAGCAGCATCTTGCGTCACCACCTGCTGGAGAAACGCGACGCCCTGATGCTCCTCGTCAGGGATGAATTCGAGCACCCGGACTCCATTCGCCGTTGACTGACTGTTGATTAGCCATTAAGGGAGCTGCCGACCATGCCCCGTGATCTCGATGCCTTGCTGGCCGCTTGTGCAGACCGATTGCCGCAACTGGAGACCCAGCGCCTGATGCTCTACGCCGGCGCCAACCTCCCCAGCGCACGCGCCATGGCTGCCTACAATCCCGCGTTCAGCGCCTACCCGGCGATGGGCCCGACCGGCCACAAAGAACAGCCGGACACCGAACTGGTCAGTGAGCTCGAAAGCTTCACCAGCCAAGCGGCCATGACCCTGTTCGGCGCAGCATGGGCCGAAGTCCGCCTGGCCAGCTGCACCTTGGCCAACCTGGCGATCTTCCATGCCTACTGCCGACCGGGCGACACAGTGCTGGCACCCGCTGCCGAACACGGTGGGCACCTGAGCCAACGCCGTGGCGGCACTGCAGAATTGGCAGGTCTCATCGTTGAAGACCTGCCGTTCGACCGCCACAACTGCCAGCTCGACGCAGCGCGGGCGGCAGAGATGATCACCCAAACCCGCCCCAGGCTCGTCGTGCTGGGACGCAGCGTCATGATCAAGGCAGACGACATCGCCCCGGTGGTCAGCGCGGCCCGTGCGGTCGGCGCCAAAACCCTGTTCGACGCCTCCCACGTGCTGGGCCTGATTGCTGGCGGCACGTACCCCAACCCGTTTGACGTCGGCGTCGACCTCATCAGCAGCTCCACCTACAAAACCCTGCCCGGCCGCCCCCAAGGACTGGTGCTCGGCCGTAACCCGGACGACGCGATGGCCCTGCGCAACCTGCTCGACACCCGGATGCTTGCCAACTACGACGCCGGCCGGCTGCCCTCTCTGGCGGTCACCCTCACCGAAGCCCAGACCGGTGGCCGCGAATATGCCGCCCGCATTGTCAGCAACAGCGCGGCGCTGCATCGCGCGCTGGTCGATGCCGGGTTGCCTGTCATCGGGGCGAATGACGGCGAAGTGCACACCCATCAACTCTTGCTGCCGCTGTCACTGGATGCTGATCCACGCACCGTGATGCTCGCGCTGCAGGCGCAGGGGATTCTCATCGGGACGTGTGTTGATCCTTCCCGCGCAGGGCATCAGGCGTTGCGGCTAGGGACGCAGTTCATCACGCGGCGAGGGATGGAGGCGGGGGACATGGAGGAGGTGGGTCAGCTGCTTGGCGCTGTTTTGCGTGTCGGCGCTTGCGGTCGGCTGCACGCTCGCCCGGTCGCAGATACGGCGCAAATGGCAGGGCGGATTCAGCAAATGCTGAGCAAAAAAAAGCCGCTGGGGAGCGGCTGAAGTTTGGAGCTTGGAGGCACCACGTCGGGAGCAACGACGTAGCGAAACGACAGAAACAAAATGCTAAAAGCTGATCAGGCGTTTGACGTTCTCCGGCTTGGGTGTGGGTTTCCATCGTTCCAGCGCTGGGCGGGTTCGATGGGGTGAAGCCACCTTACGAAGCATCGAACGCAGGGGCAAATGAAACCCGGGTAACTATTTGTTAGCGAAAATGTTATGTGCGGAGAGGGGCTTGGGCGGGAACTTTCAGGGCTTCGTGATGCTTCGCGGCACGGCGCTTTGTATGAGGGCCGCCAGATAGTTCCTGCCAGGCACACATCCACTGTAGGAGCGCGCTTGCCCGCGAAAATCGTGTCAGCACCTGATTCGTCACTGACACACCGCCATCTCATAACGCGGATAGAGTGTTTGCGCGGCGGGGGCTTGTTGGTGCGAGATTTGTGCGGAGCACGTCCAGCGGGTGGCTGACGTGCTCATTTGGTCTGGCGGCGTTACTTCACCGTCATCGGCGCGAAAATCGCCCGGATCCCACGGCATTTTGGATAAGCCACACAACCCCAGAAATTCCCGCCAGCGTTGGCGCCGGTTCTGGCGACACGCATCACCATGGTTTTGCGGCAGTGCGGGCACAGAGGCGCTGTGGGCAGGGCAGCAGGTTCAGGCTCGGCTTCTCGTGTGACGGGTGGCGTCGCGGTTGGAGCTGGCGCTTGAACGGGAATCGGAGCTGGAGCAGGACTTGGCGTAACCACCATCTCCGGCTCAACGATTGCTGGCTCGACACGCTCTGGTACCACCTCGACGGTCGGCTTTGGACCAGGCTTCTTCGCCTCGGCGATCCACTGCTTCAGTACTGTGCCGTCGACCAGTTGCACGTTGCGGCCTGCCGCAAAATCCCTCGCCGGTTTGGTAAACGTCCCACTGGTGACCACGAAACCACCGACCGCGCCTTCAGCCGCCATCGCGCCATACAACTCTCGCACCACCGGCACACCCACCTGCACCGAACGCCATTGCTTGCACTGCACCACGTACGTCTCACCGTCCTTGCGCGCGATCAAATCAATGCCGCCGTCCGGGCCGTTTTTGCCTGTTTCTCGTACTGAGTAGCCGCGCCGACGCAAGGCTTCGCCCACCAGTAATTCGAACTCGTGCCAGGTGATGCTCAGCAGAGGGTTGCCTTTGGTGGTGGCGGCGGAGTCGAGGAGATTGCGGCGTCGGCGGCGGCCGATGATTGAGGCGATTGCGCCGGCGGTGAAGATAAATGGCAGCAGATACTGGCCGATCGTTGCCCCGGTGTGCGCCATGGTGCTGAAGACCACTGACTGCAAATGTTGAGGGTCGGAGTAGACGGGCATTGGCGCGGTTGCTACCGAATGCAGGTAGAGGCCGGAGCTGATCGCAATGAGCGCGCTGATCCACCAGGGTAGTTTGCTGGCGATGTGAAACAGGTCTTCGAAGAGGGAGTTTTTCTTGGCCATGTCCTTGGTCTTTTCTTTAGTCCGTTGGAGTGGAGATTTCGTGAGCGCTGCACGATCTGTAGGAGTGAGCTTGCTCGCGATGCGGTGAGGCGGATATCGATATATCGGCTGGCTGCGCCGCTGCGATAGGCCTACCTTTTTGTCGCTCGCTCGCATGAAGTCCGGGTGAAGTTAGGTCGATTCAGTTCGAAAACAGTGGGGTCAGCCGCCTAATCTTCTCGCGTCAATCTGAGCACCTTCTCATACAACGACGCGGTGAAAGTCTCCCTGTCGCTTGAATGATGGCAGCGGCGATGACAATTTGGGCAGAGTGCGACTGCGTTGCTAATCCGATCCGAACCTTGATCAGCCAGATGCTTCACATGATGAACTTCAAGGAATGGGACCCCGTTCATAAGAAACGGAGCTGACTCGCCACATCCTTCACAGATGCCTTGGGCCTGCTGACGTACCCACGCTCTTACCGCCGGATCGCGAACAAACATCGCTCTAGACGAGGCTGATTGTTGGGGCTTCGCAATACCTTCCGGAGGATTCTTAATCGTGCGCTTTTCAAGCTGAGTCGCTCGCCGTTCAAGCGTCGCGTCATCAGCGGTATGCTCGAGGTCTTCAGGATTAGGCCTGTTGTCCCACTCGGTAAGCCTCTCGCGAATGATCTTTTCGACATTAGCGCCAGCGTGACCTGCGGGCTTGTAGCCAACGATGCTGGGACGGCCCATCTGACTCAAAACCGCTGAGATGTTTTGCATTCTGTACTCGACGGCGCTGGCATTGCGCCCCGCTAGAGGCCCCGCACGCAGGGTGCGGTTCTCGTGAGCTTTGTTAATTTTCTGGCCATTCTGTTCGCGTTCCAGCATATCGAGATACGCGTCTACTGATGCTCTTATCTCGACATCAGTCCATCTGAGACTGCCTTTCTTGATTTCCATGCGACCGCCGAAGGCTCTAGACCTCCGAACGATACTGAATAGCCATTATCTTCGTCTAGGAAATTTCCTACAGAAGACGGGTACGTTTCTCGCGTCATTGGATGACTACGTCATGTCCTGCGACTCCGAACCGATCGTTCCCACGCTCTGCGTGGTAATGCAGCCCAGGACGCTCCGCGTCCTTCACCACCAACGTTGCACCTCGATCAGTCCCAACTTACCGTGATAATCCCGCGCACTTGAATATCTCCATTGCTCCCCGAAGTCGACATACCCTCGCTTTACCGGGTTCTGGTGTATGTAGTCGAGCTTCTGCTGCATGACACTCTCGCTGTAGACCATCTCCGCGTGCACGCCTTCCTGCCAGACCTGATAGACGCGGTCGACCTTGTGCGCGCGCTTAGCGAATCGAAGACGTTGGAGGGTGCTTTCAGCATGCGCGAGTTGGAGGTAGTCGATGATGTTTCGCGCCGTGTAGGACTTGAAACCAGCTACAGATTTTGCAAGGTCTGGAGACTGAGCAAGATAGTGAAGGTGATTTTCTAAAACGACATATCCATAGAGCTGTAGACCTTGATTCGCTTGTTGAAAGCGCCACGTGTTAAGCACGATATCGACCAAGGCCGGGCGGGTGAAGAGCGGCAGCCATTCAACGATGGTGCACGTCAGGAAATGGGGTTTGTCGATTTCCGTAATCGTGAAGCGGCTTCGACCCATGGATTCGTCCTTTAATCTGAGATGAGGGCGGAGCGTCGGAGGCTAGTTTAAGTGTGTGGTAGGTAGTACCGCCTTGGTGTTGCTGGGTGCTTCAGCTTGTTTAGTCGGCTCCAGCGTGATGGACGCGGAGCGTCTAGGGCTGCATTCCCACGCGGAGCGTGGGAACGATCAAAGGTGTCTGCTCGGGAGTCAGCGGCGCAATAAAAAGGGCCACCATTTCTGGCAGCCCTTTCGTGTGCAGCTTACTGAGTCGAGATCAAATCAATCCCAGCTCAACGCCCCACCCGTTTGATACTCAATAACCCGCGTCTCAAAGAAATTCTTCTCTTTCTTCAAGTCCATGATCTCGCTCATCCATGGGAACGGGTTAGTGGTCCCTGGATACTCTTCCTTCAAACCAATCTGGCTCAAACGACGGTTCGCGATGAACTTGAGGTAGTCCTCCATCATCGCGGCGTTCATGCCGAGTACGCCGCGAGGCATGGTGTCGCGGGCGTATTCGATTTCCAGTTGGGTCCCTTGCAGGATCATCTGGGTTGCTTCTTCCTTCATTTCGGCAT
>Ga0308164_10004762_pt1 | contig 11309 bp, 7 predicted proteins | sample PhyTR2_FD_201031 | JGI IMG/M metagenome (GOLD analysis project Ga0308164, IMG submission 201031) | Phyllosphere microbial communities from UC Gill Tract Community Farm, Albany, California, United States - DLSLT.R2 | ecosystem: Host-associated > Plants > Phyllosphere > Unclassified | place: USA... | reverse complement strand
CGCTTCGCGTGCCCGCACATAGGCGGCGACGTCCGCGCCGCGGAAACGGTAGATGGCCTGCTTCGGATCGCCAACGAGAAACAGCGCCCCGGGCCTGATCTGGTAGCCCGCCCAATCCTGCGGATCCGCAGCCTCAACCTGTTCTCCGGTCAACCGCCAGAAGATCTCGGTCTGGAGCGGATCCGTGTCCTGAAATTCGTCGACCAAGACATGGCGATAGCGCTTGGCCAGCGCATCGCGCACGGCCGGATGATCGCGCAGTAGGTCGCGCGCGGCAAAGATGAGGTCATCAAAGTCCAGGAGCGCTGCCGATCGCTTGTAGTCGCGAAAGCTGTCAGCGATCGGCTGGATGGCGGTGATCAGGTCCGCCAGGACACGTCCGGCGACAGCCTGGAGCAGCGCGGTCCACCCTTCGCAGCAAGCAAGATGCAGCTCTTCGGCTTGACTATTGAGCAGGCCGCCATCCGCTTTGGACAGGCCCGCGATCTTTGCCGCGGCCTCCCACTTGCCCTTCTTCTTGTAGGCGCCGAACGTCCCCTTCGCCGTGCACAGTGAGGGATGTGGCACCGAGGCGAGCAGGCGAGCGAGCGCGGGAGGCGTGTCGCTAGCGGCTGCGAACGCAACAGCGTCGCCCATCTCGACGAACGCGCTGGCACCGGCAATGCTCTCAGGTTCCTGCGCAGCCGATCCGACGACGAACGCGCGATAGTCTGCGGCGGCTTGGCGGAAAGCGGCGACCAGAGGCGATATGGCTCGCTGTTGCGGTGCCATGAGCACTCGGTTGTCGCGCAGTGCACCTGCCACCGTCGCGACCAACTCGCTCGCCTTCGCCGGGTTGAGGAACACCAACTCCGAAACAAGGCTTTCTTCGCCCGAGTTGAGCGTGTCGCGCAGCCAACGGTCGACGGCATCGCCGAATACCAAGTCCGCCTGCGCCGGATCCATCAGCGAGGCACCGGGGTCGATGTTCGCTTCGACCGGATAGGGCTTGATGAGCCGCTGGCAAAAGCCATGGATCGTCGAACAGGTTATCTCGTCGATCGCGGAAGCGGCGTTGTCGAGATTTGTCCGCTGATCGGCCGAGAGGCCGTCCGGCAGCGCGATCCGGAGCTCGCGAGGAATTCTGCCGTCGAGCAGTTCATCGACGAAATCGCTGACCCGGGCTAGCAGTTCGCTGGCGGCGAGCTCGGTGAACGTAACAGCCGCAATCGCCTTGGGTGCAGCGCCGGCCGCGAGCAACAGTGCCAACCTGCCGGCCATCACCGCGGTCTTGCCCGACCCGGCTCCGGCCTCGACCAGAACAGACCGGTCATGGGCGGTCATCGCGACCAGGCGCGCAGCTTCGTCGCGAAGGATCGGAATGGCGATGTTCATCAGATCACTTCCCAGACGAGCGCGGCATCGCCCAGCACTTCGCGTGCGAGCTCGAGCTTTCGCGGACAATAGCCGTTGCCCGCATTGGCCGGGAGCGCGAAGCTTAGATCGTCATAATCGCCACCGTTGTCGGGACCGATCAGGGCACGTCCCGCGACCAGGCTCTCCCGCGCCGCAGTTAAATGTCCTGCCAGATTCTCCAGCACGGCTGCGGGTTCTTCAAGGTGACGGGCTTCGGTATCCCGTGGGTAGAGCAGCGCCGCATCGATTTCGATGTCCTCGCCGAGCAGTGCCTTGACCGCATAGGCATAGAGACAGCGCTGCAGCTCTTTCCCGCCATTCAGCGTCACCGGCTTCGCCGGGAGCTTGCCGCCCTTGTAGTCGATAACCCTCGCCTGCCCGCCGTCACCCGAGAGATCGAGCCGATCGATATAGCCTGAAATCTGAAATCCGGTGCCGGCGATCTCAACCGGACGGGACGGGTCCCATGGCAAGGCGCCGTCAGCCTTCCCGTCCTGCCCGCCGAACGGAACCTCGGTGAAAGATCTCTGGCCGCTAAGCGCCGGTGCCGGATGCTGGAGCGCGTTCAGTGCGGTCTGCTTCGTTTCCTCTACCGTGCGACGCCAGACCACGAGCGGCGGCACGGCCTGCTCGCCCTGCCACTCCTCCGCGACAGCCGCCGCGGCCTGCTCGATCGCCGCGAGGATCTCATCCGGTTGGGCGCTGGCAAGGCTTCCCTGCGCTTCCAGCAGGCGCACCGCATGATCCAGCGTCTCGTGGAGCAGGTTGCCGCTTTGGCGCGCATCGAGCACCAGCGCCTCTTCGGCGCTTTCAGGTGCCCTGATCCCCAGTGCATAGCTCCAGGTGAAGCTCAGCGGATTGCGCAGCAGCTTGGCGAGCGAACTCGCCGACTGCACCCGTTCAAGCGCCCCAAGCACCGCGGGGTGATCTGCCCGGATAAGCCCGTCGTGGGGGGTAACAGCGGCGCGCTGCCAGTCGCGCCAACACTCGGCTGCCGAGCGCGCCTGATCGCTGCCACCGAAGTCCGTTGCGCGCGCTAAGAGGCGATCGGTTTCGCTCATCACATGCGCTGGCCGTCGGTTTCGGCGCACGTAGCGAGGCTCGGGATGCCCGCGTAGCAGCGGGCTATTGCCGAGCAACCGGCCTTCGTTGTCGCGCCGGGCGCGGGACAACACGACTTGATCAGTGGTGGTGCACAGGATCGTTTCGAAATCGCGGCGATCGGCAGCGGTGACGGGTAACGGATCGAGTTCGCCGACGGGTACAATATGATCGGACAGCAGCCGGTCCTCGGCAATTCGCCGCGGCCATCCAGTCGAAGTCAGCCCAAGCAGGCGCACGAACTTACGGGGTGAAGCGGCGAGCGCAGAGGCTGGCATCCAGGCGACTGAGACGCATGCCTCACAAGCGTCTTCTTGGCGCAGACTGTCGATCGTGACGTCGATTGCCGCCGCACTGCCGGCAAGCAGTGCCTTTCTCCAGATGCGGAGCGCGCCACCCGACAGGAATGCCCGTCCGATCTCTTCCGCGTCGTCGGTGCCGCGGCTGAGCTTCTCGATGATCGCGCGCAGCTTGGCGCCGTGGTCGACGCCATCAGGCCAGCGATCTGGGGTGAGGCTTCCAAGGAGTCGCTCCCAGGCGTCTGCAGAGGACAGTGGGGCGTCGGGCGGCAGCACGCGCTGCCAGCCGTCTGGCAGCACCTGGAATGGCCCGGATCCAGCAAGCAGCGTCGCGAGCCGCCGCAGGTGCGATTGCGACAGCCCGCGCACCAATATGTCGGCAAGCGCTGCGGCTGTCTGGCCATCGCGGGTGGTCACGACCCGAACGCTGTGAACGAAGTGAAGGTCTATGTTGGCGTCTGCGCGCAGGGCCATGAACTCATTGTCGTAGGCGGCGGGCGCTGCGGCCGCGATCGCGATCTCCGACGGCTTGGCGGTGCCGCTTGCGATCAGCTCGCGCGCCCAGCGCAGCGCCTCGATTGCCTCGTGATAGCCGCTGGCGGCGCTCATCGCCTCTACCTGGGGCGTGGTCGGCCCCGAGCGGAGGATTTGGACGGCGGAGCCCTCAAGCCACGCGGGCACCGAGCGCGGACCGGCGATCCAGCGCACAGGCAAGGTGCGCGCCAGAGCCAGCAGCAGATCGCGCCAGCAGGGCGAGAGCTCGCTGATGCCAACGATCTCGATCTCGCCAAAGAGCGCTGGCGCGTGGCGGAGGCGGGCCATCGCGTTGGACGCAAGATCGACCGGGCGCAGCATCGATGAAGGCAAACGCGCGAGGACTGCCTCCTCAAGTGTCGCCATAGCGGCTAGCCGAGGATGGTCGCCTGCCCTCTCCGAGAGGTCAATCCCGGTCCGCCAAACCTTGTGCAGGGTATCAGCCGCGGCGCCTACCATGCCGGGCAAGAGCTTGATGGCATCCAGCTCCCCCAGATTGGTTTCCGGCAGAGCCTGCTGAATCGCATCGCGGAGCGTCTCCGCGTCGATCGCTTGCGCGAAACCGCCGGCAAGACGCGCCGCTAGCTGCTCAAAAGCCATGACCTGCACGCCGTGGCGCTGATTGCGGGCAGCATCGAGGCGGATCTCACGAGACGCGAGGCGGCCGTGCGCTATGTAGGTCTGCCGCTTCATGAGGTACTTTCATCGGTGCCCATTGATGATGATGAGCTTAGATGGCGGGAGAGTCGTGATCAACGGCACGATTAGCGAGGCCGCACTAAGCGGCGATCGATCATTTAGATATTTCGTTCGCCTGCCGAACTTCAGTCATCCATTCATATCGGCTTATAGGCACTTAGGATCTCAGCCGAAAGAAGAGAAAAGCCGGTTCGTTGCGAGGCCCGATGATGTAGGCGGCGTCGATTCCTGCGCCGGCGGCAAAACGACGGCAAGTATCGATCCGGACTGGCTCGCGCGCGACGGTCACTAGGCACGCGGCGGCATGGTGATATTCGTCTCGATCGACGCACTCAACGTCTGAGAAGGCTTGTTCAAGGCGCTGCCCTAGGTAGCCGGTCGTCACAGGTCGCCGCGTTCGCTTGAATTCGAATGAGTAGCAGCGGGGCCCAGTGTCGAACCAGAGGTCGGCCCTACCTCGTACCTTAGTCCGCTTGTCAGACTTACCACGCTTGAAGACGTCGTATTCGTTTATCGGCAAGTACCCTGCCATCGCTGCGGCGTTAGACAGGAAACCTACGGACGCAACCTCGTGATAGTCGAACGGTGAATCTCCCTCCAGTCGGTCGGCAAAGCGCCCGTAAAGTTCGTCGGCGCTCCGAAGCCACTTCTCCCAGTCGAACAGGATACCGGTTCGTCGAGCGTCGCCGATTCTGATGCATTCGTAGCTCAGGCTAACCTCCATGGCGTGGACTTTGGCACCGACAGTCCGACAGGTTACGCCAATACCTTCTAGGCGAATTTTGTCACCGTCGCGCGACCCCGCTGGAGCGCGCCGTGACGACCCACAGCCGGACGTTCACGCCCCTTTCCCCGCTTCCCAACTTCGGACGCCCGTTCATCGTCTCGATGTGACAAGTTTCCGCGCCTGTTCGGACCGAGCGCTGGCGTAAGCACATGGAAGCTCTCGGCCGTCACCAACGGACGGGTGAAGAGTACCATGCGAAGTATTGCTGCGGCGTGGGGCTGGGTATCCCGCTCGCCCCTACGGAGACGACTTCCGCAGCCGATACGAGCTTGCCGAAGGCGGCTCTATCCAGAACGTACATGGCTTTCGCCTACATCAACGGGCTCCCGGGGCGAATGCCTCGAGAATGCGACACTCCGCCATGGTGCCTCCAGCGCAGCTAGAAATGACGCCCGCCAGTTCGCGCCGAAGCGCCGTCAGATCGGCGATCTTGCGGTCGATCTCCTCCAGGTGACGGTTGGTCAGTGCATCCACCGTGCCGCAGTCCCGATCGCGCTGCTCAGCCATGTCGAGCAGCGCGCGCACCTCGTCCAGCGAGAAGCCGAGATCGCGCGTGCGGCGGATGAAGCGAAGCCGCTCCAGATCGTCCGGTCGATACGAACGGTAGTTGCCTGCTGTTCGAGCCGGAGGGGCGATCAGTCCCGCGCGCTCGTAGTAGCGCACCGTCTCCACCTTGGTGCCGGTTGCTTCCGCCAGCTTGCCGATCGTCAGTGCATTCATCTCTTGACCCTGTAGCAGCTACAGGGTCCATATAGGGCGTCGCACGAGGAAGACGAAGGGCGACGACCATGGCCTGCGGCAGCTGCTGCGCATCATCGAACAAGGAGACGTCCGCCGATCCCACGTGGCGGCGGGCACTCTGGATTGCGCTGGGCGTGAACGCCGCCATGTTCGCCGCTGAGATCGTCGCCGGCGTGGCGGGCGGATCGAAGGCGCTGCAGGCGGACGCGCTCGACTTCCTCGGCGACAGCGCGAACTACGCGATCAGTCTTGGCGTGGCTGGCATGGCGCTGGCTTGGCGAGCGAGGGCGGCACTGCTCAAGGGCGCGACGCTCGCGATCCTCGGCGTCTATGTCCTGGCAGCGGCACTGTGGTCGGTCTGGCACGGCGGAACGCCCCAGGCCGGGATCATGGGCGTGGTCGGCGTGATCGCGCTGGTGGCGAACGCCGGCGTCGCGCTGATGCTCTATCGCCACCGCATCGGCGACGCGAACATGCGCTCGGTCTGGATCTGCTCGCGCAACGACGCGATCGGCAACGTCGCCGTGGTACTCGCCGCAGCCGGCGTGTTCGGGACCGGAACTGCCTGGCCCGACCTGATCGTGGCGGGCATCATGGCCGTGCTCGGCATCAGCGGCGGCGTGCAGATCATCATGCAGGCGCGATCCGAACTCCTCCCGAACGGACGGGGTTACAGGGTGGCGGCGGAATGATAAGAAAAAGCATGCGCAAGCTCGTGCCCTTCCTGGCGTGCCTGATGCTGGTCCTTACGACGTGGGCCGGCATGGCGCATGCTGCCGAAGCAGGCGGCGTCGAGATGAGCAGGACAGAGATGGCCGCCCACGCACCAGGCGACGGCGACGAGGTTCCGGCCGATGCCGACAAGGGCTATCCGCACCATCACGCGAGCTGCCACGAGCACCACGTGAACACGCCGATCGTCGAGACGACGGCGACCCCGATCCTTGCGGCATCGGCCTTGCCGCCAGCGGACCTGAGCCGCGCGCTGAGCGGGCACGACACCGAAGCGGCTCTCCGACCCCCGCAGGCCTGACGGGTCGATCGGGCGCGCGCGGATGCGCGTCCACGCACTACCGTCAGGAGCATTCCATGCATCGCATCATCGTGGCCGTCCTGGCCGCAGGAGCCTGCGCATCGTCGCTGCAGGCCCAGACCGACCGGATCGTCGCCCCGGCGCCGGTCCTTACGCTCGCCGAGGCGCTCGACAGGGCGGGCGCGTCGTCGCCATTCCAGGACGCTGCAGCGGCCGGCATCCGTGCCGCCGGAGCACAGCGCCGCGTCGCCGGGCTTCGTCCCAACCCGTCGATCGTCGGAGAGGCGGAGAACGTCGCGGGCACCGGCATCTATCAGGGGCTGCGCTCTTCTGAGACGACGCTCGGCCTCGCGCTGCCGCTGGAGCTCGGCGGCAAGCGCGGCGCCCGCATCGCCGTCGCCGAGGCGCAGATCGGACGTGCCGGTCTTCAGGCCGAGATCGCGCGCGCCGACCTGCGGCTTCGGGTCACGCAGACCTACAACGCCGCTGCCGCAGCCCAGCGTCGGGTTGCCATTGCCGAGGAGCAGGTTGGCATCGCCGCCGAGGTGCTGCGCGCGGCTCGCATACGGGTGCAGGCAGGTCGCGCATCGCCGCTCGAGGAGCAGCGCGCGGACGTCGCCCGCTTCGCCGCCGAAGGGGCGCTCGAACGGACGCGACGGTCGGCCGAGGCTGCATCCGGCAATCTCGCGCGGCTACTCGGCACTCCGGTGGGACAGTTCGACCGCAGCTGGTTCGACGCGGTGCCTTCGGCCGGCACGATGCGACAGATGGCGACTTCCGGGACCCTGACGGTCGCAGCCGCGCGCGCCGACCTCGACACGGCCACCGCGCAGGTGCGTCTGGCACGCAGCCAGCGGGTGCCCGACCTCACGGTCAGCGCCAGCGCACGGCGGCTGGAACAGACCAACGATGTCGCGGCGGTGTTCGGCGTCTCCATCCCGCTTAACGTCTTCAACAACGGGCGCGCCAGCATCGCCGTGGCGGAGGCGCAACGCGAGCAGTCGGATGCACAGAGGCGCGTCGCGCTGCTCGACGCCGAGCAGGACGTGGCGACGGCGCAGGCCGATGCCGAGAACGCCGCAACCACGGCGCGCAACGCCGCTGGACCGGCGCTTGCCGCGGCGACCGAGGCCGCACGGATCGCCCGCATCGGCTACCGCGAAGGCAAGTTCGGGCAGCTCGATCTTCTCGATGCCGAACGAACGCTGCTCGAAACCCGGACGGCCGCGATCGACGCGCTGGCCGCCCATCACGATGCTCAGGCGCGTCTGGAACGGCTTACCGCCGCCGCGCCGCTGCTCAAGGACGATCAACGATGAACCGCATCATGAAGGCCGCAATGCCGGCCGTCCTGGCGCTCGCCGTCTCTGGCTGCGGCCGCTCGGCGGAGCCCGCGGAGAACACCGGCGAGGCCGGGGAGACCAAGGAGACCGTTACCGGCGATCCGATGACCGCTACGCTCTCTGCGCAGCAGATCGCCGACGCAGGCATCGAGGTGACCCGCCCGACCATCGGCGGAGTCGCCGGCGCTATCGAGCTTCCTGCGACCATCGAGGGCGACCCGCAGGGCGTGCAGGTGGTCTCAGCCGCCATCGGCGGCCGCCTCGTCTCTCTGACGCGCAATCTCGGCCAGCCGGTCCGGCGTGGCGATACGCTCGCCATCATCGAGAGCCGGGAGGCCGCAAGCCTCAACGCCGAGGTGGAAGCGGCGAGCGCCCGCTCCACGCTGGCCCAGTCGAACCTCCGACGCGAGCAGCGCCTGTTTGCGCAGCGCGTGTCGCCGGAGCAGGACCTCGTCGCTGCCCGCACCGCCGCGACCGAGGCGAACATCGCTCTGCGTCTCGCCCGTCAGCAATTGTCGGCTACCGGTGGTGGCGGTGGGGCGCTCAACCGCATCACCGTCCGGTCGCCGATCTCCGGTCAGGTGATCGCCCGATCGGCCACGCTCGGCCAGCAGATGGCCGCCGACGCCGAGATCTTCCGGGTCGCGAACCTGGTCAAGGTGTCGGTGACGATGTCGCTGGTGCCGGCAGATGCCGGGCGCGTCGCGCCTGGTGCGCGCGTCGAAGTCACTTCGGCAGGACGGCGTCAGGAAGGCCGCGTGACCTTCGTCTCCCCGATCCTGGATGAGACCACCCGCCTCGTGCCGGTCATCGCCACCATCGACAACGCCGGCGGTACATGGCGCGTCGGCGAGAACGTCAGCGTGTCGGTGCTGCTGCCCGCGACCGGCGACCGCAGCGTCGCCGTACCATCGGCGGCCGTGCAGATGATCGGCGACAAGCCGCATGTCTTCGTGCGCACCCCGTCGGGCTTCAAGGCGACGCCAGTGACGCTCGGCCGCACCAACGGCGGCTCGGTCAGCGTCACCGCCGGTCTGACCGGCGAGGAGCGCATCGCCTCCACCAACTCGTTCACGCTGAAGGCCGAACTCGGCAAGGGCGAAGCGAAGGACGAGGACTAGGCCATGCTCGCTCGCATCGTCACCTTCGCCGTCGAGAAGCGATGGCTCGTCCTGCTGCTGACCGTCGCCGCAGCGCTCGCCGGGGTGTTCGCCATCCAGCGGCTGCCGATCGACGCCGTGCCCGACATCACCAACAACCAGGTGCAGATCAACGTCGTCGCGCCCGCTTTATCGCCCGACCAAATCGAGAAGCAGGTCGCCTTAACCGTCGAGACCGCGCTCGCCGGCATTCCCGGCCTCGAATACACCCGCTCGCTCAGCCGCAACGGCTTCGCCCAGGTCACTGCGGTGTTCGACGAGAAGACGGACATCTACTTTGCGAGACAGCAGGTCGCCGAACGGCTTCGTACGGCGGAGGAGAGCCTGCCCGAGGGGGTGAACCCGGAGATGGGGCCGATCGCAACCGGGCTCGGCGACATCTTCATGTGGACAGTCGAGTATCGCGAGCTCGACCAGGTCAATCACCGCAACGGTGAGCCCGGTCTTCAGAAAGACGGCAGCTACATCACGCCGGAGGGTGACCACCTCGTCGATGCCGCAGACAAGGCGACCTACCTTCGCACCGTTCAGGACTGGATCGTCACGCCCCAGCTGAAGAGCAGCGCTGGGCTGGCCGGCGTCGACAGCCTTGGCGGCTACACCAAGCAGTATCTGGTCGTCCCCGATATCCAGCGGATGGCGGCGATGAAGATCACGCTGCAGGATCTCGCCACCGCACTGGAGCGCAACAACACCAGCGCGGGTGCGGGCGTCGTCAACCGCAACGGCGAAGGGCTGGCCGTTCGAGCGGATGGGCGCGTGCGCAACGCCGACGAACTGGCGCGGACCGTGGTGGCGACGCGCGAGAGCGTGCCGATCCTGCTGAGCCAGATCGCCACGGTCCGCACCGGACAGGCGCTGCGCATGGGTTCCGCCTCCGAGAACGGCCGCGAGGTCGTGGTCGGCACCGCCGTCATGCGGATCGGCGAGAACAGCCGCACCGTTTCCACCGGGGTCGGCGAACGGTTGAAGGAGATCGGCCGCGCGCTGCCCGTCGACGTCGTCGTCAAGCCGGTGCTCAACCGCACCGAGCTGGTCAACTCTACCATCGCGACCGTCGCGCGGAACCTAGCGGAAGGAGCGCTGCTCGTCATCGTCGTGCTGTTCGCGCTGCTCGGCAACTTCCGCGCGGCGCTGATCGCGGCGCTCGTCATCCCGATCACCATGCTGCTGACCAGTGTCGGCATGCTGCGTGCCGGGGTCTCGGCCAATCTGATGAGCCTCGGCGCGCTCGACTTCGGCCTGATCGTCGACGGCGCGGTCATCATCGTCGAGAACGCGCTGCGGCGGCTCGGCGACGCGCAGCACGGCCGAGCCGAGCCGCTGCCGCTCCGGCAGCGCCTCGATCTCGTGGCGGCATCGGCCCGCGAGATGATCCGCCCCTCCGTGTACGGGCAGGCGATCATCATCCTCGTCTATGCGCCGCTGCTCACCTTCACCGGCGTCGAGGGCAAGATGTTCGAGCCGATGGCGCTGACCGTCATCATCGCGCTCGTCTTCGCCTTCATCCTGTCGATGACCTTCGTGCCCGCGGCGATCGCCATCTGGCTCAGCCGACCGGTCGACGAGAAGGAGAGCCGGATCATCGGCTGGCTGCGTCGCCGCTACGAACCCGGTCTCGGCAAGGCGGTGGGGCGGCCGAGCGTCACGATCGGCGTCGCGGTCGGTGCGCTGGCGCTCGCCGGCGTCGCATTCACGACCTTGGGACAGGAATTCCTGCCGCAACTCGACGAGGGCAACATCCTCGTGCAGGCAGTGCGCATCCCCGGGACCTCGGTCGACCAGAGCCAAGCGATGCAGTTCCAGGTCGAGAAGATGCTCGCGCGTCAGCCGGAGGTGCGCTTCGCCTTCTCGCGCACGGGAACGTCGGAGATCGCATCGGACCCGATGCCGCCCAACGCCACCGATACCTTCGTCATCCTGAAGCCGCGTGCCGAGTGGCCCGACCCTGACCTTGCCAAGGAGGAGCTGGTGGAGCGGATGGAAAAGCGGCTCTCGACGCTGCCCGGCAACGCCTACGAGATCACCCAGCCGATCCAGATGCGCTTTAACGAGCTGATCGCAGGCGTCCGCGGCGACATCGCGGTGAGGGTGTTCGGCGACGACTTCGGCGGCATGAACGACGCTGCCGGCCGCATTGCCGACATCCTGCGCAAGACGCGCGGCGCCGTGGATGTGCGGGTCGAGCAGACCGAAGGACTGCCGATGCTCGACATC
>Ga0308164_10004758_pt1 | contig 11318 bp, 17 predicted proteins | sample PhyTR2_FD_201031 | JGI IMG/M metagenome (GOLD analysis project Ga0308164, IMG submission 201031) | Phyllosphere microbial communities from UC Gill Tract Community Farm, Albany, California, United States - DLSLT.R2 | ecosystem: Host-associated > Plants > Phyllosphere > Unclassified | place: USA... | reverse complement strand
CACACCGACAGCCAGCAGCTTTGACCACTATGTCGCTGTGTTCGCTGACGATCTTACGGTCACGATGGATGGAAAACAGATCGCCCCAAACAAGGTGGCTTGGGTAGCAACCGAGCGTCACAGGTTAGGCAAAATTGATCGTTTCGTGGTGGGTTTCGCAAAGGGGTACGATGCCCTCCTAGTCATAGAGCGATACGATGACAGGTCTGGCCTCTCACCTGAGATGCTTGCGGACCCTCGTTACAAGGCGCGGGCCGTGCGCTATGCGGTAGGCTCCGACCATTTAGTCCATAACATCCAGATTGTTCAAACGGATGGGATTCTACAGGCACCGAAATAACGGTGTGAACGAATGGCTGCTTTCGGAAGCCCTGATCTAGAACCCGAGCCTCCGGCATTGGGCGTCTTGGCCGATCTGGCTTTCCTACGCGGAATCAAATTTCGGTAATGTTCTAATGGGAAAGGACTTACCTTAGTTGCGGTGCGAACGTTTTTTCGCCTGCTCCGCTTGATAGGTATCGCTACGCGCGCATTCTACTTTGGATTTAATGCGATATTTCGTGCTTTTACAGCGTTCAGCGGAACTCTGAGCAGAAATGGTTTTGAACTCTCCGCCTTCAGCGACGCTTCCGGGCTGTTCCAAACGTTGCGCAGAAGCCGCGCTGACAACCGACACCGCGGAAAAAATGATCGTAACAATGTGCCTATTGCGCATTTGATTTTCCTACTGTGCCGTCGAACTACGTTGCCATCCATCGATAATTTGTATCCGTCAGCACCACAATGGTGAGGGTTAAATTAGCGATTGAGGTAACGGGGAAGCGCTTACTAGTGTCTGATAGTGGGCGCTAGCGGACCAGCAGCTTCCCAGCATGAAGACCCACAATTGGACGTTCAGGCCGCCCTGCTCGCTTCCCAGCTTCGGCCGTTCATTCATGTAGACTGATCCGCTCTTCGACAGTCCTTCGCCGCAACAGCGCATACCGGGCGACCTATCGGTTCGAATGGCTCTCACGTGCGGCGGCGATCCGCGTTCACTATGCGCGCCCCATCCTCGTCGATGGCCGGGTTGTCGGCGTGCTCTTGCTGTCGCGATCGGCACGGGCGCTGTTCAGGGGGCTGTACGAGGATCGCGGCAAGATCGCGCTCGGCGTCGCGGCGATATTCGGCCTCCTCGTCGTCCTGAGCGGCGTCATTTCCCGCGGCATCACGCGCCCGATCGAGCAACTCGGCGCGGCGACGCGCGCAGTCGCCAGCGGTCGTGGCAGCGTCCCCAATCCGCCGCCGACCGCAGCGATCGAGATCCAGAGCCTGTACGCCGATTTCGCGGTGATGGCCGCGGCGATCGAGCGACGCTCGCGCTATCTCCGCGATTTCGCCCATGCCGTCAGCCACGAGTTCAAGACTCCGCTCGCCGGTATCCGCGGGGCCGTCGAACTGCTCCAGGACCACACGGACATGGCGACAGAGGACCGGAGCCGGTTTCTGGCCAACGCCGACGCCGATGCGCAGCGGCTCGCGTTGCTGGTCACTCGGCTGCTCGACCTTGCCCGTGCCGACATGGCCGAGCCGGGCGAGGACCGGAACGACCCCGGCCCGATAATCGTGCAAGTTGCCGATGCCTGGCGCACGCTTGATTTCGCCGTTGATACAGGCCCAATCACCGGCCTGCCGGACGTCGCGGTATCGGCCGCGACCCTGGAAACCGTACTCGCTACGCTGCTCGAGAATAGTCGGCAGGCCAAGGCGCGATCGGTGACGATCCGAGTGTCGCACAGCGCATCGCTTCTGGATATTCTGGTAACCGACAACGGCCCCGGCATAGTCCCTACCGACCGGTTGCGGTTGTTCGAGCCGTTCTTCACCACCAAACGAGACAAGGGTGGAACCGGCCTCGGTTTGGCGATCTCACGCTCCCTGCTCGCGGCTTCAGCAGGTGAATTGACGTTGATCGACGGAGACATCGCGGGATTTATCATTCGCTTACCAATTAAGCCGCGATGATTTTCGAGCCATGTCGCGTGCCAGCGAATGCTTGTCGCTGATCTAGGGACAGAGGTTCTCGATAAGTGCCGTCGCAATGCAAACGTAAACACTTTCAAAAACCGACTTAACTAGGCTAAAACTTATCAGACCATGAGACCCACAAGCGGACACTTACGGCCTCTTCCAAGCGCACCCAAACCGGTCGTTCGTTCACGTAAAAGCGGGGGGGCCAAAAGGGCTAGAAGCGCCACTTAAGGGTTACCACCGCAGCGGGTGTTACAACCGCAGGGTTTTGGCTTTGAATGACGTGGAGCTTTGTTTCTGCGTTAAGCGGCCCGGCGAACTCACCGCGTAGGGGCTTCGATGCAAATTTTGCCTTGTCCGCGTCAGAAATCCAGATGTTCATATTCTTGGGAGCGCAAACGATTATTTCATCGGCCGGGCTACGGTCTGCGCAAGTCGCTTCTTTATGATGAACATTTTCAAGATCGAATTCGACCATCCGCGGCGTGATTGTAATCTGAGCACCAGACGCCGCAAAAAAGGCAGCCACAGCTACGGCCATTACCATGAAGCATTCCGTACGAGCACAGCTTCATCTCCCTGCCACGCCAATACTTATCGGCTTTTCCGATGGCGACGGTGTCGTTTTAATTTCAACATTATTTGGGCAGCAAGATGGCTGGCGGTTAAAAAAGAGTGGTCCATGTCGTTCGCAACCAACACCCCACATTCCCAACCAGCGATCCAGCTTCGGAGAAAAGGCTTAGCGTGAAACTTACTTGCTAGGGTCAGGGCCGACGAGGTCGACAAACTTACCGGCCGGGTCGAGCCCGATTGCGACGAGCAAGGTATGATTGGGGTAGACGAGGCTGAACTCGTCGAGCCCAAACCCATCGGGCCGTCGAAAGCGGATAGCCTGTGGAACGCCGAGCGGCTGTAGGCGCCGGTGTGCGTCCACAAACGCTGCGCGGCCTGCATCCAAGGCGTCCGGTGGCAGCAACGTGTAATCAGGCTCGGGCGCGGCACGGCCGGCCAGAAGGCGGCGCAGCATCGCCTCCCCGCCCATGAGCGGCACTGTCCGGGGCGTGAAGACTGAGACGGGGGATGCCGCTTCGATCGTAGCGGCAGCGGGCGTTTGGCCGAGGCGGCGCAGCGTAGTCGCGAGCGCATCGGCGGCGGGGACCTTGAGATCGGGCTGCACGCCACGTCCTTCCCAGTTCGATCCGGTAACGGGGCTCTCCGCACGACCAGCAGGGATAAACGCCATGACACCGTGCCCGATCGAAACACGCTCCCCAGGGTTCGCACCGCCACCGGTCACCTCGCCGACCACGGTGCCGAGCTTCAGCGTCTGCATGTCGTAGGCGAGCTCCTCGCCGCCCGAAAAGGTGTTGCCGCTCGTAAGGACATAGGTGGGCACACCGGCGAAGCTGACAGGGGTCGGCTCGCTGAAGAAGGACCTGCGCGTGAGGTCGGTCGTCCCCGCCTTACGCCAGACGATGCTGTTGATCCCGATCCGCTTACCCACTGGCACGAGATAGCTGACCAGGTAGCTTACCGACGCCGGATCGCCGCCACCATTGCCGCGCATGTCGAGGATCAAGGCGCGACTGCCCTTCAACCCTGCCATGGCGCGGTCGAGCGCGGGTTTGAACGCCCAGGGGTTAGCGAAGCCGAAGATCTCGAGGTAGCCGATCCCGCCTGCCAGCCGATCGGCGCGGACGATGCCGGCCTCGCCTTCCGGTAACGACGCGACACTCTCCGGTGGTCGGCTGGTTGTGTCGAACACCATCAGATGCTTGTCGGTCATGACGCCGCGTAGGTCGTCGGTCAGTCGTGCGGTGAACGCGGGCAGGTCCACAATCCGATCGTAGGCACCCGACGCCGCTCCGGCGGTGATCGCGGCGGCCCCCTTCTCGCCGACAACCGGATAAATGTATTTGCTGCGCAACTCGGTCGACAAGCGTGCCACGATCGCTGTGCGAGCGGCAGCGTCGAGCTTCGTAGTCTGTGCAGGTGTAGCCGAACCCGTGGCGGTTTGAGCGCCGGCAGACGGTGGCACGGATAAAGCTAACAAGGGGAGGAACATCATGAGGGCATGGGGATGGAGGAACATCGATTACTCCTTGGTCGACTTGAGAGCGGCGAGGCGCATTGGGATCGATGACGCATCAAGCTGGGCGTCAAAGTTATTGAGGACTGAGATCAGAGAAGCATCGATGTCCGCAAATAGGCCATCAAACAGAGTGTTGAGGTCGGCGTTGAAAGCGCTGAGCGCGGCAGCCTCGTGACGCGCCTTGTCCGTCGGGCTTAAGACGCGTCGCCGGCCATCGGACGAATCAGCGTTGACCTCGACCAAGCCCCGCTGTTGGAATTCCCGTGCCATGCGAACGATAAGCGGGTGAGACAATCGCAGGCGTCGCGAGATTTCTACCACCCCGATCTGTTGGTGCTCAACGATCAGTAACAGCATCGAAGCGCCGCGCGGTGGAACGTCGAGGCCTAGCTGGAGAAGAACGCCACTTATCTGATCGACGATACGGTCCGACGTGCGGCGCAGTCGATGCGCCAGGAATGCGCTCCCGTGTGACTCGATGTAGTCGGCCATCCTCAAAGGATGTTCGGCAACGGGTTACGTGTCAAGTTACGTATATTAGGCTTCGTCTTCAGAGACTACGACTATGCAGATTTATCAGAACGGTTGATTTGGGAATCTCTGGCCAATCTACTGAACTGCCTGGGATCAGTCGGAGGGCTTCCAAAATTTTCCGGCCAGACCCATTTGCCGACGCTCAGTTTAGCTCAGGCGCCACCTGAGAGCAGACATTTGTTCAGGTTTGACAGCCGTCTTATTCAAGCGCTCTGCCGACTGTAAAATATTCAGCTATCGGGACAACCTGGGGAATGGAAGTTCCGCGCTCATCTAGGCCTTCAGCGCCGTGGTAGGCACCCCTACTGGGATCTCGTTGTCACCTGCACCAGATATCCGCTCTTAGTTAAAAGCGACGCTGGCAGTGACCGCTCAGAACGTAACTTCAGGAGCAAACGACCCTTGTGTCTCCAAGCACCTGAACATTGGCGTTCGTCCCGATCGTTGATATAGTCAGCAGGCGGTTCATCGCGAGAATGGGGGCAATCCATGCGCGTCCTTCGAGCTCAAGCTACGCTCGCACTAGGCGTAGCACTCCTCTGGTCCGCGCCGGCGCATGCCGGCGGCACCCATATTCACCCAGTGTCTATTCGAATTAACGGACAGCAGATTTTTGCAGAAGAGTACTCTTCACAGGAAAAGGTCGTTGTAGCGCCCGGATCGCAACCTGGCGACCGCCATCAGTTTCTACGCGCCGCTTGTCCAGCAAGGGGTCTAGCTCCCGGGACCAATATTCAGCTGGTGCTACCGCGTGGATTGCGTCTACTAACCGCGTCAGTTTTTGCGATGGGCAAAGCCTCTTCGCATTGTCAGCCCGGCTTCGCCGAACCGCTTGCTATACTGGCGAGGAACGTAGCCGGGGAGATGGCGGGCGGACCGCCCTCCTTGACCAGGCCGCGGGCGACGGGGCGGAAGATCACGCCGAGCATGATCCTGCGGTTGGCGTCGGTTGCAGCTTCTTCCTTTCGGTAGAACCGATAGGTTTCGGTAAGCGCGGCCCGCCCCCGCGCGTCGAGCGTCAGATGATGCGGTTGTGTACAGCCTCATGAGTAGCTTCGCCGTCAGGGCTACATAGTCAGATACAGCGTCGCCGCCGATGCGAACAGCAGTTCGAAATGAAACGGGGCACGCATCCCGTCGGCGCGCGGCTAGCTATCTTTGACCGGCTCGATCACCGCGTCATGTAACAGGTGTCGAGCGATCTCGAACATACATAGGGCTACCCCAGCCGCTACCAGTAACCCTAGTAGACCGACGCCGATCACCCACTTCTGGCGGGTCTTAAGTGTCGTCTCATACGACAGCGCTCGCCCATCCCAAAGCCTGATTGGCGCCTCGAACTGGCGCTGTTCTTTGAAGGCATCAAACCAGTTGTCGACCGTTTCCTTCGACGTTGTCATCAGGTCGGCTCCCTGCCCCGCCATCTGAACGAACGTCCGTTTACGTTGACTGCAGCCCAAAAGCAGCCGGGCCGCTTCCCACCAAACCCGGCCATTCCCGAAATTCGATCGACTTTCGGGAATCGCTGGCGACGGACCTCGTATGCTATCGAGGTGGTAAGCTGCTGCCGGTCCCATGGACACCAGGTTAGGCGACATGAGCCTGCTTCGCGAAATCTAGGGCGCGCGCGAAGCATCCCCTAGGTACAATGGCGGCAATAATTGAACATCACATCCGAAATTTGTTTTAAAAATATTATCTATGTAAGCTGTGCGGACCGAACCTAGGCTGTCAGGACTCTTACCCCCAAGATAGTCAAACTCTTCTTTATCGCGACGCACCGCGATCTCACGGAGGTACTGAAATCCATCGTCAGAATTTACGCCGGTGGTTGGCGTCAATCCAATCTCGTCATGAAGGCCATGTCCGTGGTAGCGCTCTATGCCCAGCATGACGAAAATATAGGTTGGTGGATCTTCCACTTCGCCAATTACGCGCGCGGCCCAATCGGCAATTTCACTCCTATCGACTGTGCCATTTATCAAAGCAGCAACTGCGAAGCCGAGGTCGATTGAGTCGTCGACTATCACGCGCACGCTACTAATCCTTTGAGATGTGCAATGTCTTGATTACTGCATTATGAGCACACCGACTGTCTCGCAAACGATCGAGTCTTGGTGATGGCCGGTTGGAGACGAAAGTGGCATGGCCGCTTTCAATCGCGGAAGCGCCGTGCCGGATAATTGAGCAGGTTGAGGGTCGGCCGGAAAAGCTCCCGAGAATTCGGGTTAAGTCATCAAGTCTTTTGATCACCGGCAAAATCTCGTCAACCGACAGGCATGTTGGACGCGGATAAGGAGGTTGGCACGGTGGCTGCCCGGCAAATATACGGCCACTATAGCAAAGTTGGGCGAAGCCGACTCGTTGGGGCCTATCCCTATAATGCACGATAAAATCGGCCTCTAAGGATCCGCCGCCCTGAATAATCACATTAAGGCTCAAGTTTTTGGGAGCGATAAAGGGCGATATACCGCTCCTGGACCTCCCAATTTTTCTAAAGGGAGCGCCCTCGCTACTGCTGCCTCCAGCACGGCCGTCTTCGCCATTGTCGTTCTAGGTATCCTTAAGCGCAACGGATATTCATCGCACAGGGCATAATATAATGCGCAGACATTCGAAGTCGCCACTTCGACAATGAATTCCGGATCAACAGCCATTCGAAAGATCCTTCTTCAACAGCTTCCTCGCACACGCCACTTCAGTCATTGCTCTCACGGAGAGTATGACGATTCGGCGTCGCCGATTAAGAATAATAAAACTCTGTTTTTGCTTTGCCGTTCGCAGATAGCGAAAGCGTAAACGAGCTCCATTCCCCTCCCGTATGAAATCTCATCGACTCACGAAGCTCCATGCAGAGCTCGACATTGTCGGTCACAAATCCGGCCACAGTATCTGAATATTTCTGCGTTTCATGTAGTATGACCGAAAGCGAACTGCTGACCGTGCTGTATAATTCTAAATATTGATATTCGGACACGATGGATTCTAAAAGATTCTTAATCTGATCAACCATCAGTTGATCCAGTTTCGTTATCATATCGGCCTGCTTCTCCATCTCGTTCATTTTCCAGCTCCGCTTTTGTATCATCCACTACCAAACCGCGTAAACCTTGATATTCTAACGATGCAAAACCTAACGCATCCCGACCGAATAAACGGGGGCCTTAGACGGTACCGAGCCGTTCTTTCCCGATCCGGCTTTCTCGCGATGGATCGAATTTCGGGAATATCCGGGTCGGAGGGGATCGATCGTAGACATCACTAACGGTCGTCGCCAACGCCCTTCCCAGGACGCCAAATACTTCGCAAACCTGTGATGTCGCTGAAAAACGAATCCACTACGATTGGCGTGCCGACCAGCAAGTAGAAAGGCAAAAGCCATTGCCATGTTCTGTCTAATACTCCCGTATAAAGCATCGCAAGACACACGACGGTTAGCGATAATGCGGGCCACAGCGCCCATCGCGCCAAGCGCTCGACCTTCCCTACTTTTGCCTTATCGCGGCTGTTCATTCGGCATCCTCCGGGAATTACCGAACGTCTGCAAGTGGGTGTTTGTGTCCTATCCGGCTTTCTCGCGAAGGATCGCATTTCGGGAATGGCCTTGATGGGCAGGAAAGCGGAACGTCCGGTTTAAGCAGCGACGGCTCGATTGAGTCCGGTTATTATTGCCCGTTCAGGACGGCCTTATCGACCTCGCTTTCCATCAGTCGTGCGATCTCAGCCCGGAAGGCATCTAGATCCAGATAGTTTGTCAAAAACCGACCTCGCGTTCGGTCTTCTGGCTCATCATCGTCGGCAACCTCAAATCGGAGAAGCAGGTTCCCTCGCTTGTCCGCCGGTGCAATCTCCAAACGGAGCTTGAGGTCATCGCCTTCCTGCATGTCAAAGCCCCACTGAGCGACGACAGGTCGATCCTCACCAATTGGAAACCCACCCAGAGCTTCGCCGAACTCCTTCACATCTTGCCACTGAACCCAGAAGCCGCCCTTCGCGGAGGTGCGCTCTGTCTCGACGTCGACAGACAGATAGCCGAAGTCGTCGCGGCTCAAGCTCGTGTCAAAGAAGCTTGCATCGAACCTGTAGCGCAGAGTAACTTTGCTCATGCTAAGCATCTTGCGGGTGCGCGCAACGTCCGCAATCCGTAGCGGGGCTGCAAATTAACAAGCTTCCGCGGTTAGACGATAAGGGAATGGCGGGGATGGAAGGGACAGCAACCCGTCCGCTATTGGAAAGGTGAACGGCGTTATCCGACGTCGGCTAATGCAGCTACCTTTTCCAGAAAGGATCGTTTGCTTGAGTCCACCCCCATGCGTTCGTATTTTATGCGTGTTTAATTAGCGGTTCGCTGCACAGCACCTTGTTCGCCGTTCGCGAACGGAAAAACTAACATCGGGCGTCCTCTTAACGATTCTGTTCCTATGGTGTGGATCTGACTTGCACAATATGAGCTGCAGACAGCGCCTTATGCAATTCCAGGCGCTTATTATAACGAAAACATAATAGAATTATGTCATTAAATTATAGTCGCAAACTATAAATACAACATGCCTTCTAAACACCTATTTTTGCAATGATCGCCTTCCACGTGATCACCAATCTATGTTAATGAATATTTTTATTATAAATCTTTATCATCAACAGGATGGTCTTTTTTATTTACGTTCCTACTTAATAGTTATGACACCCTTGCTTAACCCAAATAGCTTTTTTCGCTTCTTGTACAAGTGACTATTTTACTAATGGTAACATATCTTTTGAAAAGCCCGCCCCAATATATGCACCAATTTCGTTAATGGTGATGCCTTTTGTAAATGCTTTGAATATTTCGCATAACAAAATGTGCTTACTCTTTGTTAAGTTAACGTTAGATTGCTCGAAATTCACATTTTCAAGTTCTATACTCAAATCACCTTGCGTGGAAGACACTAATCTTTCATTCTCCACGGCCCGACCTATAACGTTATCTACTACACTGCGATCGATTAGGAATTTAGTGCCTCTCGCCGCCTTGGGTCACGGTGCATACAGGTTGCAGGTCGATGGCGTCGAGGTTGGCGTCGGATGATAAATTTGCGAATAATCCCGCCGGTCGCGCACCACAAACGACGCAATATAGTGAATTACCTGCGGCGGAGTGAACCATGTGCCGAACAGCGGCTTAGTCCGATAGTTTATCTCGACATACATCACCCCTGCGCCACCAGGCGCCATGATGGGCGTCGAGCCGTTGTCGCTGATGCCCAGCGGAAGGTCGTAACCCTTGTCAGTTACCTCGGCTGTACTTCCGGCAGTCGTTGTCACGTTGGCCTTGAACTGCCCGTCGAAGCCCACCCCACTTTGGGCACCAAGACACCGCTGCCAGTGAATGCGCTGCACAGGTTGCGTGTCATAACTTTGCGCGACGTTCTCTAGGCTCGACAGCGTGATGCGCCCGTTCGCGGTCAGACTAATGCTTGCGCCCTGGTACCGCGCCGCTTGAAGGATGTCGTTTACATCGACTTCGCGAAGCTGCTGCGTCGCCAAGTTGCTATAAGCGCCGACACGGGAAGCATTGTCCGCAAGGTTCAGCGCGATCTGACTAACGCGCATGTGGACCATCGCCAGATTTGCCAACTCGACGCCATAGCATCCAACCAGCAGCATGATCGGCGCAGAAAGGGCGAACTCAATCAGCGCTAAGCCAGCTCGGTCGTGATGCAACCGGACGATGGACTTGTGAAGAACGCGATGGATCATGTGCATATCGTTACGTTGGCGTTGACCGTCTGACCTGCATAAGGCTGGTTCTTGAGCAGCGTGCTCGCCGCGATTGTCTGCATCGGCGACAATTTCATTAGCCCGGCTAACGGAAACAGGCGCGGATAGGTGATCGTCATGGTGTACAACGTGACTGCGCTTGCACCGCCTTGGCCGTTCAGGCCCGGGTCGGCGTCCCAGGCGCCGTTGCCGTTTTCGTCAGTGTAACATTCGCCCGGATCGCGAACGCCGTTGCTGTTGGTGTCAGTAAATGGCTCGGGAGCGACCTCGCTGAAGCTGTCGTAGCTTTTGCGCGTTGAGCACCACGTACCGGTCGATCCGGAGGGCGCGCAATTGTTGGTAAGATTCCTGATTAATGGCGCCATCTGCGTGATGACCAGTCCGTCAATGGTGGCGACGTTGCTGGCGCCGCCCTCGATCGCCGAATCTCGCGCTGCCTTCTGAATGGAACCATTGAGGATAGACTGCGCATAGGCCTGGTACAGCAATTCACCCAGCCCCATCATCATCAGCAGCATCACTGGGCAAACCAGAGCGAACTCGATCAGCGTCGCGCCGCGCCGATCTTTCGCCAAGCCCTGGCGGAGTGAAACCATCACTTTGTGATCCGCAGCATGGCGAGATGCTGAGCGATCGAGGTAAACGCTGCCGACAGGCCGTCACCGGTGGGGGTGTAGAGCGCCTGGTTCGTCGTCGTCGCGCAGGTTTGCAACGGCGTCGATGTGCTGGACGCGATTGCGACGGTCCAAATATCGACATTGCGCGCCTTGGCCGCCGCGCAAGCGGCAAGGAAGCGCGAATTATGATAATTCGTCAGGTTGTTGGTGTCACCGTTGGCGACGCGCTTGTCATAGTCCTCATATCCGTACATCGAATAGGAATTGCTATTCGGCGACATGACGCCGTCGGTAAGAAACAC
>Ga0308164_10004756_pt1 | contig 11319 bp, 7 predicted proteins | sample PhyTR2_FD_201031 | JGI IMG/M metagenome (GOLD analysis project Ga0308164, IMG submission 201031) | Phyllosphere microbial communities from UC Gill Tract Community Farm, Albany, California, United States - DLSLT.R2 | ecosystem: Host-associated > Plants > Phyllosphere > Unclassified | place: USA... | reverse complement strand
TGCTGTTCGGTACGCGCCGACAAGTCCATATTGCCGGCGGCGATCTGGGTCGACGCCGTGGCGATCACTTCACTTTCACTACGCACATCCTTGACGATACCGGCCAGCGACGCGGTCATGTCACGCAGGGCCGCCAGCAGCTGGCCGAATTCGTTGGTCGAATTGACTGGCGCCTGGAGACTCAGGTCGCCATCGGCGACACGGCGTGCCACGGCCACGGCCTGCATCAACGGCGTGTTGATCGCACGGACCAGGTAGAACGCGGCACCAATGCTGAGCAGAATGGCCACGACGATGGCGGCAATCACGACCGTGTTGAGCACGGCGAGTTCCTGGTGCAGTTCCTTGCCCTGGCGGACGTTGCGCTCGCTCATCAGCGTCTGCAATGCCGCGAATGCCTCGGTCGACTTGTTGTAGGTTGGGTTGATCTGCTTGCCGAGCATCAGGTTCGCGTCATCCCACTGACCCGATTGAATCGCGCGCATGGCATTGCCGATCATGTCGATGCCCAAGTTGTCGCTGGCCGTCATCCATGCAGCAAAACGCTCGCGCGTTTCGGGGAAGCGCAGACTCGCCTGCAGCTCCTGCTGCTCCTTGCGCATCTCTTCGCTGTTCTTGGCGATGAAATCGCTGTGGAACGTCAACGGGTGGTTGTGCAACGACGCGTGCTTGTTTTCAGGATTGTGCTGCAGCGCCTGCAGGATGTGGCTGCGGTTGGTTTCCATGCGCATTTTCAGGTCGGACATGCCGATCTGCTGGTTGGCCGTGGTGAGCGCGAGGTTTTCGAGGAGATCAACGGAACGCTGCGTGGCGTGGTAGCCGAGGGCGCCGACGGTGATCACGGCAAGGATGAGCAGGCCGATGACGGCGGCGATCACGTACTTGATGCTGAAGTTTTTCATGATGGATGGGAAGTGGGGCGCGAGCGACGTCGCTGAGGAGGTCGATTATCCACAAACTTCGGCCAGATTTCGAACAAGAAACATGACTTTCCGTCCGACAATATTCACAGTTGTTGTTCGGGCAATAGGATTTGCCTGACTTAAGTGCAGTTAATGGTTGCCTGAAGCAATCCGAGCAACTCTAACTTCGTAACGTGCTTTCATCCGCAAAAGTCCAAAGATACCTAGGCACGTTCGGGGCTTACTAGTTGGTCGGCCCCAATCCATGCCTTAGAGGAATTCAGCTATGCGCAGTGATATGGAAACTGTGTACTGGAGATGTATAGCCGCCGATCACAGCCGTCGCTCTTGCGCGGATACGTTGCTGACAGAAAATTTGAACTTACATACCTCACCAAGACGACAGATTCACCTAACAGCCTTTTGGCATAGGGTTGACATTGATTGTTGGCTAACGTGCTAGGTGTTCGAACCTTGTTTTTTGACGATACAAACAACGTCAGACTTACCACATTATTGAACATCGGCAAGAATGTGGTGATTTTTAGGATGAGGAATATCTTTCTAGATGAACGTTCAAGGCAAGTAAAATTCGTATGGGCGGCCTGCTGCGAAACTCAGAGGGCTATGCTCCAATCGGAGTAGATTGTCGCTGCCATGGCACCAGTACTTTCTTGCTTAATTTACACGCATTCATTTCAGCTCTTGCCCATCTACCTATTATTAGAAAGCTGCCTCTGGATACCCGCAAAAGGATCATTTTTCCTTCAGCATTGCGAAGCGATCTAGCTCTTAGATCACAGAGCGCCGAGTTTTCCTTCTGCCTTTCTTAAAGAGCGCAGATTGATGTGAATTAATCTAAAAAGTAAAAACTTTCGACCAGGAGCTTATTAGTTTTTCTTGGCAAAGGTAACGTCTGGCGAATTATATTATGAGTGAAAATTAGCTTAGCGCCGTTTACACACGTTTTTAGCAAACTTTTTTATTTAAAAATCCATCGAATAAAAAAGCAAAGAAGGAGTGATCTAATAACGATTCATAAAATTCCCAAATCGTCATTAAAATCACTCCAATTCTTTAAAAAAAGATTTGGGCTTCTATTCACTAATTGCGAACCGCGTATTTTTTTTCCTGTAGGTAAATATCGGACTGAATGATAATCGAGTCTAATGCCCTAAATACAGCGTCACGGATTTCCGTAAGATCAGAATTTGTTAGATCCCGACAAGAGTCCTTGAACGTTTCCTCGCCATGCGCAATCTTATTCCGTTTATTTTTAACGTACAAAAGTCGCTCCTTACCATCAGTATGAAGCGCGCCAATTCCGTATTGCTTTAACAATCCTTGTAATTTTTTGGCATCCAAATTACCGGAAAAAAGCTTAATACGAGCAGTAAAGTCGGCTAGACTGGGAAAAGCTAGAGTTTGTGAAATGGTTTTGTCTAAATGCTTATGAAACAAACTTGAAGAATTTTTTACGAAAAAAAACTCAACCCAGACTTTCTGCAACTCAGGGACCAGATTTTGATAATGCTCCGCGGCAAGCCTTTCATGAATTCGTTCAAATATCATCGCCATCGTAGACTCAATCATGTTGTATAAAAGCAATACAAATGTAGACTTTAGAATTGCAGCTTTTACTACTCCATTATCAAGAGCAGCAACTTCATGAGTTAAAATAAGTAATAAATCGGCTTCTTCCTTTTTCTCTACCAGTTCCGCTCTCACAGAAATCATTTTTTATTGCCCAACAAATAATCGCGCACGTAATCAATTCGTGCGATTATCTTTCGCTGATCGTGTGTTTTTCGCTCCGTAGATATCAAGCTTTTAAATTTATTGTCCGCCAACCATTTATTTGTATCTACTACACGAGGCTCTAAATCCGGTTGTGCGGTTAAAGCAAGGTGTACTCCCACTGAAATTGTCTCAAAAAATAGGCGCGAGACAGCACTATCCTTAGTACGAGCAAAACCACTCGGAAATGCCTCATCAACAAATGCAAGCATACGCGTGAATTGGGAGCGCTTTTCGGCGAGTTGGGCATCATCGAAATTAGCATTTGTATTTCGCATGTATTCGTCTAAGGCGGCGCCTACTCCGGATGAATACTTGCTCAGCGCCGGGTAAAGATCACTGACTGCGAAAAATCTTAGCACAAGCTCCTCTAATTCCTGACGGTTCTTAACCGAATTTGCCAACTTTGCCCGTTTAACCAATATAGGATTTTTTGCACATTCGTCATATATAAAATCGGTAAACCTGCCCTTATATATCCCCTTGCGCTTCTCCATATTGCGGAGAAGATCACTTCCTCGATTTATTCTCTCGAACAATTCATTTCTGACCTCTTCCGTCGCTGCATCAGATAAAACAATGGTGCGGATTGGGATATTATTAATCTTTCTTTTTCGAGATAAAGGAAGATCCTCAAACGTAAGACCGTTCATCTCAGTAAGAGTTTCAAGATCAATTAGCTTTAGATCGTTACTTACAAATGAGGCAATAGTTCGGATCCGCTGAGATCCATCAACAATCTCAATTCGTCCATTTTCGACCTCAGCAAGAAATATTATTGGAATTGGGAGTCCCAAAACTAATGATTCAATGAGTTTAGATTGGCGCTCATTATCCCAAACAAATTCCCGCTGATAATCAGGAACGAAAATATCATTTTCGTCTGTTTCAATATTATCTAGAAATTTCTTTACAATAAACTCGATAGTGAATTCACGAGTGTCGAAATCTACAGTTTTTCTTTTTTCAGTTATCTGCTCTTCAAGTTTAAGCAGCTTTTCATCATTAGGCATCAAGAACTCTTATAAATTTAGAAATGTTAGTTTTTTAAAGTTTGGAAAAATCGCTTTTCCATTAATTACGGATTGCTATAACGGATAGGAAATTTATGATTTTCTATGATAACCCAAATTAGAAAATAACTGGGAATCTGGATAGCAACAGGCAAAGTCACATGATGTGTAGAGAAAGTCTACCTAGCTCACAACACTCCACAGCGACGGCAATTTTTTGCAATGGCACACATCACTTGGTCAATACACTTCATAGTCACCCAATTCCTGCTCGGCGAAGACAGCCAGCATAACCCCTCGATCGAACGCGAATATTGCCATGCTCTATTGTAAACATAGCGCGCTTCTGACTCATGCTCCATCCTTTTTTTGAACGAAGACCTTGATTACATTCAATTGCATGCCAAGGGTAACGATCTGGCTAATTTTTCGTCTATTCTTACGTCTTAAAGAATTTCTGCTCCCGGAATTACCCCGCCGCCGATAATAAGATTGATTTCTTTTTTTGAAGAAGCTGACTTTGATGGACCAGCTTAGAGTTCCTTAGCGAAGTATATCCACTATTAGATCACGGCCGGATGAAGATGAAGCTCGACGAACTGAGTCCAGTACATTAAAGACCCTGGACCGAAGCTTCACAGCGCCGATGTTCACCTTTTTCAGGCCACTTCCACTTAAAGGGATTACATATACATGTTGTGGGTACGGTACACAAACTGGTCTTGGCCACGCATTTTTATTTCGCGGCAGCGGTCAAGGCGGATAGATGCCGGCCTATTGAAAAAGGCGTTCTTGCTGAGCGACTCGAGAAACCCATAATATGAGCGTTTTTCGAGGTGGTCTGCGCAAAGGGCCAGCAGGGCTGCCGGTAGTCCAACATGCATAGTGGGGATTCTGATCGAACCTATCGGGTGGTAAGTCGACAGATCGATCTTACGATCAAACGCTACATCCTTCAAGTCCTCTTCGGGGATGGGGCGGGCACCGAATTGCGCGTGGAAGATAGGATGTGCATCATCCATTTGGAATTTGTAGTCGTAATGAATCGCAACTTCGGGAACTGCTGCAGTTCCCTTTTTTGTGGGTTTAAAATACAACGTGTTGACATTCGATTTCACGAGGATGTTGCCATCTTCGTAAACCTCGCGCGTGCGCACTAAGACCGTTAGGCCATTGAGCTTACGTGAGGCACCTTTAAACGGCCAATTAGCTAAATGGAAAAGAGAACACACTTCAATCTGACCACTCTCCAACTCAGTTATTTGGATTTTAGAACTTTTCGAAACATGGACTTCGGCCCCAGCCGCCTGTGTCCAGCGTAGAAACTCATCAATAAACAGCGAGTACTCTTTCTTTAACCGTTGAACGCCCATTATCTGTAATCCTTAAAGTCCGAGCCAAGGAGCAAGTTCATCGTACTTTGTTGTGATGATTCGCGCCAAATCCGCACCGGGGGGAAACCAACTGATCCCACCAACAGAATATTCTTCGCTAACAGGCTTCTTGGTGATCATGCAATAGAAGCCGGCAGGCGCCACACCTGACTCCGAGCAAGGACATGGGGAAATTGCCCTTCCGGTATGATGCGACGCAAATACCGCCCCGTCGTCGGCATCCTCGTCAAGCAACAATTCGTCCAGTTGATCACGCCACCAAAGCTGCCGGTTTTCGCACGCAAACGGTCCTTTGTAGACAGCGCCGGCAAACAACGCCTGCACATCATCGGTATTGAAGTCATCAACGGATATATTAAGGTAGCTGGCAGCAGCAACCGCATTCACCACAAGGCCGGGATATTTTAAAAGAGAATCGTAAATCCATGTTCCGAAAATACTAGATTGCCGCCCGAGATCGTGGTCTGGACTCGACAAAAGTTCCGCTCCCATCCGCTGATCGCCAGAGATAAACAAGCGCACTCGATTTTCAAGGTCTGGGCGCCCGAGCAGAGTTGCGAGTAAAGCTGCAGACTCCTGCGGACGATCATCCTGCATCATCCCTTTTATCGCCGATAGCCTACTCGTAATTGCCATGAAGCCACGCACAAGCGCATTGACCTCGCGCGCTAAATTTGGCAAATCCGATTTATCTAGAAGAATGCGCCCGTCACCCGCCTGATCCGCCTTCAAAAAGCTTAGTCCGGTCAAATTGCTACTGTAGTACGCTGATGGAATCCCGAGGGTCGCCGCCACTTTCCGAATATTGGCATCAGACATGCCCTTGAAGTGCGGAATTCTCGACAAATCAGCGTCGGAGAGGATAAAGACAATCTCTTTACCCGCTTCGCGCCGCGCCAAAATTTCCCTTTCCAACCGGGCGTCGAACGTTTCGTCCGTTTCCCCAGTGGCAAAAAACTGCTCAACATTAGCTACGTTATCAAGAAGCGCGGCTAACGCTGGCGCCATTTCGACCGCGTTGGCCGGTGTATCTTCAAAATAGAGAACCGTTGGATTATTCATGAACTTTTAGCCTTGATTGGAAAAATGACGCGGAAGCAAGTCGCATATCCTGCAGGCGCTGGCACAATGTCCACGGTCCCGCCGACTTCTGCGGCTAGCTGGCGCGACAACGTTAAACCGAGTCCCATACCGGTACCTAGCGAATCATCCAAGCGCGCTGTCGTAGTAAACATCGGATCCCATATGCGCTTGACCATCGAAGGGGGAACGCCAATGCCTGTGTCGAGCACCTCAAGTATATGGCGTTTAGCATCCACCGTGACTCTTATCTCCACGAGAAGCTCGGTGTTTGACTTTTCATGCGCCATAACGGCTTTGAGCGCATTGGTGAACAAATTTAGAAAGATGCCACTGTAGGTCGTAACAGGCATTGCAGGCACCATCACTTGCGGGTCAACGACGATCTTCACTCGGATATCGCGATCGAGGCAGAAAGTTTTGAAGAGCCGGGTCACCCGCGCTAACTGCGGTCTCGCCTTGAAACTTACCGACTTATATTCCTGCGTCGCATCGATGAAAGTGCTGACGTATTCCAGCTGGTCATTCCAAGTTTCGACCCCTTCATCGAGCTCTTTGGCGATTGCCTTCAAAGAGGGATCGCGTTTCGCCGCTTCAGCCACATCCTGTGCAGCGCGACGCAGCGTAGTCTTTAGTCTTGAAGCCTCGTGCGTCAAAAAACCGGCCAACACGCCCATGGCACCCATCACAGACAATTTGCCGCGCGCTTCACGGTCATACTGCTCGACCTCGTCAATCTTAACTGCGAGTTCGGAGTACTGGCTTACGATGCGTGCTCGCTCGGTTTTCGTAAGGGTCGGAATGTCGGCGACGTATTTCATCGCTTCCTTGAACTCTTTCTTGGCTAGTTCAGCTTTTGCGTCCGCTTCTCGCTGTTTCTCTTCAAGACCTCTCAGGCGATCTAGGTGGGCTATAAATTCAATACCGGCGCGCACAAAGGTCTTGAGCTCCTGAAATCCCGGTGTTTTGAGAAAACCCTCTCGGTCGGTCGACGGAATAAGGTCGTCAATTCGAACGGTCGACCTAGTCCGTGAGGATGCCACGAAAACCGCGCCCACCAATTGGTGGTTCGATGGCAGGTTAATCATAGGATTAAGAGCAGGATTGTTCCGCACAATCGTCGTCATCGGGAAAAATTCGTTGGCAATATCGGTTCGCCACGTACGTCGGTTCGTATTGGCATCGTTGACAAGATCAAGCCAATCATCGTCCTCGTCGCCATAAGGCCGGACTCGGAACCCACGATCGACGATCGCGACGCCGCTATTTTCAGTGAGCCAACCGCGCGCGTTCGTTCCGTTGACGTCCTTACCGGCAAAAAGTCCTTTTCGGCGCGGAATAAAGCGAATATCAGCGTGAAAACCGTTATTGATAGAGTGCCGCTTTTTGACGTCCATCACATGGGTTTCGCCGTCGTCCCCAAAATCGACCCTATACCTAATTCTGTCTTTCTCACCGCGGATGACCAGACGCGCCACATAGTTTTTAAGTGTTTCTGCAGCAATATTTGTCTCGGCGTTCGTTCCCTTGCCAGGTAGGTTTACACTGAAACCGGGGTCCTCAGTCAATTGCCCTTTTGATCTAAACCGGTTTTTAAATGGCCCGCGGTCGAGTCCTTGAAGTGGTGAAAGAATACGTAATACTTGGGTACGAAACATCGTAGAGTCCATAAACGATGTACCATGGCGCAACTTGGACAGCGTAAGCGTCGTGCCTGTTGCTGTACCCTCTGGGACCACCGCGAGTTCGTAAGGAACCTCGGTGCCTTGCAACTGCTCACTTGTATCGAGTTTTTCCCAGTCAAAATACGCGGTCAGTTGAGTTGTTTGCTCAGATTCCTCATCGTACGCGATAGTTGTAACAGTAAGTTCGGTTGCCAGGAAGCGAACCGCAAATCGTCCGATTCCTTTTTGACCAGTGAGATCTCGCTGATAATAGGGAGAATATTCCTCTCTAGACTTGTGCGAAGTGCCAATCGTCATCCAGAACTTCTGAAATTGCGAGAACGTCATTCCATGTCCATCGTCAGCGATTTCCATGTAATCCCGCTTGTCCAAGCTCACCTCGCATACTGTCGAGTCGGCGTCGTAGGCGTTCTTAATGAGTTCAACGAGAGCCACTTCGGGAACAGCCACAAGCCGTTCTCCTAGTTCTTGCATTAGCCTGGCTTCCGCATTGAAGTGAAAGATGCCTTTCCTGGCCCCCTTTGCTGGATTGGCCGACACGATCGCCTTCGTTTGAGTTATTTTATTCATAGAACCTCATCGGAACAGTCGTTATTCGAATAGCGATTGCAAAACCCCATTCATTTGGTTTATTTCGACTTTGGTAAATCCTTTCGACATGGCCACGACCTGTGTGGAAAAATCCAAATTTTGTATATGGTCATAAATTTGCCGTGCTGCAGTGTCGGAAGAAGTATAAATTCCGCATACGGCACCTACGGCAATCGCCCCAATCTTATTGATCATCGATTTCGGTGCTGGACCGCGAAACCCAGACGAATAGAGGACGCGCGGTGCCTCTGGCATCTCAAATTGCCACCACGTGGCCCGTTGACTGCAGGTAGAATTGTGCTTGCATCTATGGCCATTTGCTTGAAGGTAGCTATTCAAGGCTACGCTGGGGGCACTGGATGAATTGATCAGCCAGCACCTCCCGCCCGCGTCGACAAAGTTTTTTTGAAAAAACGCCTCAGTCAATCCTACTTGGTCGCAGTTTACTCTCCGGAAGGTGCTCACTGCTGGCACGACATCACGGCCGATAATTAAGCCATTCGCTGCACGCTCTGCCTCAGTCAGCAGAAAAACTTTTTGATCTCCGGGACTCAAGCCTCGCCGAGCATACGTACGAGCGATGCTGCTTTTGTAGGCCAATGGCTGGTGTTCCGACAGTGTTGGACTCTGCAACCCAGAAATACTGTTGTCTGGCGCAATACGAAAATACCTAGCATCTCCCGCTTTTAACCGCTTGTCGACAACGACCACGCAAGCCGTTGTCAGCACTGTTTCAAACGGCTCATCATCGAATCGGTAGATATCTAGCGTCCAACCATGTCTGGCAATATATTCTCGCAACGATTTTGCGGCCGGTCGGGTTACCCAATCAAAAGGAACAAGGTAGACGACCAGCCCATCATTTGCACTTGCAATGAGCGCAAGCCAAAAAAAATACAAATATGCGTTAGACCATCCGCTCGGACGAACGCCTGTTCTCGATTTAATCCAATCGGAAACGTGGCTTCGCCACTCGTCGCCAAGATCGTGGTGCCTGACATAGGGAGGATTACCGATCGCGAGGTCAAAATCAAATGGTTCAGCCAACGCAAACGCGTCGCTCCGCAAGATCTTAGCATTCGTCGGCAGCGCTCGCACGGGGATACGTTTGGAATCAAGTTCGTAACCGACATAGCTATCGTAATCGCCGCCCACCGAAAAGCGCCCGTCACCGGCGCCTGCGTCGAAAACCTTACCCACTTTTTTCCGGTAACGCCTCACAATAAGCCATACTAACGTAACGATATGCTGCGGCGTGTCGACTTGGCATTTCGCTAGGTAACTTGCGTCCGTTACCAGGCCGAATCCGTCGACCCTCGTCGCCAGTTCGCTAGCCTCTAGTGCGCTGGAGGGTATGGGTATCGGAGAGGCCGCGACTGACTCACTCACTGCGAGGTCAGCTGTCATCGCTGGCACCGACTTCCGTATTTGAGTCAGCATAGAACTGGCGAACCATGTCCACAATTTGTTCATCTCGAAGTTGCCCTAAGAGAAGAAGCAACGCGCGCATACTAGTTGGATGATTGGTGCCGCGCTCGTATTCCGTCAGGGTTCGGGCACTGATTTTCATTCGTTTACTCAATTCGGCAGTAGTGATTCTCATCCCTCCCTCGTTGATTTCGATGAGCCGATGAGCAGAACAAACAAGCGCTTGAATATTAAAGGCGATAGGCATAGGCATGGCGCGATTCTACGGGAAGTACACAAAAATGTACAGATTTGCAAAATCCTTAAGAAAATTTACATCTCTATGTATGGCGCACCATGCGAATTCCATAACCAGACAGTACTGATTTGACACCGTGAAGATTAAGTATGAGACACGGCAATGGCGCTCTAGTACAACGTTTCTTCGAACACAAATTGTGATGGAAAAATGCAAGTAGAATGATCGCGCAGCGATAGACCAACTTCGTCTATCTTGCATCGCACTTCAACGAATTTCGGATTGGATGAATTCAGATTCGATATCAATTCTATATATCTGTACTTAGTCTAAATCAGGTTAAACTGTTACCTCGAGCGGAAATAAATCTGACAATCTTCGCGATGGTCTATACTGTAAATATCGCGTTTGCCAATTGTGGCTAAGCCGAGCATGCACTCGTTGCAGACATTCAGGCTCACCGTAGAACCGTCTCTACATTCCAGATTGCCTAATACTCTCACCGTTAGTTTTTTGTTTACTCACACATCGGCGGCGCGCTAGAAACGGCTACTCTTAATTGTCCAGCGATGACACCTACTGCGCCGCGTATTTGGCACTCTTCAGCGGCGCGGTGCACGCAGGTAGCCGCCGCATACTAGTCCGATGTTTTGAAGGTGCGCGATGCAAAGGGCTCACTAACTCGGCCAGTATTCTTCGTGATGGCTGGATGCCTGCCTTCGTTTCGCATTGGGCGACAATGGCGCGCTCGTTCGCGCGCGGAACTCAAATTGACAGAGCTCAGACCGCGCATCTCGTGACGTTTTCCAGAGATCACTAAACAAACAAGCGATTCTCAATCTGGCACTGAAATTTACAGCCACGAACTATCACCGACGCAATATCTAAAGCGAATCCATGTTCTCAACAAGTTTGCCGAGGTTTTTGAAGTAGAGCCCCTAATGATCCAACCCGGTATTGACGTCGGCCGCGACAGGCGAAATATGACGCTAGACGCCAAAATCTGATTTTCGCCAATAAGAAAGCAAAAAAAGCTCCGTTTCGGGAGCTCTTTGATGTGTTCTTGGCGGAAGCGGTGAGATTCGAACTCACGAACGGCTCACACCGTCGGCAGTTTTCAAGACTGCTGCCTTCAACCACTCGGCCACGCTTCCTGTTGCACGGCATTATACATAATCATCGGCTTCGTGA
>Ga0308164_10004753_pt1 | contig 11323 bp, 9 predicted proteins | sample PhyTR2_FD_201031 | JGI IMG/M metagenome (GOLD analysis project Ga0308164, IMG submission 201031) | Phyllosphere microbial communities from UC Gill Tract Community Farm, Albany, California, United States - DLSLT.R2 | ecosystem: Host-associated > Plants > Phyllosphere > Unclassified | place: USA... | reverse complement strand
ATACGAACAGCGCGAGTGCGAAGCCAAGGCTGGCGCGATTCTCGCCGCGGCGCGCGAAGCAGTCAGCCGGGCGAAAGCTCCGGGCTTCGGTCAGTAGGCCCGCCCGATAACGCCACCCCGGCGAAGGCCGGGGCCCAATTGGGAAGGTCGCCGTAACAACGCGCAACCTCAGTTAAAACCGTCCCCCAATTGGGCCCCGGCCTCCGCCGGGGTGGTAGAAGTAGTTGCTCGACGACAATTACTGACCAACTCTAGCTGATCAAATCATGGAGTCGTATTCGTCTCGCTAGCCGGCGCACGACGCTCCTGAGCATAAGCATTGTTCCGCGCCAGGAAGCAGCCGGACTGGCCACCCGTCCCGACCGCTGAACACGTATCCGGCAACCCGCCAGCCACGCGCCCAAGCTGGTCCATCGACGCGGCACGGTTCACCCAGCTCTGGTTCTGTGCCGCGATCGGCTTGTCGTCGCGCAGCGCCTTCGGAATGCGATACGGCTGATCGAGCGTCGAGCACACCACCACCTCGCCGTTGGTCGACGGCGGACACTTCTGATCACCGGTCAGCGTAACGCTGCGGATGCGCTGCGGTGGCGAGGCGACCTGAGCATCCTGCGCGAACGCCATTGTGGGAAGTGCAATCAGTGCGGCAAGGACGACGGTACGAAACATGGATCAGGCTCCTTTGAACGAATAACGTCCGTCACACGGCATTGCTCCGCACTGAATGAATGCCTGCGCTGCTTCCGCCATATAGGGGTCGCTCCGACCGATCGCGACCCGCCCGCGACGAAATCGCGATGACCCGGCACGACCGCAGCCCGACGCGGGCATATTGCACCGGGCCCCGCTTAGGCTATGGCGGCGCCATGATCCTCGTCGTCGACAATTACGACAGCTTCACCTGGAACCTGGTCCATTACCTGATGGAACTGGGCGCCGAGGTGGAAGTCGTCCGCAACGATGCGATCTCCGCCGGGCAGGCTCTGTCGTCGGGCGCGGACGCGTTCCTCATTTCCCCCGGCCCCTGCACGCCGACCGAGGCGGGCGTCAGCCTCGATCTGGTCGCCGCCTGCGCGGATGCCGGCAAGCCGCTGCTCGGCGTGTGCCTCGGCCACCAGGCGATCGGTCAGCATTTCGGCGGCAAGGTCGAACGCGGTGGCCTGATGCACGGCAAGACCTCGCCGGTTCTCCACGACGATACCGGGCTCTACGCTGGGTTGCCCTCGCCGTTCATCGCCACGCGCTACCATTCGCTGATCGTCAATGCGGTCCCCGACACGCTGGTGGTCAATGCAACCGCGCAGGACGGCACCGTGATGGGCTTCCGCCACAAGACGCTGCCGATCCACGGCGTCCAGTTCCACCCGGAAAGCATCGCCACCGAACACGGTCACGAGATGCTCGCCAATTTCCTAAAGATGGCCGGCATCCCCCACCAACTCCCCTCCCGCCTGCGGGAGGGGTCGGGGGAGGGCCGTGCCGCATCCACGACGTCCGTGAAACAGGAAGCCCCTCCCCTAACCCCTCCCGCAAGCGGAAGGGGAATATGACCACCGTCGCCCTCCTCCCAGACCCCAGCTCGCCCCTCTCCCGCGAGTCCGCCCGCGAAGCGTTCGCCGACATCCTCGACGCCCGCGCCAACGACGACGCGATCGCCACCTTCCTCACCGATCTCGCGACCCGCGGCGAAACCAGCATCGAGATCGCCGAAGCCGCGCGCGCACTTCGCAACCGGATGATCCCGATCGACGCCCCCGCCGGCGCGATCGACGTCTGCGGCACCGGCGGCGACGGCCACCACACCCTGAATGTCTCGACCGCCGTCGCGCTCGTCGTCGCCGCGTGCGGCGTCCCCGTCGCCAAGCACGGCAACCGCGCCGCCTCGAGCAAGGCCGGCGCCGCCGACACGCTGGAGGTCCTCGGCCTCGACATGGACCGAGCCGGCGCCACCGCGGAGGCAAGCCTCAACGAGATCGGCATCGCCTTCCTGTTCGCGGCCAACCACCACCCGGCGATGAAGCGCATCACCCCGATCCGCCAACGCATAGCCAAGCGCACGATCTTCAACCTGATGGGCCCGCTGGCCAACCCGGCCGGCACCACCCGCCAGCTCATCGGCATCGCCCGCCCCGACTATGTGTCGCTCTACGCCGAAGCACTCGAACAGCTCGGCACCGAAGCCGCGCTCGTCGTCTCGGGCGAAGAAGGCCTCGACGAACTGTCCGGCGCCGGTCCCAGCATCGTAGCCTCGGTCGGCACTGTAACGCTGCCCGCCAAAGTCACCCCCGAAGACGCCGGCCTCACCCGCCACGCCATCACCGACATCCGCGGTGGCGACGCACACCACAACGCCGACGCACTCCGCCGCCTGCTGAAAGGCGAGACCGGCGCCTATCGCGACGCCGTCCTGCTCAACGCCGCCGCCGCCTTGATGGTGGGCGGCACCGTCCCCACTCTCGTCGACGGCGCGGCCAAAGCCGCCGCCGCCCTCGACACCGGCAGCGCCGACGCGCTGCTCGCCCGCTGGATCGCCTACTGACATGACCATGCTCGACCGTATCCTCGAGACCAAGCGCGCCGAAGTCGCCGCGCGCAAGGCAACCACCTCGCTCGCCGATATCGACGCCGGCATCGCCCGCATGTCGAAGCCGCGCGGCTTTCGCGCCGCGCTCGACGCCAAGACCGGCTACGCGCTCGTCGCCGAGGTCAAGAAAGCGAGTCCGTCGAAAGGCCTCATCCGCGCCGACTTCGATCCCGTAGCCCACGCCCGCGCATATGAAGCCGGAGGCGCCGCCTGCCTCTCGGTGCTGACCGACGAAAAGTGGTTCCAGGGCTCTGACGCCTACCTGACCGCGGCGCGCGACGCCGTCTCGATCCCCGTGCTGCGCAAGGACTTCATGGTCGACCCGTGGCAGTCGACCGAAGCGCGCGCGATCGGCGCCGACTGCATCCTGATCATCGTCGCAGCACTCGACGACATCCAGATGGCCGAGATCGAGGCCTCCGCGCTCGAATGCGGGATGGACGTGCTGGTCGAGGTCCACGACGCACACGAGATGGAGCGCGCGCTGCGGCTCAAGTCGCGCCTGATCGGCGTCAACAACCGCGACCTGCGCGACTTCTCGGTCGATTTCCAGCGCACCTACGACCTCGTCGGCAAGGCGCCTAAGGACTGCACCTTCGTCGCCGAGAGCGGCCTCACGACGCGCGCGGAACTCGACGCGATGGCCGAGCACGACATTCACTGCTTCCTGATCGGCGAAGCACTCATGCGCCAGGACGATGTCGAAGCGGCAACGCGCGCTCTCGTCGGATGACCGGCCTGACGCACATCGACGAAGCCGGCGCGGCAAGAATGGTCGACGTTGGTGGCAAGGCGGTCACCGCCCGCGAAGCCGTCGCCTCAGGCCGCATCACCATGTCCACCGAAGCCGCCGCAGCGATCGGCGCCGGCACCGCGAAGAAGGGCGACGTCCTCGCCGTCGCGCGCGTCGCCGGCATCATGGCCGCCAAGCGCACGAGCGACCTGATCCCCCTCTGCCACCCGCTCCCGCTGACCAAGGTGGAAATCGACCTCGTGGTGGACGAAACCGGCGTAACCGCCACCGCCACCGCCTCGACCGAAGGCAAGACCGGCGTCGAGATGGAAGCGCTCACCGCCGCCACGGTCACGCTCCTGACGATCTACGACATGGCCAAAGCGATCGACAAGACGATGGTCCTCACCGACATCCGCGTCCGCGCAAAGTCCGGCGGCAAATCCGGCAACTGGGCCGCGTAGAAGAAAACCCTCCCCCCAACGGGGAGAGGGATAGACGCCAAAGGCGGCGAGGGTGAGGGCAAGCCAAGCAGAACGCGCCTAGCCTGGGACTTCAATCCCCACCCATAGCCCATTCATGATCCTCCACGATCGTCGACTCCACCGGCCGCCCCGCCGCATCGAGCGAAGGCTCATACCGAAACCGCTCCTCGATCAACCGGCACGTAAGCGCATCCAACTCCCGGCTCCCGCTCGACCGGGTCACCCGGCACCGAGACACCCGCCCATCGGTCTGGACCAGATACCGCACCGAAACCCGCCCCCGGATCCCCGTCTCGGCCGCCTCGCGCGGATAGTCCGAATCCTTTAGCCGCCCCTTGCGCCACCGCGGCGGCGTCTCCTCACCACCCCCGCCGTCGCCATTGCCATACCCACCGCTCCCGGTGCCATTGCCGATCCCGCCACTCCCCGTCCCCGGCCCGCGCACATCCGAAGCGCCCGCCGTAGCCTGCGCCCCCACCCCGGCCTTCTCCGCAACCACGACAGGCGGCAGCACCACAACCGGCACCACCGGCGGCGGCGCCACTACCTCGGTAGCCTTCGACTTCAAATTAGGCGGCGACGCAGCCCCCTCCGGCTTGCGGCTAGGCGACGGCCTAGGCCGCACCTTCTCCTCAGGCGGCGGCGGTGGCGGAGGCGGCGCCGCATCGAACACCTTCAACGCATCGCTGACCACCGCCGGCATCGTCACCACCAGCCCGTTGAGCAGCGCATAGCCCAGCACCCCCGGCAACAGCACGGCGCCCACCGCCGCCCCGATCCTGTCTCTCGCCCGAGGCTGATTGCGTGTCATCATGCTGATCTGGTGTCTCTTTCCCCCAAACATAGCCCCGCAAAGGATGAACCCGCGCTGGCCAGAGGTTCAGAGACGGCGAGCAACGACGACCTCACACTCGCCGTTACTGTCGAGGAAGTCCTCACACAGATCAAAACCCCACCCCGGCGAAGGCCGGGGCCCAGTTGGGAAGGTCGCAGTAGCGAAGCACGACAACCGCCAAATTTATGTTTCCCCGCGAAGGCGGGGACCCAGCCCTGGGCTCCCGCCTTCGCGGGAGAACAAGAAGGCGGTAGCTAACGTTCGATATCTGCCCGCCCAGACATCGCCATGGCGGCTAAGCTCTCCGCGCCCCGCTTAGCCAACAACGCCTGTCCTACATATCAAACCCATGGCAAAGCACGGAACCTACCCCCACGCCCCGCGCTTCCCCATACATCGCCCAAAGAACAAACCGCCAAAACGCTCCCAGCGTCTACACTTCCTATACTTCACTTTTCCGAACCGCCCAGAAACAGAGCCTTACGCATGACCCTAGTCCCCGTCGCCGAAGCCCAGTCCCGCCTCTTCGCCATGGCCCCTCGCGTCGGCCACGAGACCGTGACGCTACGCGAAGCCGCCGGCCGCTGGGCCGCCGAGGACATCCTCGCCCGCCGGACGCAACCCGCGGCGGATCTCTCGGCCATGGACGGCTACGCGATCCGCTTCGAAGACCTCCCAGGCCCCTGGAAAGTCATCGGCGAAAGCGCCGCCGGCCGCCCCTTCGCAGGCAACGTCGCCTCCAACGAGGCCACCCGCATCTTCACCGGCGCCGCCATGCCCGAAGGCGCCGACACCGTCATGGTCCAGGAAGAAGCCGAGCGTGACGGCGAAACCCTGATCCTCGCCGGCGAAGGCCCGCCGACACTTGGCCGCAACACCCGCCGCAAGGGCCTCGATTTCTCCACCGGCACCCGCCTGATCGCCGCCGGCGATCGCCTCAGCCCCGCGCGCATCGCCGTCGCCGCAACCGGCGGCCACGGCACCCTCACCGTCAACCGTCGCGTCCGCGTCGCCGTCGCCGCCACCGGCGACGAACTCGTCCCCCCCGGCTCGACCACCGACGGCGTAGCGCTCCCCGAATCGAACGGCATCATGCTCGCCGCGATGCTCGCCGACATGCCCGTTGACATCATCGATCTCGGCATTCTGCCCGACAATCTCGAGATCCTCCGCGAAGCCTTCGCGAGCGTCGAGGCCGACCTGCTCGTCACCACCGGCGGCGCGTCGGTCGGCGACCACGACCTCGTCCGCCCCGCGATCGAAGCCGCCGGCGGCACCATCGACTTCTGGCGGATCGCGCTGCGCCCCGGCAAGCCGATGATGGCCGGCCGGATCGGCGAGATGATGGTCCTCGGCCTCCCCGGCAACCCGGTCTCCGCGTTCGTCACCGCGACGCTGTTCGTGAAGCCCGTCGTCGCGCACATGGCCGGCGCACGCGATCCGCTCCCCCAGTCGACCCACGCGCTGCTCGGCGAAGACCTCCCCGCCAACAACGCCCGCACCGACTATCTCCGCGCCGAGCTGCGCGACGGCAAAGCCTATGCCTCGACGATCCAGGACAGCTCAATGCTGCTAACGCTGGCCCGCTCGACCTGCCTCATCGTCCGCCCCGGCAACGCTCCGGTTGCAAAGAGAGGCGAATCGGCGGAAATCCTCGTGATCGCGTGATACGGACGCTTGACGGCGTTAATTATGTTCCATAGAAGTTCCCAGTCTGTTCCGGACGGAGAACCGCCATGCTCACGCGCAAGCAGCACGAACTCGTCTGCTTCATCAACGATCGCCTCAACGAAACCGGCGTCTCGCCGTCGTTCGAGGAGATGAAGGACGCCCTCGACCTCAAGTCGAAGTCGGGCGTCCACCGTCTGATCAGCGCGCTCGAGGAGCGCAACTTCATCCGCCGCCTGCCGAACCGTGCGCGCGCACTCGAAGTGCTTCGCATGCCCGAGCGTGCCGAGAAAAAGGCGCCATCAAAGGCGTCGAACGTAAAGCCCGCGCCCGCTACCGCGCCACAGCCAGCGAACGACGTCGTCGAGATCCCCCTCCACGGCCGCATCGCCGCCGGCGTCCCGATCGAAGCGTTCGAAGGCAGCACGATGCTGGCCGTCCCCGCCGCACTGCTGGGTTCGGGTGAACACTATGCGCTCGAAGTCTCCGGCGACTCCATGGTCGAGGCCGGTATCCTAGACGGCGACTACGCCCTGATTCGCCGCACCGAGACCGCCCGAGACGGCGAGATCGTCGTCGCCCTGATCGAAGACAGCGAAGCCACCCTGAAATACTTCCGCCGCGAAGGCGCCATGGTCCGTCTCGACCCTGCAAACCGAGCCTACGATCCCCAACGCTACGCCCCCGCCCAAGTCCGCGTCCAAGGCAAACTCTCCGGCATCCTCCGCCGCTACGACTGAACTGCCGAGACCGACCTGCGTCATCACGACGCAGGTCGGTCTCGGTTTTTGGTTGCTCAGGAAAAGCGACAGCCTAGCCTTAAGCCAAGTCGCTTCTCCGGCCGACAACAGCGGCCGGATCTCTTAAGCAAGTTAAGCGAGATGTACTGGGCGTGTCGAAAAGCGACTAGTTTTTCGACACGCCCAACCGGCCCCCAAGCGTCCGGAAGCCCCTCTCACGCTCTGATGCATAGTCGCGTTCTCGACTCGAATGCCCAATCTCTGCGTCTCTGCGCCTCTGCGCGAACATCTCGTCCTCAATCTCCAGCGCGGCCGAAGAATTGGTTCACGTGGAGACGCGGAGGGGTTGCGCTTAGGGAAAACGAAGCACCTCCAAACGTCTTCGGAAGGAAGACTAAACAGTCCCCAGCCCGAGCCACCCCGTCATACAACAACCTTCTCCGCGTCTCCGCGTGAACCAGTTCGTCTCGCTGTGACCGCACGGGAAAACGAAAGATCTTGTTCACGCGAAGGCGCAAAGGCGCGAAGATATGGTGCCTGGATCAGCGCCTACCGGCTTTCGCTGGCGGCAAAAAACTGACGTCGGCTTATCGTTCATGGAGGTTTAAGGCCTCCCAAGCGGCATCACCTTCGCGCCTTTGCGCCTTCGCGTGAACAGTTCTATTTTTGACGGCCTTGGCCGGCGCGAAACGCCGATACAGTACCGTGAAACCGATCATGGCGCGGCCTGAACGCGTACGCGGTGCGTTCGAGGAGAGGCGGATCGCGCCAGGGGTGACGATCGCCTGCGTTCAGGATGGTCACGACCGTCCCGCTTCCCAAGGTCAGCGCGACGCCGCCCGTACGCCGGAGTACACGACGATCCAGTTTCAGCCACCGCGGTACGCACCGCTTCGGCAGACCGCGTTCGCTGACGACAACATCGGCGCCGTGACAAGCGGTAATGAACTCAGCAATCGGCACCATATAGGCGCTGCGGGTCGCCAGGATGCGCCACATCCGTCCCCGCGCGCCGATATCGGTAACGCAAAGATCGCGGCTGCACCGCGCATCGGGTTGGTCCGCCAGCAGCAGCGGCTCGCCATCCACGCCACCATTCTCTGCAAGCATGTCGCGCGTATAGTCGCCGGCCCGATCGCGCAGCATCGCAAGCCCCGCCGCCGTCCGCACCGCGACATGGCGCCCGTCGCCGGTCACGAGAACATCCGGCGCGGGCGTCGTCAACGCCCAGACCGCGCCGATCGCCAGTGGTACCAGCCCGAGCCGCCGCCACCGCGTTCGCCACAAGGCGATCCAGATGCCACCGACGATCATCAACGCGAACGCCGCCGTCGGCATAGCGGGCAAGGACCGCACCGATCCTGGCGCGCTGGCAACGATATGCGCGAGCCACAACAGCGCATCGAGCGAGCGCTGGACCAACCACCATATCGGTGCACCCAGCCCGCCGGCGTCCAGCAGCAACGCCAGCGCTTCCAACGGCATTACCACGAACGTCGTCAGCGGGATCGCAATGATGTTGGCGAACGCGCCGTACAGCCCGGCCTTGTGAAAATGATATACCGCGATCGGCATCAGCGCGAACTCCACGAGCAGCCCGGTGATAAGCAGCGATGCTACCCCGCGAGCGAGGCGGCGCGGTCGGCCCTCGTCGTGGGGCCCGAAAAACGTGCGAACCGAAGGGTGCTCGTGCAGCGCCATGATTGCGGTGATTGCCGCAAACGAAAGCTGGAAGCTCGGTCCCGCCGCCGATTCGGGCAGCACGAGCATGACGCACGCCGCCCCCGCCGCGACGAGGCGCAAGGTCATCGCCTCACGCCCCATCGCGAGAGCTGCCAGCACGAGCAGCGCGGCCACGCACGACCGAATCGTCGGAACCTGGCTTCCGGTCAGCAACGTATAGCCGATTGCCGCCGCCGCTCCCGCCAGCGCAGCGATCAGAGGCAAGCGCGCGTGCAACGCCAGCCAAGGGCTTAGCGCCAGCAGACGCAACACGATCAGCATCGTCGCGGCTACCGCAGCCGTAATATGCAATCCGCTCACCGACAGCAGATGCGCGAGCCCAGCGCGGCGCATCGCCTCCGAATCCTCCTCGCTGATTGCGCCGACGTCGCCGGTGGCTAGTGCGGCGGCGATCCCGCCCGCGCTGCCATCCAGTCGCGAGACAATATGGCGCGACAGCGCGACGCGGATGCCGGCTCCCGACTCGCTCGGCGTCGTCACGACCACCGGTGCGAAACCTCTTCCTGTCGCGCCGATCCCGCCGAACCAAGCAACTCGGGCGAAATCGTAGGCGCCCGGCACCGCGGGCAGCGGCGGCGGCATCAGCCGCGCCCGCAGACGCACGACCGCTCCCGTTCCCAGCAGCTTCGGCGCATCCGATTCCGCCAGATTGACGCGGATGCGGTATGGCAGGGTCACCGGTTGCCCGTCGGTCTCGGCGCCCTTCCCGATCGGCAGCAGCGTCAGCCGGACCAGCTTCCGCGCCACCAGCGGCTCAATAGCCTCCACCCTCGCGGAGAAACTCGCGATCGACGGTCCGCCCAGCACTGGTCGCGCCACCGACTCTGATCGCGCCCAGATGAGACCCAGACCCAGCGCCGCCGTCAGCAACCCAATCGCGAGCGACCGCGCCGCACGGCCACCCTGCCCGACCGCCAGACATGCCAACCCGCTCGCCACCAGCAGCAGTATTGCCACGCACCACGCCGCCGGATCGGGCAGCGCGAACCACAAAGCGATCCCGCCGCCCAGCATTACCGGCAGCCATAACACCAACTGGTCGCGCTCCGCCTCGAGCCAGCGTTCCACGGCAAGCCCGACGACAGCCCCCCATCGCGGCACGCCCATTTGTCGCCGCCAAGGACGCATGCTAGGGGCGGCGACGGCTGTCATGGCCATCGTTTCTCCATCGTTTCATCAGTCTGGGAGCACCCGCGGTTGGGCGCAATATCTGATACGGGCACCGCCGCTTCGGCCGCACCCGTGGTTACCCGTTTCGCTCCGTCGCCGACGGGGTTCCTGCATCTTGGCGGCGCGCGCACCGCGCTGTTCAACTGGCTGTTCGCAAAGGCGAACGGGGGCAAGTTCCTGTTGCGCATCGAGGATACCGACCGGGTCCGTTCGACCCAGCCGGCGATCGACGCGATCATCGACGGCATGCGCTGGCTCGGGCTCGACTGGGACGGCGACGTCGTCATGCAGTTCGCCGGTGCCGAGCGCCACGCCCAGGTCGCACACGAGATGGTGGCAAATGGGCATGCCTATCGCTGCTACATGACCAACGACGAGATCGCCGCGATGCGTGCCGAGGCACAGGCCGCGAAGAAGCCGCTCCGCATCCGCAGCCCGTGGCGCGATCGTCCCGAGAGCGAAGCGCCGAACCTCCCCCACGTCGTCCGCCTGCGCGCGCCGCAGGAAGGCGCCGTCACGATCGAGGACCGCGTTCAAGGCGCCGTTACGGTCAAGAACGAGGAGATCGACGACCTCGTCCTGCTACGCTCCGACGGCACCCCGACCTACATGCTGGCCGTCGTCGTCGACGATCACGACATGGGCGTCACGCACGTCATCCGCGGCGACGATCACCTCAACAACGCGTTCCGGCAGCTGCCGATCTACCGCGCGATGAACTGGCCCGAGCCGATCTACGCGCACATCCCGCTGATCCACGGACCCGATGGCGCCAAGCTGTCGAAGCGTCACGGCGCGGTCGGTATCGAAGCGTATCGCGACGAGATGGGTATCCTGCCCGAGGCGTTCGACAATTACCTGCTCCGGCTCGGCTGGGGTCACGGCGACGACGAGATCATCAGCCGCGAACAGGCGGTCGAGTGGTTCGACCTGTCGGGCGTCGGCAAGTCGCCCTCGCGCTTCGATTTGAAGAAGCTCGAGAACCTCAACGGCCATTATATCCGCGAAGCCGACGATGCGCGGCTGGCGCAGCTCGCCGCCGATCGTCTTGGCCACGACCTGCCGACCGGCGGACTCGATCTTCTGACTCGCGCGATGCCCGTCCTGAAGCCGCGTGCCGCAAACCTGAACGAACTGGCTGAAGGCTCGAATTTCCTGTTCAGCCAGCGTCCTCTGGCGATGGATGACGCCGCGGCGAGCCTTTTGCAGGGTGAAGCGAGTGCGATTTTGGTCAATGTCCATGCCGAACTTGACGCGCTCGCCACGTGGGATACGGAGGCGCTCGAAGGCGCGGTACGGCGCGTGGCCGAAGCGCGGGGCGTCAAGCTCGGCCAGGTCGCACAGCCGCTTCGCGCCGCGCTGACG
>Ga0308164_10004750_pt1 | contig 11328 bp, 5 predicted proteins | sample PhyTR2_FD_201031 | JGI IMG/M metagenome (GOLD analysis project Ga0308164, IMG submission 201031) | Phyllosphere microbial communities from UC Gill Tract Community Farm, Albany, California, United States - DLSLT.R2 | ecosystem: Host-associated > Plants > Phyllosphere > Unclassified | place: USA... | reverse complement strand
AACTGGCTCCGCGTTTCCCCAACGCCGGAATCATGGCTTTTGCCAGACAACCTGCTGAATGTCGACCCGCTTGGGTATCAAGTGGTTGTCGTAAAACAGATCAGCGGTCGCCTGCTGCGCGCGTACGATCTCCGGCGTGATCGGCAGGCTAGGTGATACAGGCCGATGGTCAAGATACTGAGTCATGACCGCTTCGGACAAGCCCATGCTGCGCGCCAGTATCTGAATACTCTCGGCACGCTGCGAGCGCGACAGCCCATCGGCAATTGTCAGCTCGTCGAGCACCTGCTGCACGAGCGCTGCATTTTCCTCGGCAAACGCCCGCCGTGCGGTATAGAACGGCCCGGACAATCCAAGCCCCTCGCCGTTGGCCAGCAGACGAGTGTGGCCTTCGCTCATGGCGATGGAGTAGTAAGGGTCCCAGATCGCCCAGGCATCGACACTGCCGTTTTCAAAGGCAGCGCGGGCATCGGCAGGGGTCAGGTAGATTGGCTGAATATCCTTGAACGTCAGGCCTGCTTTGTTGAGCAAACGCAGCACCACGTTATGCGAGCTGGAGCCTTTCTGCAGAGCGACCTTGCGGCCTTTCAATTCTGCGACGCTGTGCACCGGGCTTTCGTTGCGCACCAACAGGGTTTCCACCTGCGGCTTGGGTGGCTCGGCACCGATGTAGACCAGGTCGGCACCTGCGACCTGGGCGAAGATCGGCGGGATGTCGCCGGTGGAGGCGATGTCCAGACTGCCAATGTTCAGCGCCTCCAGCATCTGCGGCCCGGCCGGAAACTCGATCCATTTGATTTTTTTCTCGGGAAAACGCTTTTCCAGCAAGCCGTGTTCCTTGGCCAGCACCAGCGTGATCGAACCCTTCTGATAGCCGATGCGAAGGGTGTCGGGCTCGTCGGCGGCAGCTGTACCGAACAGGCCGCTAAAGGCCAGAATGGCGGCGATAAACGTAAATGATTTCATGGGTGATCCCTTAATTCTGTATAAAAATCTGCCTTTGATTCTGGCCGAGGGCCGTGGGAGCCCGCTTTCTGCGCTCATCAGGACTTGCATGCGGCAACGATCAAAATCTATAAGCAGGCCGTTGCAAGCCCAGGTTTTCGCGCAAGGTCGTGCCTTCATACTCGGTGCGAAACAGCCCGCGCCGCTGCAGCTCCGGCACCAGCAGTCTCGCGACATCTTCGAGACCGCCCGGCAGGTGCGGCACCAGCACATTGAAGCCATCCGCCGCGCCTTGCTCGAACCAGCGTTGCAACTCATCGGCTAGCTGCTCCGGCGTGCCGATCAGGCTGTAGTGCCCTCGCCCACCGGCAATCCGTCGCCCCAGTTGCGCCAGGGTCAGGTTTTCCTGATCGGCCAGTTCGGTGAGCAGTTTCTGCCGGCTGCGCTGGCCGCTGTCGGTCAATGGCAATTCCGGCAGCGGGCCGTCCAGCGGGTAGCCCGACAGGTCGAAATTGCCCAGCATGCGGCCCAGCAGAGCGACCCCGACCCGAGGCTCGACCAGCTCCTGAAACGACTCGAATTTAGCTTTCGCCAAGGCTTCGGTTTCGGCCACGACGATGAACACGCCGGGCATGATTTTCAGAGAATCGACGGCCCGCCCGTAAGCACTCAGACGGCCCTTGAGGTCAGCGTAGAAAGCTTGCGCACTGGCCAGCGAGGTCTGCGCGGTGAATACCACTTCCGCCGTCTGCGCCGCCAGATCACGTCCGACTTCCGAGGAACCGGCCTGCACCACCACCGGCTGACCCTGCGGCGAACGCGCGACGTTCAGCGGACCCTTGACGCTGAAGTGCTCGCCCTGATGATTAAGCACATGCAGTCTGCCCGGATCGTAGTACTCGCCACTGGCCTTATCGCGGGTGAAAGCGTCGTCTGCCCAACTGTCCCACAGGCCGGTCACCACCTGATGAAACTCTCGTGCGCGGCTATAGCGCTCGGCATGCCCCACATGCTCGGCGCGACCGAAGTTCTGCGCTTCGGCGGCGGCATCCGACGTCACCAGATTCCAGCCCGCTCGCCCACCGGAGAGATGATCCAGCGAGGCGAACTTGCGGGCTACGTGATACGGCTCGTTGTAGGTGGTGGTCGCTGTCGCGATCAGACCAATATGCTCGGTCACCGCGCTGAGTGCCGAGAGCAGGGTCAGTGGCTCGAAATGATCGGAGCGCGCCATGCGGCTGGCGATATCACCCGTCGCGGCAGCCACGCTGTCGGCCACGAACAGCGCATCGAATTTTGCCGCCTCCGCGACCCTGGCCACGTGCCGGTAATGCTTGAAATCCAGCCCTGCATCCGCAGGCACCTCCGGGTGCCGCCAGGCAGCGACATGGTGCCCGGTGGCCATCAGGAAAGCGCCCAGTTTCATCTGTCGAGCAGTCGTGCTCATACCTCACTCCTTACGTGTTGCCTGGGGTCTCGGCTCAAAAATCCTTGCGTAACTGCACGCCGAAATAACGCTCGTCATCACGCGGTACGGATCGGTAAACGTAATTCCCGCCGGTGGCGAGCATTGGCGAATAGGACTTGTCGGCCAGGTTCTTGCCCAGCAGTGCAACGCGCCAGCCGCTGTTGTAATCCGCCAGTGCCACGCTGGCGTTCCAGATGCCGTAAGCGCCCTGTTTGGTGTCCGGGTTCTGGCTGATGTCGTACTGCACTTCGCTCTGCCAGCTGTAATCGGTGCCCAGTTCGATATCCAGGCCATTGTCCAGCGGGATGGTGTAGTCGGCGCGAACGTAGCTTTTCCAGTCCGGGCTGTACGGCAGGGTTTTACCGTCGACGTTGCAGGACGCCGCCGCACCGGCCGGGCAGGCGAAGCTGTCGATGCGTGCTCTGGTGTAGGACAGCGCCCCGGAGAATTTCAGGTTTCGGGTGGCTTGCAGGGCGTAATCCAGCTCGACGCCTTCGGTACTGACGCTGCCGGCGTTGATCAGGCGCGTCACGACCTGTCCGGCAACACTGTCGAAGAAATTCGCCTGATAGTTGTCGTACTCGCTGTGGAACACCGCCAGGTTGGTGGTCAGACGATTGTTCCAGGTGGTGGCCTTGAGGCCGACTTCCCAGGTGTTCGAGGTTTCCGGCTTGAGGGCCTCGGTGTCGCGCGGCTGCATGTTGAAGAACACGTTGTAGGCCGGGCCTTTATAGCCGCGCGAGTAGGTGATGTAGGTCATCACACTGTCGCTCAGGTCGTACTGCAAACCGAGACGCCCGGACTTGCCGTCTTCATCCACCGAGCCGGAACTGCTGGTCGCTGGCTGAATGCCGCTGACGGTCGTAGCCGATGTCGACACGCGGCGATGATCGTATTCCAGATCGTCATGGGTCCAGCGTGCCCCGGCAATCACTCGCAAGTCCGGTGTGAAGTTGAACGTGGTTTCACCGAACACCGAATAACTGTCGGTGGTGGTGCTGTAGTCGGCGATGCCGCGATCCTGAGTTGTCGGTGTGATCAGCGTGCGCTGATAGGTCTCGTCGCTCTTGCCGTGCATGTAAAACAGACCGCCGACGTATTCGACAAACTGGCCTTTCGGCGACGCCAGACGCAGCTCCTGGGAATACTGGTTGAACGTCAGATCGCCCTTGTCTTCGGTGCCGGGGAACGCCGCAGTGACAGTGCCAAGCCGGTCGCCGTCCTGATACTGCGTGTTGTCCCAGCCGCGCCAGGCGGTGATGGAGGTCAGGGTGTAGTCGCCCAGTTGCCAGTCGAGCTGACCGGACAGGCCTTTGTTGACGTCCTCGACATGGCTGCGGTAATCGCTGACGACATTGCGGTTATCGCTGTCGGCACGTACCGGCGCCAGGGCACTGGCGAAGGACGGGGTCAACGCCTTGGTTACCACCCCGTTGGGCGCGTCGTCATGGGACTGCATGTAGTCCGCTGCGAGGGTGAAGGTGATGTCGTCATTGGGCGTGAATTCCAGCTTGCCGCGTGCGCCCTTGCGGTTGTAGCCGTTGACTTCCTGACCATTGAGCTTGTTATCGACATTGCCGTCATAGCTGCCGAACAACGTCGTGATCGAGCCTTTGAGGGTCTGCGGAATCAGGCTGCCGCCAATGCCGAAACGGGTGCGGCTTTCATTGCCGCTGTAATACGACTGATCGATGTAACCGTGAGTCTCTTCGGTCGGTGCCTTGGTGGTGACGTTGAGCACGCCCGCCGAAGCGTTCTTGCCGAACAGCGTGCCTTGCGGGCCGCGCAGCACTTCGATGCGTTCCAGGTCGAGCAAGTCCAGCGTGGCCTGACCCGGACGCGCATACACCACACCATCGATCACCGTGGCCACCGTCGGTTCGACGCCTGGCGAGGTGGAAATGGTGCCGACACCGCGAACGAACAGCGAAGTGTCCTTGTTGGAAGCCCCGGTGCGGAAATTCAACGACGGCACCTGCTGCACGATGCTGGCCACGCCATTACGGTTATCGCGCTCCAGTTGTTCACCCTCGATCACGGACACGGCGACCGGTACTTTTTGCAGCGATTCTTCGCGGCGTGTGGCGGTCACGGTCACCGATTCCAGCGCTACTGTTTCTGTGTTCTGCCCTGCCGCTGTCTCTGCCATGGCCGGAACACACGGCAATGCCGTCAGCCCCATCAGCAACCACCCACAACGACGCCCCCGCGCCGTGTGAGCCTGATCGATCGCCTGCGCCAGAAGCGTGTATCTGACGCCATCCCCACCTGTTGTGTGCATCTGCGTGCCTACCTGAAATATGCCCTGATCCGACAGTGCGATGCGCACTGGCGCCTATGCGTGCTGACTAAACCGGGTCCGGGCATTCGCGGTGGCGAGTAGCAGACAAACCATCTTTGTTAGCGCTAACATTGCCAGTATCAGGAAACGACTGATAGATCGTCCAATACTGAAAAATTAGTTTTATATTCTTTTTACTTTTATGCGAAGTGATCGACCATGGCCGACGAGAAGCCTCTGATATGCAAACGCCGAGGCGCAGGCCGGGTGACGATCACCGCCGTGGCGCGTCAGGCAGGGGTGTCGGCCATTACCGTGTCGCGCTATTTCAATCAGCCGGAACAGGTCTCGCCCGAACTGCGCGAGCGGATTGCGAGCACAGTCAGTGCACTGGGTTACGTGCCCAATCTGGTTGCTGGCGGCCTGGCATCGGCACGCAGCCGGGTGGTGGCGATGGTAATTCCCAACATCTCCGGGCCGATCTTTGCCAATACCATTCAGGGCTTCAGCGACACACTGAGCCGGCACGGTTTCCAGTTGCTGCTGGCGTCCAGCTACTTTTCCGCAGAGCAGGAGGAAAGCGCAGTGCGGGCGTTCTTGGGCTGGTCACCGGCGGCACTGGTGCTGACCAGCCGCTTTCACAGCCCTGCTACCGAGAACATGATCGAGCAGACCGATGTTCCGGTGATCGAAACCTGGGACCATCAACCCGACCGCAGCCCGATCCAGATCGGCTTTTCGCACTACGACGTCGGCGTGATGGCAGCACGTTATCTGCATGACAAAGGCTACCGGCGCATCGCATTCGTACAGAACAGCATCGCGGGCGACTTCAGCGCACTGGAGCGTCGCGACGGCTATGCCGCAACCGTGGAAGGGCTAGGTATCACGCCGTGGGTTTTCGTCCCGGACGCGGATCGAGCGCCCTTCGAGGCTGGCAAACAGGCGATGGACACCCTGATGAACCAAGCGCCCCGCCCTGACGCGATCTTCTTCGCCAACGACAACCTGGCAGCCGGCGCCCTGCTCGCCAGCCAGCGCGCAGGCCTGAGCATTCCACAGGATTGTGCCGTGATGGGCTTTGGCGATTACGCCTTCGCAGAAATGATGCTGCCCAGCCTGACCACCATCAAACCACCCGCCCTGCAGATCGGCGTAATGGCTGCCACGCGGGTGCTTGAAAGCCTCGGTGTATTACCGGTAGAGGGAGAAATACAACGGCTGAATCTGCTGGAGTGCAGCCTGGTGGAACGGGAGAGTACCTGAGCCCGCCGCAATATCGAGCCTGCGCTGGAGCGTGAGGAACGATGACCCTGTAACCATCGTGCGACGCTCCGCGTCGCATGCCGTTCTGGACGCTCCGCGTCCTCTCCTGATTAAGTGGCGCGGCGTAGAGCGTGAGGGACGATAGTTGTAACCGCCCCCCCACGCCCCGATCAACGCACCAGATGCAGGAACTGCATATGCCGTTCGTACTGATCGAGCACGTCGTTGATGACTTGTTCCTTGGTGTAACCCACCAGGTCGTAGTCCTGACTGCCCTCGCTCAAGTGCACCTCGGCGCGGTAGTAGCGGCGGTTGTTCAATTGCTTGGAGCCCATGCCGCCACGGGCGAACGACGGAGTGAAGAAGCCTTTCATCTGCACTTGGTAAATGAACGGACGTTCTTCACCATGGCCGATTTCCAGGGTCACCGAGTCGTTGGACGGGTCAGGTACGTTGACCACATTCAAGCCCTTCTCGACGAACACCGCCGTCACTTCTTCAATCGCCGGACGCACGGTCTGATCGAGGAAGCGATACACCTCGTCTCGCGACGGGTAATGCACCGCCTGGCTCAGACGCTGACGCCAGCCGCCGCGTCGTGAACCGGACACTGGCGCCAGCGAGTACAACTGGGCGATCTTGCGCTGCGACTCCATGACGAACGCCTTGTGCAGCCCCCACATCATCAGCAACAGAATCAACGAGAATGGCAACGACGTCAGCACCACGGCCGATTTCAGCGCATCGATGCTGCCCGAGAACAGCAAGCCACTGGTGATCAACGCCGTGGCCACACCCCAGAACACCCGCAGCCATTTCGGACCGTCTTCGTCAGGGTTGCCGCCTTTGGCTGACAGTGTCGACAGCACCACCGTGCCCGAATCGGCCGAGGTGACGAAGAACACGAAGCTGATGAACACCGTGACCGCGATGACCGTCTTGCTCCACGGATAGGTTTCCAGCAGCAGGTACAGGGTCATCGACGGATCATCGATAGCCGATTGACCCAGCGCCGTCATGCCGTGGTTGAGCACTTGATCGATGGCGCTGTTGCCGAAGATCGACATCCAGGCCAGGGTGAAACCCAGCGGGATCAGCAACACACCGAAGACGAACTCGCGGATGGTCCGGCCACGGGAGATGCGCGCAATGAACAGGCCTACGAACGGCGCCCAGGCAATCCACCAGGCCCAATAGAACACCGTCCAGCCGCCCAGCCAGTCACTCGGCTCGTTATAGGCGTACACGTCGAAACTCTTGCTCGGCAGTGCGCCCAGGTAGTCACCGATGTTCTGCACAAGTGTATTGAGCAAATGCTGAGTCGGGCCGGCAAACAGCACGAACAGCAACAGCGCACAGGCCAGCAGCATATTGATGTCGGACATGACGCGTACGCCCTTGTCGACCCCGGCGATCGCTACCAGAATCGCCGCGCCCATCATCAGGGTGATCAGGCCGACCTGAATCCAGTGGGTGTGCGCCACGCCGAACAGGTAGTCCAGACCGGAATTGAGGTGCAGCACCCCGAAGCCCATGTCTGCGCCGAGCCCGAAGATGGTCGCAATAATGCCGAAGCCATCGACCGCATAGCCAATAGGGCCATTGATGCGTTTGCCGATCAGCGGATACAGCGCCGAGCGCAGGGCCAGCGGCAGGTTATGGCGATAAGCGAAATAGGCCAGCGCCATACCGACGAACGCGAACACGCCCCAGCCATGCAGACCCCAGTGCAGAAACAGCAACTGCATGCCCTGGCGTGCTGCTTCGGCGGTACCGCCCTCGCCCTGCGGTGGCTGCAGCAGGTGCGTCAGGGGTTCTGAAACGCAGAAAAAGAACAGCGTGATGCTGATGCCGGCGGCAAACAGCATGCCGGCCCATGACAGGTAACTGAACTCGGGTTCGTCGTGGTCGGCACCGAGCTTGATCTTGCCGAAGCCCGACAAGGCGGTGACCACCACGAAGACCAGGTACAGGGTCATGACCATCATGTAGTACCAGCCGACCGTGTTGGCCGCCCAGTTTTGCGCCGCCAGCAGCCATTCGCCGCTGGCTTGCGGGAACGCGATCACGACGATGCCGAAAATCAGAATAAAACTCGCAGCGAAATAGAACACTGGAGCATTCATGCGAACCATGCCGCTTGAAGAGGAACTCGCAGAACTCATCGGTTGAGTGCCTCCGGACTGATAAAACCAACTGCAAAAAGCGGATACGGCAAGGGTAAGCCTCCTGTTGTGAGCGGGCAGCGAACCACCGGTTTAACTTGAACGAGCGTTCAATTTAAACATGAAAACACCCGCGAGACCTAATCGCAGGCCGGTGAATGCTGGCTCAGGCCTGGGTATGACGCGTGCTCGAGCGGGTTCGTTCCCACGCTAAAGAGGCCATTTTCAGCACCCCAAACGCGCTGTTTGCAAACATCCGCAGCACTTTGATTCCGGTATTAACGCGATGCACACCCTCCTCGCACCAATCTGTTACCTGCCGCCCCAAAACTGCGCAAAAAGTCATTCAGGTAACAGAACAGCGCTCCTCTCGGGCCAATACTTGCGCGCTGACCAAAACCGCAAGGCCCCGGAAATAAAGCCTTGCAGACCAATTCGACGGCTTAAAAACAACGGCAGCGAAAAGTTGGTCTTTTGATTGCATATGCTTGTATGTACAAGTAGAGACAGGCTAAACACTCTGCCTTCTACCCAACTGAATCGGCCTGCTTCGCCAGGCGCTGTTCGCCCTTCATCGGGGTGGTTCGAATTGATCGCCGAGGATTTTTTTGTGACCGAGAATAATCAAGACCTGAAGCAGGACTGGACCCGCCATCGCGAAGGCGTCGTACGGGCTGCACGCGGTACTCAATTGACCGCCAAGAGCTGGCTGACCGAAGCGCCGCTGCGCATGTTGATGAACAACCTCGACCCGGAAGTCGCCGAAAACCCCAATGAGCTGGTGGTTTACGGTGGCATCGGTCGCGCTGCGCGCAATTGGGAGTGCTACGACAAGATCGTCGAAAGCCTCACTCAGCTCAACGATGATGAAACCTTGCTGGTGCAGTCCGGCAAGCCGGTCGGCGTATTCAAGACCCACAGCAATGCCCCGCGCGTGCTGATCGCCAACTCCAACCTGGTGCCGCACTGGGCCAGTTGGGAGCACTTCAACGAACTGGATGCCAAGGGCCTGGCCATGTATGGCCAGATGACCGCCGGCAGCTGGATCTACATCGGTAGCCAGGGCATCGTGCAAGGCACTTACGAAACCTTCGTCGAAGCCGGTCGCCAGCACTATGACGGCAACCTCAAGGGTCGCTGGGTGCTGACCGCAGGCCTGGGCGGCATGGGTGGCGCGCAGCCGCTGGCCGCGACATTGGCCGGGGCCTGCTCGCTGAACATCGAATGTCAGCAGAGCCGCATCGATTTCCGCATCAAGACCCGCTACGTCGACGAACAGGCCGCTGATCTCGATGACGCACTGGCGCGTATCGCCAAATACACGGCCGAAGGCAAAGCCATCTCCATCGCCCTGTGTGGCAACGCGGCGGATATCCTGCCGGAAATGGTCCGTCGCGGTGTGCGCCCGGACATGGTCACCGACCAGACCAGCGCCCACGACCCGCTCAATGGCTACCTGCCCAAAGGCTGGACCTGGGACGAGTACCGTGCCCGTTCGGTGAGCGAGCCGGCCAGTGTGGTCAAGGCGGCCAAGCAGTCGATGGCCGAGCACGTCGAAGCCATGCTCGCCTTCCAGCAAGCCGGCATTCCGACCTTTGACTATGGCAACAATATTCGCCAGATGGCCAAGGAAGTCGGCGTCACCAACGCCTTCGATTTCCCGGGCTTCGTCCCCGCCTACATACGTCCGCTGTTCTGCCGTGGCATCGGGCCGTTCCGCTGGGCCGCGCTGTCGGGTGACCCGCAGGACATCTACAAGACCGACGCCAAGGTCAAAGAACTGATTCCGGATGACGAGCACCTGCACAACTGGCTGGACATGGCCCGCGAGCGCATCAGCTTCCAGGGCCTGCCGGCGCGTATCTGCTGGGTCGGCCTGGGTCAACGCGCCAAACTGGGTCTGGCCTTCAACGAGATGGTCCGCAGTGGCGAGTTGTCGGCACCGGTGGTAATCGGTCGTGATCACCTGGACTCCGGCTCGGTCGCCAGCCCCAACCGCGAAACCGAATCCATGCGTGATGGCTCTGATGCCGTCTCCGACTGGCCGCTGCTCAATGCCCTGCTCAATACCGCCAGCGGTGCGACCTGGGTCTCGCTGCACCACGGCGGCGGCGTGGGCATGGGCTTTTCGCAGCATTCCGGCATGGTGATCGTCTGCGACGGCACCGATGAGGCCGCCGAGCGTATCGCCCGCGTATTGCACAACGACCCGGCTACCGGGGTGATGCGTCATGCCGATGCCGGCTACGAAATCGCTATCGACTGTGCCAAAGAGCAGGGCTTGAACCTGCCAATGATCGGACGTTGAAAACGTTGTCGGTCATCAGGCCGACATACGTCGGGGACGGGCATGAGCATGCCCACGGGCCGGATGCCTAATTCAAGCTGCCGTCATCCATTTCAGGCTTAGGAGCATCGACAATGAATATGAAAAAGGCCCTGTTGACCACACTGGTATCCGCTGGCCTGCTCGCCAGCGCGGGCGCAAGTCAGGCGGCCGGCTGGTGCGAATCAGGCAAGCCGGTGAAATTCGCCGGTCTTAACTGGGAAAGCGCGATGCTGCTGACCGACATTCTGCAGGTGGTTCTGGACAAGGGTTACGGCTGCACCGTTGACGCCCTGCCCGGCAATTCCATCGCCATGGAAAACGCCTTGGGCACCAACGACATCCAGATCTTTGCCGAAGAATGGGTCGGCCGCAGCGAGGTCTGGAACAAGGCCGCCGCTGCCGGCAAGGTGGTCGGTGTCGGCGCGCCGATCGTCGGCGCAGTGGAAGGCTGGTACGTGCCCCGCTATGTGATCGAAGGCGATGCCAAACGCAAGCTGGAGGCAAAGGCACCCAACCTGAAATCCATCAGCGACCTGGCCCAGTATTCAGCCGTGTTCAAGGATCAGGAAGAGCCTGGCAAGGGGCGCTTCTACAACTGCCCGGCCGGCTGGACCTGTGAGCTGGAAAACAGCGAAATGCTCAAGAGCTACGGCCTGGAAGGCAAATACACCAACTTCCGCCCAGGCACCGGCCCGGCGCTGGATGCGGCGATTCTGTCCAGCTACAAACGTGGCGAGCCGATCCTGACCTACTATTGGTCACCCACGCCGCTCATGGGTCAGGTAGACCTGGTGCGTCTGGAAGAGAAAGCCGGGGTCAACAAGACGATCGATATCAAGGTCGGCGTGTCCAAAGTGTTCCACGATGAGGCCCC
>Ga0308164_10004748_pt1 | contig 11331 bp, 10 predicted proteins | sample PhyTR2_FD_201031 | JGI IMG/M metagenome (GOLD analysis project Ga0308164, IMG submission 201031) | Phyllosphere microbial communities from UC Gill Tract Community Farm, Albany, California, United States - DLSLT.R2 | ecosystem: Host-associated > Plants > Phyllosphere > Unclassified | place: USA... | reverse complement strand
ACACCAAGTTCGGAGCGCCGGCGCAGGAGGGCGCGCGCGACGAGAGGTGGAAGTCGACCGAGGGCAAGATGGAGAAGAGCTTCCTCACCTTTGCCGCTGTGCGTCCCTCTCTCTCTCTCTCTCTTGCTCCTTTCGGCGCTCTGTGGCTAACGGTCGTGCTCGTCGTTGCAGTCGAACCCGGCTTGGGTCCCTCGGGACCAGACGCAGTCGCTCTTCCTCAGCAAGATGACCGAGGCCGCCCCGCCGCACCACCTCGCACCACACTCGTCGCAGCTCCACCCGCACCCGCACCACCCGACCTCGTCGCTCTACGGCGCGCCGCCGCCGCTCCACTCTCGCCACCCGACCCTCTCCTCCTCGACCGCCCTGCACCCTCACCCGCACTCGCACGCCCAGCACCGCTCGACCGCCACCGCCCGACAGCGCTTCGGCCCTGCGCTCGCCGAGGAGGGCGCCGCGCCCGACTCGGCGGCGGCGCGCCTGCGAGCCGAGAAGGCGCGCATGTACGACCGCGCGTTTGCGCACAGCGCGCTCCTCGCCTCGGCCTCGGGCGGCGGGCCCGGCGCAGCAGGTTTGAGTGCGAGCTACCGCGGCGGGCCGGCATCGAGTGTCTCGCGGCGAGGGCGGCTCGGCACGGTCGGGCCGAGCACCGACGCCATCGACGAGGAGTCGGCCCTCGACGGCGACGTGTTTGTCGCGCCGACGGATGCGCAGCCGTTCGGGTTGCCGATGAGCGACGAGGAGGACGAGGAGCAGGGGCGAGCGGGCGGAGGCGCCGAGGTCGAGCGCCTGAGGAGGAGGGGACTCGGCGGGCTCATGAGCGAGATGATGAGCAGGCCGTGAGGCGCTCAGCGCAGAGGCGCGTGTACTTAGTCTCTGTCTCCTTACTGTTGTCATTCAGTCGTCGGCTCTCTCACCGGTGCGCGACTCGAGCATGGCGCGAGAGAGCGAGGTCTGAGCGCTCGCAGCGGCTCTCGAGCGTCTCGAGTCCGTCGTCCTGAGAGAGGCAGTTGACGCTAGATTGTAGTCTCCACAAGCACCGGGACGCAGAAAAGAAGCTCCCCCTGATCGTGCAACAGCTCGTCCCTGTGTGCAGCAGACGAAGCGCAAGCTCCTGCGGCGGAAGGGCGAGCAGCCCGCGCGCACCCGGACAAAGGCTCCCTCGCGCGCACGGGCAGCGTGCCGGGCGTGTCTGTGAGCCTTCCTGTCGAGCGAGATGCGTCTGCTGTGCGCGAGGCGGCGAGGGCGAGGAGGAGGGGGACGGACGTGGGGCGAGGAGACGAGGTGCGGTCGAGCGGGTACTGAAGCACGGCTGTGTGGGCACAGAGGCTAGCTGAAGCTGTCAGGGTCAGAGCAAGCAGCACTCTGAGCGAAGGAGTGGTTACGACAAGGAGCAAGCGAGGTGGACCCGGGAGGAGATGAGGACGACGAGGTCCGCCTCTTCCCACGCCAGCTCTGCTCCGCGAGACGAGCAGCCAGCTCGCACGCCGACCCGCAGCAGCACATCGACCACCCACAGCCCATCAGCCATGGCGTCCGCCGACCCGCTCGTCCTCCTCCGCGGCGCCCTCTCGTCCGGCAAGCCCATCTCGCTCCTCGCCCAGGACGGCACAGAGGTGTTCGACCTCAAGTCGTGCACCGACATTTCGTTCGGCCAGGGCCGCACCTTCCCAAAGACGACCCCGACCCGCTTCCTCTCCGAGCCGGCCTCCAGCCTCGACGACCCCGCCGCGCCCACCTTCGACCTCCAGACCCTCCTCCTCGCCTTCAACGAGCGCGACGCCGCCTTCGGTGTCTACATCCGCAACGCCGGCCAGAGCGGCGTCCCCTTCGTCACCGCCACCGACCGCCGCCTCGTCCTCGACTACCTGCGCGGCTCTGGTCCGTCCGACGGGCCCGAGAAGCGCGTGCGGCCTCTCGCCGGCGCAGCGGGCAAGCGTGAGGGTGACGGCGAGGCGGGCGACGCGGCGGCGAGGGCAGGCGGCGCCGCGGCAGGAGGTGCCGAGCCGCCGCAGAAGAAGCCGCGCTACATGGTCAACCGCGACGACCAGGACAAGGTCAAGCGCATGCTGCAGATCATCGAGGGCCCGCTGTACGGCCACGTCGTCGGGCCCAACGAGATCAAGGTCGACAAGCAGGGCGGCGCGTACCACAACCGCGAGACGGCCCTTCGCGGCGAGCGCATCAACGTGCGTCCCTTCTTCCTCTTCCTCCTCGCCTGCCTTCCTCCCTCCCGATGAGGAGCTGACTCGTCGCCTTGCACTGCTCCTGCAGAACTTCGACTCGGTCCGGGCCCTCATGGCGCCTCGACTCAAGGCGCTCAAGGAGGACCCGGGCCGGAAACAAGCCGCGCAGCCCGCCCAGCCCGCACCCAAGATGCCGCAGAAGAAGAAGCAGCTCAACCCGATCATCATCATCTCGCCCTCGTCGACCGCCATGATCACGATGCACAACGTCAAGGCGTTCCTCGAGGAGGCAAAGTGCGTCCGCTCTCGCTCTCTCGCCCTCCTTCGCCTGCCGCCGCGCCTCGCTGACGCCTCGCCCGCTCACCCTGCAGGTTCGTCCCGTCCGAGCAGGCACGAGCACAAGCCGCGCTCGAGAACGCCAACACGCCGGGCAACACGGTCGAGGACGTCGTCCTCGTCAACCACGCGCGCGCGTCGGCCACGTCGGCGCCGGGCACCGAGACGCGCAAGGCGCGGTACTTTGTCGTCGACAGCGTCGAGGCGTTGAGCAAGTTTGGCGGCGGCAAGCTCGACGAGGCGTGGTGCGTCCCCTCTCTCCGTCTCGTTGCCGCGAAGAGGACGAGCGCTGACCCTCCCTCTCTCCGCTCGCAGGGAGCGCGTCGTGTGCGTCATGACGACGGGTCAGGAGTGGCAGTTCAAGCCCTACAAGTGGAACGAGCCCAAGGAGCTCTTCCACCACGGTGCGTCGTCTCTTTCTCCCCTCGTCGTCGTCGTCGTCGTCGTCGCCTCGATCCAGCTGACCCTTCCCTGCCGCCGCTCGCAGTCAAGGGCGTCTACCCGCAGTGGACGACCGACCCTCCGAACGCCAAGGTCAAGGCCTGGAACGTCAGCGAGCTCAGGGTGCGTTCGTCTCGCTCGTCGTCGTCGTCGTCGCTCTCTCCTCGCTCACGAGCTGACCCTCCCTCACGCGCAACAGGTCGACAAGTCGAAGCGGCACACGGACAAGTCCACGGTCGCTGACTTTTGGCGCACGCTCGAGTCGTGGATCGCGGTCCACAAGCCCTGGGTTGCGTACTGAGCCGGTGCAACGACGAGACGCTTGCGAGGCGGCGCGAGCGGTCCTCGGTCTTGGCGTAGCTCGGTCTTGTCCGCCGCCTCTTCGTCGAAAGCTCTCCCTCCTGCTCCTTTGCAAGCTGCGCTGTAGCTCGTGAGGGCCGTCCTCGAGAGGATCGCCCGGAGATAGCGACGACGCGACGACGACGCGTGCGAGCCCGGGTCCGCAGCCTTCTTCCCCTCGCCCACCACCCTCTTGCGCGCTCCCGCCAGCTCGACACTACGCGCACCCAGCACGACAAGGCGCTATGCCGACACCGCGAGCACCCCGCAGCGCCTCGTCGTCCCCCTTCGACCTCCTCCCGCGCCTCATCTCGCCCGCCGCGTCCGGGACCTACTCGTCGGGCCTGTCGTCCCCCTCGAGCCGCGAGGGCAGCACCTCGACCGAGCCGCTCCTCCCTCGCTCGTACCACCCAGCGCCGCGCCCCGACTCGCCCCACTCGACCTCGCACAGCCGCCGCACCTCGCTCTCGGCCGCCAACGGTCACAGCAAAGGGCCCGGCTCGGGCACCTACACGCCCACCTCGCCCTCGTCGCCCGCCGCACTGTCGCCCTTTCCCGAGCCGCCGCGCAAGGTCCCGCGGCGAGGCTCGGCGCGGCGTTGGGTCGCCGTCCTCGCCGTCACGCTCGTGTGCGGGCTCGCGCTCAGCGCGAGAGGGCCCGGGCCGGGCGAGGGCGGCGACAGGTACGCGACGAGCGTGCGCGAGGGGTGGCGGGCGGGCGTCGAGGGCGTCAAGAGCTGGACGGGCGGGCGGTGGCAGGGCGGGGGAGAGCCGCCGGGCAGGAGCGACGAGGGCGACGCCGGCGAGAGCACGAGGATGCCGCTGGCGGCGCTCGCTGCGTCTCCCGCAGGAGTCGAGGGCGACGAGGCGGCGGACGAGGGGCCGCTCGGCGAGGGCATGGGCGACTCGGCGCTCGACGTCGACGAGGACCCGGCGGCGCTCTCGACGCAGGACGTCGACGGCGACGACGACGCTTCGCTCGCCTCGCTCGCCTCGGCAGCGCCGCCTGTGCTCAACGTCAACCCTTATCCGCGACCTGCGCCTCGCGACCCCGAAATCGTCAACCAGATGCGCTTCCTCTCGTTCGAAAACCACTCGGGCTTCCACAACCGTGCGTCCCTGTCTTTCTCTTACCGCTCTCGCACTCTCAATCGATCCTGACGTCTTCTCGCCGCTCGCAGAACGCAAGTCGCTCGTCAACGCGCTCGTCCTCGCCCAGCTCCTCAACCGCACCCTCCTCCTCCCGCCCGCTCGCCTCGGCTCGCCCATCCCGTGGGAGATGGACCCCAAGTTCCGCATCGCCTTCTCCGAGCGCTGCAAGGCCGGCCTCGAGCCCGACAAGCCGGTCGCGACGCTCGCCAACGCGCACGCCGTCAGCGTCGGCGAGGCGTGCGAGGACCCGCACAAGTGGACCTACACCGGGTGGGACTGGCTCATCTCGCCGAGCCTGCTCGCCGGCCGGTCCCTCGTCGACCGGTGGAACTCGTCGTCGTCCTGGTTCACGGCGCCGCTCGACGAGGGCGGGCTCGGCCTCAGCCCGGACGAGATCCACCAGTTCGCCGACGTCGACCGCCGCTCGTACCAGATCCTCGACGACCGCAGCACGCACACGAGCAGCGGCCAATTCACCTCGCGCATCGAGCTCGACGACCTGCGCGACGAGGCCGGCCTCGGCGGCAAGCGCCTCCTCCGCTTCGGCAGCCTCTTCTCGAGCGCGCGGCTCAAGTTCGTCCACGACGAGAACCGCAAGCTCCTCGACGACACGACGAACGACGTCGTCCTCGAGAGTGGCGGGCTCGACGCCATCAGCGACCGCATCCGCAACCAGCTCGGGTCGTACGTCGCAGCGCACGCACGTCTCGGCGACGGTGTCTTCAAGGTGCGTCCGCAGCCTCTCCTCTCCCTCCTCTCGGTGCTCCTCTCTGCTCAGGGAAGATAACTGACTCCTGTTCCTTCTCGCACTGCAGTCCAAGGCCGTCAGCAACATGCAGAACGTCTTCCGCCAGCTCGGTCACGACGTCCTCGGGCTCAGGAAGGCCCAGGTCGACGCTCTCCTCGACGAGGTCTCGAGTAGCCCGCCTGCGCACAAGTCGGCGTCGAAGAAGGGCAAGGGCAATGGCAAGGGCGTGAGCAAGGGCAAGGGCGGCGGGAAGAAGAAGCCGAGGGCGTTCGGGTCTCCCGGCGCGGCGCACCTCCGCTTCAAGCGCGCGCCGACGGTCGAGTCGTGGGCCGACGTCGACGACGACTACGACGAGGCCGACCTGCACCTCGGCGACAGCCACGCGCCCCTCTCGCCGCTCCCCTTCACCATCTCGACCTCGCACATCGCCCGCCGCGCCCTCAAAGGCGGCCCAGCTCAGCCCCTCGCCTCGTCCCTCCACTGCCGCCGCCCTCTTCACGACGTCAAGGCGTCGCCTCACCTGGCGCGCCTCAACGTCCCGCTCTACATCGCGACCGACTCGCGCAGCCCGACGACCGACCCGGCGCTCGAGCCGTTCAACCACTGGTTCCCCTGCGTCTTCTTCCTGAGCGACTTTGCGCAGGCGAGCGAGGTCAACGACGCGCCGGTGCCCGAGCTCGAGGCGCTCGTCGAGGGCAAGGGCGTCGACGAGGGCGGCGCCGAGTGGGTGAGCGATTGGGACGGGCAGGCCATGGCGCGCTACCTGTTCCCCTTCCTCGAGGCCGAGGTGCGTCCCCTTCTTCCTCCTCGCACCTCTCGACTGCAAGTGCAGCGCTGACTCTCGGACTTCCCTCGTCGCGCAGATTGCCGCCCGCGCCGTCGAGGTCGTCGGCACGCCGCAGTCGACCTTCTCGGGCTACGTCCGCGGCATCCTCCACCAGGCCTACCTCCTGCGCGGCATCACGGCCTCTTGGCGTCGGTCGGCGTGAGGGTGAGTCCCGCCGCACGCCTCTTCGGGCACGTCGAGAGCGCGCGGAAGCTGACGCTCTCCCTCGCCCGCAGGTTCTTCTCGACCTCGACCCTCGCCCGCTCGACTCGCCTTCTTGCACCTTCTCGACCTCTTGTGCAGGCCACGCTTGCGTCACGTCCTCAGATTCATCCAGGTGAGCCGCCCTCTCCTTCCAGAGTGACGCGCTCTCGGTCCCCCCTCTTCCTCCTCCCCATCTCGACCTACGCCCGACCAACGCCTGCTTCCACGCTTCCTTCGGCCGATAGGAGCGATCTATCAGGATGCTGACGCACCCCCTGCGCATCCTTCTGCCGCAGCTCATCGAACTAGCGCACTCGGCCGGCCAACGACGATCACCTTGTCGGCGACCGTCCGGCCTCTCCCTCGTCGCCGTCGCCTTCGCCATCCTATCGCACCTCATCGCGCATACCTGTTGTCCTCCCCTGCCCTTTGCTATGCACGCTGTTGCTCTCGTTCTCTCTCTCTGCGGATCCGGCGAGAAGGGAGAGAGGCCTGACGTCCAGTTCGAGCGACAGGGAGCCGAGCTGCTCGAGGCTGGTCGAGCAAGCAGCAGGAGGCTCGCCATCGAGAGTGACGACTGTCGAAGCCGAGGAGCGGCCGCAAACGAGAAAGGCGCTCGCGTCGGCGGAGAGCTGCCCTCCGAGGAGCTGCGGCCGAGGTTGACTTCTTCCCCCGCAGGATCGACAAGTGACGCCCGCAGCCGAGGACACGGCGGTCAGTGCGGCCTTCGCACCCCTCTCGGGCCTGCGCGAGCTTCCAGCTTGCGCTCCTCCCTCCAAACGCCGCCGACCGCGCCCGTCTACGACGCTCGAGCCCCACGCGCAAGCCGCACGGACAGCTTCCGTTCTCAAGGCGGGCCTCGACTCTTCGACTCCGCATTTCTCGGCGCGGGCGGCCTTCTTCACGATCCATCTCGGCCACCGCGAGCTCGCACAGCTCGCCACGGCCGCCTACCAGCTCGCGTCGACCTCGCACACGGCCAGCAGAGCCACCACGAGTGTGCACCTCGCCCGGCGAGCCTCGCCCGAGCCGCCTCGGACTTCATCGCCTTCGTCCTTCGTCGCCTTCGCCTCCGCCTCGCCCTCCCCTCGCCCGCGCCCGCCTTGCCGCCTGCGACCACCACCTCGACCACCGTGGCGCACCCAGCCCTATGAGCAGCAGCTCTCGACCCAGGGTCCCGCCGCTGGACCCGCCCGAACCCGCCCCGTCCGCCGACCGCCGAGACGATGAGCCGACGACCTCGAGCTCGGCGAGCTCGCGACGCCCCGAGCTGCGGCAGCGGCGCACCGACGCGCAGGCCATCGAGGCAGCCCTCCTCGACGCCCTCAAGCTGAGCGAGCCGGGCGAGGATCCGCTCGAGGCCGCTCAGGTCGACAGACGATCGGGTGCGTCTTGTCTCCTCCGATCCGCCCGGCTCTCTTTCTGAAGACCTCGAGCCGTGCAAGCTGACTCGAGCGAGCTCCTCGATCTTGCAGCTGTCGCGTTGCCGCCGCCTCTGCCGCAAGAAGCGCCGGTTCGACACATGCGGCCGGCGCTGCAGAGCGTCCAGAGCTCGTTCCTGTCCAACTACTCGTCGACGAGGTCACCTGCGAGCCGCACGACGTCGCAGACGAGCATCATCAGCACGGTGCGTCCTCGTCTCCCTGTCTCTCTCTCGAGTCCCGGTCGAGGCTCGTCCCGCTGACCTCGTCCCGCTCCTCCTCCCGCGCAGCACGAATCGGTGCCCAGCACGTCGTCGATGCCGACCAAGAGCGCACCTCAATCGCCCTACATCGGTCCACACGCCCCGCACTACGGCCCGACGTCGCCCATCATGCGCCGCATGTCGCGCAACGCGAGCTGGGCCCCTCCGTCTCGCTCGCCGTCCGTCTCGTCCGAAAGCGCCTACCAGCACCTCCTGCCGTATCAAGCCGGCCCGCCCGTCGCACCCTTCCCGGGCTTCTACCCGGGGCAGTACCCGGTCGCCGGCGCCGTCCCTTACGCCCCGCCACGACCACCTTCGAGCCACGCCCAGTACCCGCACGCGCACGCGCTCCCTCCTCCCCCAGTCGCCTTCGCCCACCCCTTTTCGCCGCACGAGCAGGTCGCCCCGCCGCGAGTCAGCCCGCCGTACGTCGCCCACTCGCCCGGCTGGCAGCACCCGGGCGTCCCGCAGACGCAGCCCGTCCCGTACACCTACGCCCCAAGCCCGCAAGGCTCGGTCGTCTACGACGAGACCGGTTCGCCCATCTGGACGTACCCTCAAGCCTTTTCCGCGGCACCTATGTCGTACTACCCGCCTCAGCCAGGCGTCGTCGGCCCGACCTTCGCCGCCTACCCTCCACCGGCGCCCGGCTACCCGGCGGCGTCGATGGACCCGTCCGCCGCCGCAGCATACCCGTATGCGGCCGCAGGACCGGCACACGTTCCGCAGCAGCGGCACTTCTCGCCGGTGCCGGCCTCGCCGAGCGAGTTCGTCGGCGCGCGCTCGAGCCCCTACTCGCCGCAGCCCGATCAGGCGAGCGACCGCGGCTCGTTCCAGTACCCGATCTCGTCGAGCCGCTCGAGCATGTCGTCGCACCCGTCGTCGCGCGCGTCGTGGTCGACGGCGAGCGGGCCGCAGGGCGGCGCGCCGTTCGCGCACCCGCACTCGCAGCCGCGCTCGCACTCGGGCGGCCCGCCGCCGATCCCGCCCAGGCCCGTTCTGCACCCGTCGCACGCCTCGTCGAGCCTGCAGCCGCACTCGGGCTTCTCGCCGTTGCCGACGCTCGGCGAGCGCGACTCGTCCGGCGGCGGCAACACGTCGATCGGCTCGCCGGCGGCCAACCCGACCGTCTCGGTCTCGGGCGCGTCGCCCTCGACCATGAGCGGCAATGAGGCCGGCATGACCAGCGCACCGTTCGGTCCTCAGCCGCAGGAGAACGCGCCCGGCCCGTACGTCAAGCGCCGAGACCTGCCTCGACCGCCGACGCACTCGCCGCACGCTCTCTGGTGCGTCCTCATTCCTCTCTGCCGCACTCGCTCACGACGAAGCTCCTTCGCTGACACTCAGACCTTCTCCTGCAGGGTCGGCAACGTGCCGAGCGACGCGAGCCACGCCGAGCTGTGGCAGTTCTTCAAGACGCGGCCGACGCCCAAGCAGTGCGGCGTCGTCCTCAGCCCGGGCGCCTCGCCTTTCATCGACCTCGAGACGAACGGCGTCGAGTCGATCCACCTCATAGCCCGCTCAAACTGTGCGTCGCTCGTCCCCTTCTTGCCCTCGACCTCGCGCGCAGCCTTCCTAACTCACTCCTCCTCCGCTCGCAGGCGCGTTCGTCAACTACCTCACGCCTCTCCACCTCCGACACGCCATCGCCGTCTCGAACGGCGTCGCCCTTCGCCCGGACGACTTGCGCGCCAAGAAGCTCGTCTGCCGCGTCCGGCACCAGGCCGACGACGCTCGCACCGGCGTCGGCGCCCAGCGCCAAGGCGGCATGCACAAGGCGTTCGTGCGCGAGCAGCAGGCCCGCATGGTCGAGGCTCAGAAGGCGCTCGCCCGACTCGAGCTCGCGCAGGCGCAGGCGCAGAAGAAGGACGAGGACGAGGCGGCCGACGAGAAGCGCGAGGGCGAGGAGAGCGTCGGGCCGCTGAGCCCGATCAGCGCCGGGCGCAGCGAGCGCGAGATGAGCCTCGCGAGCATCCGCTCGGGCAGCACGACGAGCAGCTTCTTGGCCAAGCACTTTGAGCGCCGGTGCGTCCCCTCTTCGGCCTTCTCTTTGCTCGCGCCCGAGGTCAATTCCTGACTCTCCCCCTCACCCACCGCGCAGCTACTTCATCCTCAAGAGCCACAACGAGCAGGACCTGCTTCGAGCCGTCGAGACTGGGTCATGGGCGACGCAGGCGCACAACGAGGTGCGTCCTCCTCGCTCGCCTTCCTTCCGCCGCTCGGACCTCGCTGACTCGCCGACCTTCCCTCCTGCAGCCCGTCCTCCACCAGGCGTTCCGCACGGCGCGCAGCGTCTACTTGATCTTCGGCGTCAACGGCTCGGGCTGCTGGTTCGGCTACGCGCGCATGGTCGGCCCGATCTCGGGGCAGGCCATCTCGACGAGCTCGTCGCGCCAGTCGCGCTCGTCGCACGCCGACAAGAGCTCGGCCTCGACCGACATGCGCATGTCGTCGGCGTCGCAGACGATCCCCGAGGAGGAAGAGCAGCAGCTCGTGTCGGGCGCCACGTCGCGAGCGTCGTCCGGCCCGACCCTCTTCTCGCCGTCCGAGCACCGCTTCAGCGCCCAGTCGCCTCAAGCATTCACGCCATCGCCGTCGACCTCGTACGCCGGTCGGCTCGCCTCGGGCCTGTCCGCCCCGACGCCGTCCGCGAACCGCACGCCCATGAACACGACGGGCGGCGGCAGCAACGGCGGCGGCTCGGCTCCGGCGACGCTCTCGGCGCGCAACCCGACGCGCGACGTGCCCCTGTCGGTGCAGCTCGCCATGAGCCGCGAGCAGGACCTCATCGCGCGCGAGACGGCCGACAACCTGCACCTGCCGCCGGCCGTGGCCGAGGCGGCCCGGCGCGCCGCGAGCCTCGACAGCGGCGTCCCGCCGTCGAGCTCGAGCCCGAAAGGGTCGCAGCACGTCAGCAGCACGGGCGCGACGCGCTGCGAGAACGAGCGCGAGCCGTCGTTGTCGCCGGGCGAGCTCGGCAGTGCGAGCGCGAGCGCGAGCATGAGCTTGAGCAACGGTCCCGACAGCCCGAGGAAGGAGCTCATCGCCAACGCGGCGCAGGCGAGGAACGCGCGGCTCGACGCCATGGCGGGCTCGAAGCAGTCGCTCGAGGTGCCGAGTCCGTCGGGCACCATCACCGAGTCGAGGTGCGTCTCTCTCTCCCTCTCTCGTTCTCGTCCCTGCAGTGAGCGTCGGCTGACGTTCTCTCTCGACGTGCGCAGGCCAGGCGTCACGCGCTCGAGCTCTTGGGGCACGCCGTTCGCCATCGAGTGGATCAAAGTGTGCGCTCAGGCCTCCTCTCTCTCCTTCGCCCCTCGAGCGCTCGCTAACTCGGCTCTCGCCCTCTCCGATGCCTGCAGCGCTCCTCTGCCTTTCGCTCGCACTCGCCACATCCGCAACTCGTTCAACGGCAACCG
>Ga0308164_10004747_pt1 | contig 11331 bp, 10 predicted proteins | sample PhyTR2_FD_201031 | JGI IMG/M metagenome (GOLD analysis project Ga0308164, IMG submission 201031) | Phyllosphere microbial communities from UC Gill Tract Community Farm, Albany, California, United States - DLSLT.R2 | ecosystem: Host-associated > Plants > Phyllosphere > Unclassified | place: USA... | reverse complement strand
CCGACTTCTTCATTCAGCTCACGATAAAGCGCGTCTTCCGGCGTCTCCTGTGGGTTGATTCCCCCTTGCGGAAACTGCCAGGCATCCTGGTTAATACGCCGAGCCCATAGGACCTGACCAGCATCGTTTGTCAGAATAATCCCGACATTAGGACGGAAACCATCGGGGTCGATCACGGCAACAACCTCGCAAACGCATGTCGCCGCATTGTTCCACAAAGGCGATCAAACCAGCAACGAGGCTTGTCACCTTATGTGAAGACTTGTGAAAACCTCGTATTCTGATGCTCTTTTTTCAGCTAATTCAGCGAGTAACCGCATGCGCCTGGCACTATTCGACCTCGACAACACGCTTCTGGGTGGCGACAGCGATCACGCCTGGGGTGATTATCTGTGCCGTCGCGGCATCCTCGACACCGCGTCCTACAAAACCCGTAACGATGAGTTCTATCAGGATTATCTGGCGGGCACGTTAAACATGACCGACTACCTGAACTTCACGCTGGAGATTCTGGGCGCGACCGAGATGGAACAGTTGGCGCAATGGCACCGTGAGTTCATGCGTGACTGCATCGAACCGATCATGCTGCCCAAGGCCATGGAATTGATCGCCAAACACCGTGCGGCGGGCGACAAGCTGGTGGTGATTACCGCGACCAACCGTTTCGTGACGGCGCCCATCGTGGAGCGACTGGGGATCGAGACGCTGCTGGCCACTGAATGCGAGATGATCGATGGCCGTTATACCGGCCGCACGACGGGCATTCCATGCTTCCGTGAAGGCAAGGTCACGCGGTTGAATCTGTGGCTGGAAGAGAACGCGTTCAGCCTTGAGGACAGCTATTTCTATAGCGACTCGATGAACGACCTGCCTCTGCTGGAGCAAGTCGCCAATCCGGTCGCAGTTGATCCTGATCCAAAACTGCGCGCCGAAGCCGAGCAACGCGGCTGGCCGGTGATCACGCTACGTCACTGATTCATTCAGTGCTTACGCCGGTTTGAAGCCCATCAGACCGGCGATTACGACGAAACACACCACGCTGATAATAGCCAGCGCCAAGGTGAAACCGCGTCGGTCCGTTCTGGAACCGAGGCGCAAACGATTAAGCCTCGCCACCAGCCACACCCAACTGAACAGGCCCACCGTGTAGAGCACGCTGCTGCCCATCACCCAGGTCTGCCCCAGCGACAAACCTATCGAATGTACCAGCCACCAGCCGCTGAACGGCAGAATCGCCAGACAGACCGCCATCAGCAGCCAGAAGAACAGCAATGGACGCTTGAGCAGACGGGTCTGGATGGTCGCATCACCTTCGAGGCGCACCTTGATGACGCCGCTGGCCAGTACCAGAACGCTGAGCAGCAATAGCGTGATGGCAGCGATGTGCAGGGTTTTCAGGGCGGTGACGGGTTCCATTGCAGGGCCTTCCTCTTGAATCGGGCGGGTTGAGTCTAGCAGTCAGACCTGCGTTAGCGGCTATAGCCCTCACACTGATCGTTCCTCACGCTCCGCGCTCATCGTTATACACCAGTCCGCCTCGACACTGATCGTGCCCATCGCTCCGCGTGGGCATGCCTCCCGTGACGCTCCGCGTCACAAATGGCACAGATTGCGGATTCAGTGAGCCGAGCGCATGACGTGGATAACGCTGGAGCTTGTCCACGCATCTGCGCCACATTCCAGAGCGGACGCTCCGCGTCCCGGTGTACGCAGCTTTAAGTCCTCAGCCCAAAAACAACCGATACGCCGGGTTCTCGCTTTCATCCCAGTACGGATAGCCGATCTCGGCCAGTGCCTGGCTCACCAGGTGCCGCTCGTCCTCAGGCACGACCAGCCCTGCGACCACTCGACCATCCGCCGCGCCGTGGTTGCGGTAGTGGAACATTGAGATGGTCCAGCGGCCGCCCAGCCGGTTAAGAAAGTTGAACAACGCACCGGGCCGTTCGGGGAATTCGAAGCGCAGTACCACTTCATCACTGACCCGTTCGGCATGCCCGCCGACCATGTGGCGGATGTGCAGCTTGGCCAGTTCGTTGTCGGTCAGGTCCAGCACCGGAAAGCCCTGCTCGGTCAGGCTGGCGATCAACGCGCTGCGCGGATCGTTCTCGGGGTGGGTCTGCACGCCGACGAAGATGTGCGCTTCGCGGTCGGTGTGGTAGCGGTAGTTGAATTCGGTGATCTGCCGTTTGCCGATAGCCTCGCAGAACGCCTTGAAGCTGCCCGGCCGTTCGGGGATCGTCACGGCGATGATCGCTTCGCGGCCTTCGCCCAGTTCGGCACGCTCGGCCACGTGGCGCAGGCGGTCGAAGTTGACGTTGGCCCCGGAGTCGATCGCCACCAGGGTCTGGCCGCTGACACCGCGTTGCTCGACGTACTTCTTGATCCCCGCCACGGCCAGCGCGCCGGAAGGTTCGGTGATGGAGCGGGTGTCGTCGTAGATGTCCTTGATCGCTGCACAGATCTCGTCGGTGCTGACCGTGATCACTTCATCCACGTAATGACGGCAGACCTCAAAGGTGTGATGGCCGATCTGCGCCACGGCCACGCCGTCGGCAAACAGCCCGACCTGGCTGAGCACCACGCGCTCGCCTGCGGCCATGGCGGCTTGCAGGCAGTTGGAATCGTCCGGCTCGACGCCGATCACCTTGATCTCGGGCCGCAAATACTTCACGTAGGCCGCGATGCCCGCAATCAGCCCGCCGCCACCGACCGGCACGAAGATGGCGTCCAGTTGGCCCGGCTGCTGGCGCAGGATTTCCATGGCCACCGTGCCTTGCCCGGCGATGGTGTCGGGATCGTCATAAGGATGGATGTACACAAAACCCTGCTCATCGACCAGCTTCAGCGAATACGCCAGCGCCTCGGGAAACGAATCGCCATGCAGCACCACGGTTGCGCCGCGTGAGCGCACGCCCTCTACCTTGATCTCGGGCGTGGTGCGCGGCATCACGATGGTCGCCTTGATGCCCAGCTCCCGCGCCGCCAATGCCAGCCCTTGCGCATGGTTGCCCGCCGAAGCCGTGACCACACCGCGCGCTGCGTCTTCAGCGGTCAGTTGTGCCAGCTTGTTGTAAGCGCCGCGAATTTTGAACGAGAACACCGGCTGCAAGTCTTCGCGCTTGAGCAGCACCTGATTGCCGAGCCGTTCGGAGAGTTGACGCGCGCCGTGCAGCGGCGTCTCGATGGCAACGTCGTAGACGCGTGAGGTGAGGATCTTGCGGGCGTAGTGATTGAGCAGATCGGGCTGGCCATGACTCATCGCGTCGTGTCCTTGCAGGTCGTTGTTTCGCAGGAGGCGTTGCAGGAAGAGGCAACAATCGAGTGCGCGGCTGCAATGAGGGCGATAGAGCGATGGATAGCGATCATGTCTGACTCCTGTTGAGCATTCGTGGCTCTGGAGGCAGAAAAAAACCCGCCTCCAGGGCGGGTCTTTTTGCAAACGTCGGCTAACCCGCCATGACTGGAATGACGGTAATAATAATCTGGCCGAGGTTTTGCTGGATGAGGTTCATATGGCCGAGGGTAGGGCGGCCGGGGCAATGAAGTCAAGGCTTGATTGCCAACATCCCGAGACGTCCGGCTTCTGAAGATCCTGTCAGGCTTTTCGTTTATTGATGGGTATCAACATTTTTATTTCACATTGGCACTTTAATGTTGATCCAACGGTCAGTTATTCCAGCTTTACTGACCGTTGTAACTGACCTTGGTAAAACCACTGCATGACTCAATTAGCCGGAGGGCGAAGAAATGGATGAATATCAGGAAGAACTGCTCGAATATCGCGCATCGGAGCTGGACCCGGTAGAACCGGCCGACGACGCTACCGAACTGTGAAGGGCTTCAGGCACTTCGACGCTGGCTGCGGCGGAACTCCCCCGGAGTCTGTCCGTTCCAGCGTTTGAAGGCGCGTTGAAAGGCTTCGGCCGACGCAAAACCCAGCAGATAGGCAATCTCCCCGAACGCCAGTTCAGTGTCGCGAATATACGTCATCGCCAGATCACGTCGCGTGTCATTCAGGATCGCGCGGAAGCGAGTGCCTTCTTCGGCGAGTTTACGGCGCAGCGTCCAGATTGGCATCTTCAGTCGTGCAGCCACTTCCTCCAGATCCGGTTCTCTTGCCCCGCTAAGTAAGGGTCCCAGCAACTGAGTAATGCGCTCTCGCAGGCTGCGTGTGCGGGTCAACTGATCCAGTTCCTTCTCGCACAATTGCAGCAGATGTCGCCAGGTGCTCGGGCAATGGTCGGGGTTTTTCAGCGCCAGACTGTCCAGATCCAGCCGAAGCTGGTTGGTGGTTGCACCGAACACAATCGGGCTGTCGCTCAAGTGTGCGTACTGCGTGGCATAGTCAGGCGCTTCGAATTCGATTTCGACCCGTTGAGCGCGCAGCTGGCTTTCCACCAGCGACGAGAGTTGCGCGACCCAGCCGCTCAGGATCGAATCTACGACAAAGCGGTTGTAGCTGTTATAGGGGCTGATGGAGTAGAAGCGTATCCAGGCCCCGCCAGCGTCTTCGTGAAAGCTCGACTGGCCTCGATAGTTTGCGCCGTACAGAGGCTCGAAGCGGATCATGGTGCGGGCTGCCTCGCGCACATTCGGTGCCTGGGCTGCGGTGACGCCGGCAAGTCCTGCCTGGCCGAGCCTGCTCAGTTCTCCCATGCGCAGCCCCAGCCCCGGTTGACCGGTAAGCTGGATCGCAGCGTGGCCCAGTCGCATGTAACGCGGGATCGACAGCCGTGCACCCGCTTCACCCAGGCGGTTCGCATCCAGACCGAACTGTTCAAGCAGCAGGTCGGGATCATGCCCGAAACTGCGTACTGCGTCGGTCAGGCTCTGTACAAAACCTACCGACAGATCACCCAGGCGCAAGGTCAGGTTCGGCATGTTCAGAGCCAGACGTTGATCAGGCGGGCGCCGCCGTCAACGTTGTTTTCGACAGGCTGCTCGGCAATGATCTGACCGCTGTGGCTGACAAAGCTTTGCCCGGAGGTGCCGTGATTCCAGAATTGTCCGTGCATGAACACGCTGATACCGGCCTTGGCGGTGCTTTGTGGTTCACGTGCGATCAGGGTCAGACGATGCCAGGCTTCGCGTTCGCTCAGGCTGCCCGGCTTGAGGTCCAGTGTGGGCGTATCGTGCGTGCGTGTGCCATGCCACGGGTTCGACCAGCTGTTCCTCCCGTTCACAAAGGCAGGCACGACGATAAGCTCGGCGTTTTGCTCATTCATCCGGGCGTAGTTGTCGGGATACCAGCTGTCGGTGCCGATGAGGATCCCCAACCGGCCGGCCGGCGTGTCGATCACATTGATCCGGGAGTCGCCTGCCGCTTTGACGTAACGCTTATGGTAGCGGCTGGTAAACAGCTGGCGTTGGGGCTGGCCCAGCGGCTTGCCGTCACTGCCGAAGGTCACGCTGCTGTTGTACAAGGCGCCGCTGCCGACCTGCAACTGCCCGTCTTCCACGCGTGGGTCAGGCAGTACGATGGAGCCTGCCACCAGCGTTACCTCGAATTCCTTGGCCAGCCCGCCGAAAACGTTCTGATAATCGCGCACCATGGAGCGGGCCTTCATCCGCAGACGGGCATCGTCCAGACGCTTTTCGCCCTCGGCAGTCATCATCGCCGTGACGAATTTCAGGGGATTGCTCCAGGCCAGCCAGTCCATGGACTCGTCCACGGTGGCAGCCTGATAGAACTGGTTCTTCTCGCCACTGGCATACAACCAGGTACCGATGTGCTCAGGCAGTACGACGATAGTCCGGGCATTGAGCAGTCCCTGGTCGCGCGCTTGCTGCAGGTAGGCTGCCAGTTTGCGATGCAGATGCGACAGGTCCTGATAATCGGTGGGAAACAGCTCGGGCTCGATGCCCAGCAGGTTTCCCCGCTCGCCGGGTTGCCCTTCATTGATGGCCAGGCGGACGCGCAGATCCGACAGGTAATGACCCATCGGGCGCTGCTCGGTCCAGAGCGCGTAACTGACAACGCTGACCAGGCTCACGAGAATGAGGCACGTGGCAAAGAATTTACGCATAAGAGGGGCGCACGGCTGCCTGAGTGAAATAGTCGACTAGGGTAGGACTACACCCGGCGCTTGCCAAGGGGTGCTGCGCGTTTGGATCAGTAACTTGTCACTTTCGGTCATTGAGTGTGATCGGGCGGCTCTTTACTGTTGCGCCATATAGGGTCCGCAGGATCCTGATGAAGAGGGCACGCAGAGGCCCTCATCTACCCGTGATTGAAACGATGGAGCTCCGCCATGACTGCTGCTCATTACCCGCATCTGCTGGCCCCGCTGGATCTGGGCTTCACCACGCTGCGCAACCGCAGCCTGATGGGCTCGATGCACACCGGCCTTGAAGAGAAACCAGGCGGTTTCGAGCGTATGGCGGCGTACTTTGCCGAGCGTGCACAGGGTGGTGTGGGCCTGATGGTGACGGGTGGCATCGCGCCGAATGAAGAAGGCGGCGTCTACGATGGCGCAGCCAAACTCACGACCCCGGAAGAAGCCTTGCAGCATCGCGTCGTGACCCAGGCGGTCCACGAGGCAGGTGGCAAGATCTGTCTGCAGATCCTGCATGCCGGACGCTACGCCTACAGCCGCAAGCAGGTCGCGCCCAGTGCGATTCAGGCACCGATCAACCCGTTCAAGCCGCGCGAACTGGACGAAGAGGGTATCGAAAAGCAGATCAGCGACTTCGTGACCTGCTCGACCCTCGCTCAGAGCGCTGGCTATGACGGCGTCGAGATCATGGGGTCGGAAGGTTACTTCATCAATCAGTTCCTGGCCGCGCATACCAATCACCGCACCGACCGCTGGGGCGGCAGTTACGAAAACCGCATGCGTCTGGCGATCGAGATCGTGACGCGTGTGCGTCAGGCCGTTGGCCCGAATTTCATCATCATCTTCCGCCTGTCGATGCTGGATCTGGTCGAAGGCGGCAGCACCTGGCAGGAAATCGTACAACTGGCCAAGGCCGTCGAACAGGCGGGCGCGACGATCATCAACACCGGTATCGGCTGGCACGAAGCGCGGATTCCGACCATCGCCACCAAGGTCCCACGCGCCGCGTTCAGCAAGGTCACGGCCAAGCTGCGTGGCTCGGTGAACATTCCGCTGATCACCACCAACCGGATCAACACCCCGGAAGTCGCGGAACGGATTCTCAGTGAAGGCGATGCGGACATGGTCTCCATGGCGCGGCCTTTCCTGGCTGATCCGGAATTCGTCAACAAGGCTGCGGCCGGGCAGGCAGAACTGATCAACACCTGCATCGGCTGCAATCAGGCGTGTCTGGACCACACCTTCGGTGGCAAGCTGACCAGTTGTCTGGTCAACCCGCGCGCCTGTCACGAAACCGAACTGAATTATCTGCCCACCCGACAGATCAAGAAGATCGCCGTTGTTGGCGCAGGTCCTGCCGGGCTGGCGGCGGCTACCGTGGCTGCCGAGCGCGGACATCAGGTGACCCTGTTCGATTCCGCCAGCGAAATCGGCGGTCAGTTCAACATCGCCAAGCGCATTCCGGGCAAGGAGGAGTTTGCCGAAACCCTGCGTTATTTCACTCACAAGGTGCAGGACACCGGTATCGACCTGCGTCTGAATACCCGCGTGACTGCGCAGGATCTGTTGGGCGCGGGCTTTGACGACATCATTCTGGCCACCGGCATCGCTCCGCGTACACCGGCCATTCCCGGTATCGACAACCCGAAGGTGCTCAGCTATCTGGACGTGATTCTGCAGCGCAAGCCGGTAGGGCGCAGCGTGGCGGTGATCGGCGCGGGTGGTATCGGTTTCGACGTGTCGGAGTATCTGGTCCATCAGGGTATCGCCACCAGTCTGGACCGCGAGGCGTTCTGGAAGGAGTGGGGCATCGACACCACGTTGGAAGCGCGCGGTGGCGTGGCGGGGATCAAGCCGGAAGTTCATGCGCCGGCGCGTCAGGTTTTCCTGTTGCAGCGCAAGAGCTCCAAGGTCGGCGACGGTCTGGGCAAGACCACCGGCTGGATTCATCGCACGGGCTTGAAGAACAAGCAGGTGCAGATGCTCAACAGCGTTCAGTACCTGAAAATCGACGATGCCGGTTTGCACATCCGCATCGGCGAAGAGGGTGAGGAAAAGCTGCTGCCGGTGGACAACATCGTGATCTGCGCCGGGCAGGACCCGTTGCGTGAACTGTATGACGATCTGGTCGCGGCGAAGCAGAGCGTGCATCTGATCGGTGGCGCAGACGTCGCAGCCGAACTGGACGCCAAGCGTGCGATCGATCAGGGCTCGCGGCTGGCCGCCGGGCTGTGACATCGCACGCGGGCAGGTAAACTGCGGCTCGTTTAATAACCGGCCTTCACCATGATCCGCGACGCCCTTGACTGGCAACCCGTTGCAGCGCTTGAACCCCTCGACTTCGACTGGCTGCAACAGGCCGGGGTCGAGGTAAAGGTTCTGCGTCTGGACCTCATCGATCCGCTGATAAGCGGCAACAAATGGTTCAAGCTGATCGGGCACCTGACTCAGGCGGTTCGCGTCGGGGCAACCGGCGCGATCAGCCTGGGCGGAGCTCACTCCAATCATCTCCATGCGCTGGCCGCAGCGGGCAAACGCTTTGGCTTCCCGACCGTCGGCCTGTTGCGCGGTCATCCGCAGGAAACCCCAACCGTGCTCGACCTGCAGGCCTTCGGCATGCAGCTGCACTGGCTCGGTTACGCCGGTTATCGCGAGCGTCATGTGGAGGGTTTCTGGCGTCCCTGGCAGACGAGCTATCCCGGTTTCTATCCGATTCCTGAAGGCGGTGGCGGTTTGCCGGGGACCGAAGGCTGCGCACGGCTGTTATCGCTGGTTGGTAGTCAGCTCGGGCAATCGGGTTGGGATGATTACCACGGCTGGTGGCTGGCCGCCGGGACCGGCACGACGCTGGCCGGACTGGTCATCGCCGAGCAGGGTAGCCATCCGGTGCATGGCGCGATGGCGGTGCCGGATGATCATGGTGTCGCGCAGAACGTTGTGGCATTGATCGGTGATGACAAGCCCGGCTGGCAGTTGCTCGATGCCAGCCGAGGCGCGTTTGCCAGAACCGACACTGTGTTGCTGGAGTTCATAAACCGCAGTGAAACGCAAAGTGGCGTGCCGCTTGAGCCGATCTATACGGGCAAAGCCTTGCTGGCACTGCATGACGAAGTGCTGGCTGGCCGCTTCAAGCCCGGTACCCGTCTGGTTTTTGTCCATACCGGTGGGTTGCAGGGCAGACGTGCGATGGGGCTAAAGCCCGCGCCAGAGCCTTTGGCATGAAACCTGTGCCAAATGCGCCGAGGCGTCGGCCCTGAATATGCGGATGACTGTTCTGGACTGAGGTGTCCGGGTCGCTGTCTCGATAATCGATCCATTCCAGATCAATACGCCGAGGTCAGCATGACAACTACCGCCGCAGAACACGTGGATCCTGCCACGCTGAGAAAAGTCATCGTGGCCGCTGCCATTGGCAACTTTGTCGAATGGTTCGACTTTGCCGTCTATGGCTTTCTGGCCACCACCATCGCCTTGCAGTTCTTCCCCAGCGGCGACACCAGCGCCGCACTGTTGAAAACCTTCGCTGTGTTTGCCGTGGCGTTTGCGTTCAGGCCGTTGGGCGGCATCTTTTTCGGCATGCTGGGTGACCGAATCGGCCGCAAGCGGACTCTGGCCATGACCATTCTGCTGATGGCGGCGGCAACGACACTGATCGGTTTGCTGCCCACGTACGCGGCTATCGGAGTGACCGCGCCGATTCTTCTGACCATCATCCGCTGCGCTCAAGGCTTTTCGGCGGGTGGTGAATATGCCGGTGCCTGCGCCTACCTGATGGAGCATGCTCCGCGCACACAACGCGCCTGGTACGGCAGTTTCGTGCCGGTCTCGACGTTTTCCGCTTTCGCGGCGGCGGCCGTGGTGGCTTACGCGCTTGAGGCTTCGTTGTCCGCTGAAGCCATGGGCAGTTGGGGCTGGCGTCTGCCGTTCCTGATCGCCGCGCCGCTGGGGCTGGTAGGTTTGTACCTGCGCTGGAAGCTGGATGAAACCCCGGCGTTCCAGGCGGTAACCAAGGAGCACGCGGTCGCTCATTCACCGCTCAAGGAAACGCTGCGTAACCACGCAGGCGCTATCTGTTGCCTGGGCGCGTTCGTGTCGCTTACGGCGCTGTCGTTCTATATGTTCACCACCTATTTTGCGACCTATCTGCAGGTGGCGGGCGGCTTGAGTCGGGCGTCGGCGTTGCTGGTGTCGTTGATTGCCCTGGCGTTTGCCGCCGCGATCTGCCCGCTGGCAGGGGCGTATTCTGATCGGGTAGGGCGTCGCGTCACCATGGCCACGGCATGCATGCTGTTGATGCTGGTGGTGTTCCCGTCGTTTTTGATGGCCAGTTCCGGCTCGTTCGCAGCGTCCGTGATCGGCGTGATGCTGCTGGCGGTCGGCGCGGTGCTGTGTGGCGTAGTTACGGCGGCGCTGCTGTCGGAGACGTTTCCGACCCGCACGCGCTACACCGCGTCGGCCATCACCTACAATATGGCTTACACGCTGTTTGGCGGCACGGCACCCTTGATGGCGACCTGGCTGATCAGCACGACCGGCAGCAACCTGTCCCCGGCGTTCTACCTGATTGCCGTCGCGGTGATGGCGATGGTGGGCGGTCTCGCCCTGCCCGAGACTTCCAGGGTTTCGTTGCATGATGTGGCGGTTGCGGATAACCGGGCTGCAGTGGGTTCGGCGCAGACGCATGCGTAACGTCTGCTTACGGATGTGACACGGAGCGTCACGGGAGGCATGCCCACGCGGAGCGATGGGCACGATCAGTCAAGTCACTGATCACCGATCGTTACCACGCTCCGCGTGGTAATGCATCTCAGGACGCTCTGCGTCCCGGCGTGCACGCAGATATATCCCGGTGATCAGACTCTTTGGGACGCAGAGCGTCCCGAGCGGCATGCCAACGCGGAGCATTGGCACGATCGCTGTCAAATACCTTGTCCTTGCGAGTGGCTGAACCAGTTTACAAAAACGCAACAAAACGTGGCACACCTGCTCCAAAAAATGGCACATTGGCGCGCCCTGGTACGCGTGACACATCTTGTAATCATCCGTCCGGGGACACCCGAAAATCTTTTATGGATGAATCCCATGGCGACCAGTGCTCAGCCAGGTGCGGCGACGGCCACGACAACCCCACAATCCAGCCCGCTGGTGATGCGCATCATCGGTGCGGTTGCCCTCGCGCACCTGATCAATGACCTGATCCAGGCGATCCTGCCGTCGATCTACCCGATGCTCAAGGCCAGTTATGACCTGAGCTTCACCCAGATCGGCCTGATCA
>Ga0308164_10004746_pt1 | contig 11332 bp, 7 predicted proteins | sample PhyTR2_FD_201031 | JGI IMG/M metagenome (GOLD analysis project Ga0308164, IMG submission 201031) | Phyllosphere microbial communities from UC Gill Tract Community Farm, Albany, California, United States - DLSLT.R2 | ecosystem: Host-associated > Plants > Phyllosphere > Unclassified | place: USA... | reverse complement strand
TTCGGCTGTGCTCTGCCTGAAGGCGGACAAGTTCGTCCTGCATTTCCATGCGGATCAATGGATCGAGAGCGGAAAACGCCTCATCCATGAGCAGGATTGTGGGTTCACTGGCAAGCGCGCGCGCCAAGCCAACGCGTTGCTTCATCCCCCCTGAAAGCTGATCGGGCATGCTGTCTGCGTAACCGGCGAGACCGACGGCTTCCAGCGCCAGGAGCGCCTTTGCATTGCGTTCAGCTTCTCCCATACCGGCAACCTCGAGTCCGAAGGCGGCATTGTTGATCACTGTGCGGTTGGGCAGGAGCGCAAAGGATTGGAATACCATGCTGATATCGCGCCTGCGCACTTCGATCAGGTCGCGACGTGACATTTTAGTGATATCTCGACCATCGATCTCGATTGAACCCGCCGTGGGCTCGATCAGCCTGTTGAGCAATCGCAGGAGGGTGGACTTTCCCGAGCCTGAGAGGCCCATGATAACAAAAATTTCGCCGGCTTGAATATCAAAGCTGGCCTTGTTGACGCCAACGGAACATCCAGTTGAGGAGTGGATTTCAGTTTTCGTCTTCCCGGCGCGAACCATATCCAGCGCCTTGTCGGTGTCCTCACCGAATATCTTATAGACGTTATTGAGACTGATTTTGGTCGTAACCGGCGGAGCCAGCGCGTCATTTTCAGTTTGAGAATTCATAAATTTAATTCAGCCCAGCATGGAGCCAGGGCATTCTCCTTCTTTATCGCAGTTGGCCCTGACAAACTCACGGTTCGACAAGAGCGGGACATCGACAGGATTACAGCTTGTTTGCGACATAACCGCTACTGCAAGCTTTGGAACGAGGGTTCAAATCTGTGATAATGCCTTTGCATAAACACTATTCGACCCGAATGAAAATCCGAAGTAGCGAGCGACAAGCTCGCCGATGAGCGCTTCCTAAGACAATTTTTTTCCAATGTCCATAAAAAAACCTTAAATTTTTTTCGCGAAGAGCGCTAAAGCCGCTCTTTGAATGCGACCATTGACCGAAGGATCAGGACTGCCGGAGCGAAAAAGAGGGGCTTATCGAACGCACATGACCATCACATTTCGCGACGAATGCAATGAACTTCGATCGGTCAATTTGCGACATTTGATCCTCTGGATTTGCGCATAGAGCCGGGCAGCTCACCCCAAAGTTCGATACGGTGATCCCTCTCGACTTGAAGCTGCAACGTCGCCATATGGCACAGGCCGTCGCGCACCCTCATTGGCCGCCCAGCAAGCGAAGCATCCTCTAGAACCTATTGCGCGAAAGCCAACAACCGGCCGCTCGATGGCTGCCGGAGAATATCCATGCGGACATCGAAAATGCGCGCAAGCTCCTCCACCGTCATGATCTCCTCGGGTGTACCTTGCGCCATCAGGCTGCCGGAATGCAACGCGACCACCCTATCGCAATAGCGCGCGGCCATGTTGATGTCGTGCAGAACGGTTATGATGGTGATGCCTTTTTTTCGGCAAAGGTCCCGCGTCAGCGAAAGGACGTCCAGTTGCTGGCCAATATCGAGAGCCGAGATGGGTTCGTCGAGTAACAGGCAGGTGGCATCCTGAGCCACGAGCATGGCGAGCCACACACGCTGGCGCTCTCCGCCGGAAAGGCTGTCAACCATCCGCTCCGCAAACGGCCCAATGCCCGTAAGAGCGATTGCCTCATCGACCTTTGCCTGATCTGACGTGCCGAAGCGTCCGAGCGCTCCGTGCCAGGGATAGCGGCCAAGCGCGACCAGCTCCTTGACGAGCATGCCGGGCGCAACTGGCGTTCGCTGTGGCAGGTAGGCGAGCCGGCGAGCGAGATCCCGGCCGCCCCAGCTTTCAAGCGGCTTTCCCTCGAAATGGATTGTGCCTGCACTTGCGGGTTGCTGTCGGCCGATCAGCTTCAGGAGGGTGGATTTGCCGGAGCCATTGTGACCTATCAGAGCAACTGAGAGACCCGCGGGAATATCGAGCGTTAGCGGTTGGAGTAGGACCCGGCCGTCGACAGCGAAAGTAACATCCTTAAGCGAAACAACAGGCGGAACTGCTTCTACGGTATGAGGATCAGCGTTCGTCACCATTGTCGGTCACCCGTCTTGCATGTTTCTCGATCAAGCGGGGTCATGTTTCGTCCATTTGGCAACATGGTAACACGCCTGCCCCAATATCGACAGGTACGCGCGCGGCGCGGTTGAGTCCAGGGATTGCAGCTAGTTAGAGAACTTGATAATTATATGCAAGTTTTACCATGGGGTGCTTAATCATGAATTTCCAGCCACGGATGGAAAACAGGATCGAAGGTTTCTCTGTCATGGGCGGGCTGCGCCGCCGCTATTGGAACGGGATAACTGCCGATCTCTGGGATGTCGAGTGCGCCTCCTATGCGGGCGGTCACTATACAGCTCGCGACCCCCGCCTCTTTATCCTTTTGGACCAACAAGGACGTGGTCGGTCGAACGTAAAGCTGTCTCCTAAATCGTCCGGCACGCCGCAGGATGGTCGTAGCCCGATTTCCTACATTCCCGCTGACATGGATTTGTGGGTTGATTTCGCCGATGTGCAATATGTCCGGCACCTCGATATCCATTTCGATGCGGATGTTCTGGTCCAGCGGCTTTCAGAAGAAATTGATCCGAAGAAGCTACAGGATCCACAGTTGCTGTTCTTCGACCAACGTGTGCTAACACTCGCGGAACTGATCGCGACCGAACTTACCAATAGCGCGCCACTGAACGATCTCTATGGAGACAGCCTTGCGTTGGCCCTCCTGATCGACGTTCTGAAATTGGAAAAGACATCGCCGCGGCGGCGCAGCACTCTTGCGGGATGGCAATTGCGCCGAGCCACCGATTTCATCAGCGAAAACTGCACCCGCAACATCCGCCTGCAGGAGCTCGCCGAGCTCACCCGAATGTCGCAGTCGCATTTCAGCCACTCATTCAAGGCATCGACTGGTCTGGCGCCGCATGAGTGGCAGATGAGGACTAGGTTGGAGAAGGCGAAGGAACTGCTTTCATTGGATACCCTACCGCTGACTGAGATCGCAGCTGAGACCGGATTCTCCGACCAGGCGCATTTCACAAAAGTATTTCGCAAACATCTCGGGACGACGCCAGCACGTTGGCGTAAAGCTCGCCAGTCGTGACCGATGTCTAGCAAGCGGCAAATCTGACGCCGTTTCTAGCAGGCGGGAGGTGGATTTTTGTAAATTTCCACTGGCTGTCGTGAGAGATCGCCCAAAAACATCCAATTGCTGCAGATCAAGCCAATCCAATCGGGCTAAAGATGAGTTAGTTGCTCACCTATTGCGGGGCCGCATCGAGCTAAGAGGCGGCGAGTTTGTGTAGTGGGGCACATAATGGACAAGACTGGAAGAGGATTTGGGGCGAGGTTTGAGCTGTGCGGAGTGGCGGTCATCGCCATTTGCTCTATCTGGCCAGCGCATGCACAGGAGGCCGCGACCACCCTTGCTCCGATCGTCATCAACGGAGACCAAGATGGTGAAGGCTCCGTCAAAGGTTACGTCGCGAAGAAATCCTCTACCGGTTCGAAGAGCGATACACCAATTCAGGAAATCCCCCAGGCGGTCTCCGTCATCGGCCGTGAGGAATTGGATGATCGCGGCGTGGTCAACAAGGTGGATGAGGCTTTGCGCTACACCCCGGGCGTCACGACCCAGCCCTTCGGCAATGATCCGGACACGGATTGGTACTACATCCGCGGCTTCGACGCGAGCCAGACCGGTGTCTATCTCGATGGGCTCAGCCTTTTTTCCTATGGCTTCGGCAATTTCCAGATCGACGCATTCGCTCTGGAGCGCGTTGAAGTCCTGAAAGGGCCAGCATCGGTTCTCTATGGCGGCGCGAATGCGGGCGGTATCGTCAACATGACGAGCAAGCGGCCGACTGATACCCCCTATTACTACACGGAAGCCGGCGTCAACAGTAACGGCAATGGGTATGGCGCCTTCGACATTTCCGACAAGGTCAATGAGGATGGGACGATGCAGTATCGTCTGACCGGCAAGATCGGTGGCGGTGACGGCTATACGGATTACACGCACGACTTCCGAGGCTTCATCATGCCGCAGCTGACGATCTCGCCTGACGAGGATACAAAGCTCACTTTTTGGGCCTCCTATGCCGGTCTGGACCCACTGCACACCGGCAATGGCTTCTTGCCCTATGAGGGCACTGTCATCGGCGTTGGCAAAATTTCGCGCCGCTTCTTCCCAGGCGAACCTGATATCGACACCGGCCGCTACAGCCAGACAATGGCTGGTTATGAACTGGAACACACCTTCGATGACGGCTGGGAGTTGACCTCCAATCTCCGTTATGGGCACCTGAACAAGTACGAGCACTTCGTTTACCCGTATCTATGGGCATCAGGAACCGAACTGAACCGGATCAACTTCGAGGGCGATACCTCCGCGGACACGGTTGGATGGGATAACCGGATCGAAAACTCCTTCGATCTGGGCGGCATCGAACACAAGGTCATGCTGGGGGTGGATTACCGCCTTTATCGCATCGACAATGTCCAGAACTCGGTATTCGGATCCGGTCCGATCGACGTCAACAATCCGGTCTATGGCCAGCCGCAAGCAGCTCCTTCGCCGCTCTACAACGAGACGGTGACGATGAACCAGCTCGGCCTCTATGCCCAGGACCAAATCCGCTTCGGTGGCGGCTGGCTGGTGACGCTCAACGGCCGTTACGACGTCGTTCACACGGATTTTGACAACAAGCTGACGCCGGCGGGCAGCTTCAAAGATACCGATGGTGCTTGGAGCGGTCGTGCCGGTCTCGCCTACGAGTTCGACAACGGCGTCACGCCCTACATAAGTGCCGCAACCTTCTTCAATCCGCTTGTCGGACGCGGGCTGCAAGGTCCGCTGAAGCCGGAGGAAGGCGAACAGTATGAAGCAGGGATCAAGTATGTGCCTGAGTTCATGGATGCCTCAATCACGGCCTCGGCGTTCCAGATCAACAAGCGCAATGCCACCGTATCTATCGCGACTGCCCCATTTACAGATCAGTTGGGTGGAGCGCAGTCGAGGGGCTTTGAAATCGAAGGCAAGGTCAATGTCGACGAAAATTGGAAGCTGCTTGCGTCCTACGCCTATACCGACACCGAAGTGACCAAAAATGATCCCAATCCAGTTCTTGTCGGAAAGTCGCTTTATGTCGTCCCCGAGCATTCAGCGTCTCTCTGGGCAGACTATACCGTTACCTCTGGGATGCTGGAGGGTGTGAGTATCGGTGCTGGCCTGCGTTACAAGGGCAAGTCCTGGGCAGACGAAGCCAATACAAAGAGCGTCCCCGAATCGACCGTTGTCGATGCGGCGATCCGCTACAAGAAGGACGACTGGACCGCGTCGCTCAACGTCACCAACCTCTTCGACAAGACCTATGTGGAGGCCTGCCGCGGTGAAGGCGCCTGCGGCTACGGCGATGCGCGTACGCTGATGTTCAAAGTTAGCAAAGCTTGGTAAGCCTACGCATTCACACATGTTTACTAAAGGCTCTCGGCTTTGCAAGTCGAGGGCCTTTGTGACAGGAGCCACATTGAACGTGCATATGACGCGAAGAACTCTGCTTTCGGGCGCGGCGGCACTTGCAGCGGCCAACAGCGTACAAGCGGGACCAGCGGCACCAACGGCCCCTCGGGTTGCTACCCTCGATTGGGCCCTTCTTGAAACGCTCCTGACTGTAGGCGCGAATGTTGTCGCGGCGGCGGAACTCCGCCAGTTCAAAGATGTCGTGGTTAAGCCGGACCTCCCGGACGGGGTCGCCGACATAGGCCTACGCGGCACACCTAATTTCGAAGCGCTCCGATTTGCGCGTCCAGACGTCATCTTTAACTCGAATTTCTACGCCTGGGCCGATCCGCTCATGAGCCGTATCGCGCCTGTCGAAAGCCATTCGATCTACGTGGCCAGCGAAAACCCTTATACTCTTGCCGAACAAGCAACGATCGCCATCGGTGAGCGCTTGGAGCTTCCTCAGGCCCGCATAATGGTCGACGCGGTCGCAACACGGCTCGATAATCTGAAACGTATGATCACCAAAGATTATGGAAGGCCTGTCCTTCCTATCAATCTCGGCGACGCGCGACATTATCGGGTCTTCGGGTCAGACAGCATGTTCGGGGAGGTGCTGAAAAGATTAGGACTGATGAGCGCATGGCACGGCGCTACAAGCTATTCCGCCACTGCACCCATGGGTATTGAGACGCTCGCGTCCATGCCCGACGCGGCTCTCGTCCTCATACCGCCTCATCCCCAAGACGCTTTTGAGGGACTGACCAGGAGCGCATTTTGGAACGCCCTTCCCGCCGTTCGTGAGAACCGCGTGCTGACGCTGAAGTCAATCAACCCCTATGGAGCGCTACCGGCAGCGAGACGCTTCGCCGAACTTCTTGCTGAAGGGATTTCAGGTGTCCGAAGCCGCTGAAAATTCCTTGACGATAACGCCCGCAAGACGTTCCATCCTTCCTGCTCTCGCCCTAGGCTTGACCTGCATCCTCTCATTCGGCGCGCTACTGTCACTTCGTCCTCATGTCCGGGGCGACGCGCCAATCGCGGGGTTGCTGGATGAGATCCTGTTGTGGAACAGCCTCCTCCCCCGCGCGGCAGTCGCTGTGATTGCAGGTGCCGCGCTCGGCCTTGCCGGTGCTCTTCTTCAACGCGTGTTACGCAATCCGATCGCGGATGCTTCCACGCTCGGTATCGCGTCCGGCGCTCAACTTGCACTGACCTTGGCTTTAAGTTTTTCGCCGGTGGTGGCAGGTGTGTCGCGTGAATTGATCGCCTTTGCGGGCGGCCTCTTCGCGGTAACAATTGTGTTGGCCCTAAGTTGGAGGCGCGGGCTCGATCCGGTCACGGTTGCCGTTTCTGGAATGATTGTCGGCCTTATCGCCGCCTCGCTCAGCGTGACGCTGATCCTGGCACGTGGTGAATACGCCTTGTCGATCAATATATGGGGCGCAGGCACGCTCAATCAGCAGGATTGGAGCGTTGCTCTTTCGCTGGCACCTCGGCTTCTGGCGGGAATCCTCCTGGCTGCGCTTCTGACGAAGCCGCTGGCGGTCCTTGCATTGGACGACGCGAGCGCTCGAAGCCTCGGTCTCGCCTTGTTATGGGTCCGGCTCGCCATCCTCGTACTCAGCGTCTGGCTCTCCGCATCCGTCACGGCCGCAGTCGGAGTTATCGGCTTTTTGGGACTTGCAGCCCCAGCTACCGCCAGGATTTGCGGCGCGCGTACCACGGGTCAGCTCATCATGGCGGCCCCTTTGACGGGAGCCGCCATCCTCTTTATCGGCGACTGCCTGACGCAAATCCTGGGACCGGGCTTTTCCGATCTCGCGCCGACGGGTGCCGCTATTGCTCTACTTGGAGGACCACTGCTACTGGTTCTTCTGCCACGGGTTCACGGTGTCTCCACCGCGACCCAGACTGGAAGTGCTGTCGCTAGACCTCTCCGGAGACCGGCCACCATGCTCTGCATTATGGCAGTCGGTGTGATACTCGTTCTCGCTCTCGCGCTAACCGTCAGTCCGACATTGGATGGATGGGGTGTGGCGACGGGTTCACTGCTTTTCGATCTTCTACCGTTTCGCCTGCCACGCATCCTTACCGCGGGTGGTGCTGGCGCCATGCTTGGCGCAGCTGGCTTCGTCATTCAGCGGGTGACCGGAAACCCGATCGCAAGCCCGGAGGTCCTTGGGGTTTCAAGCGGGGGCGGAGCTGGATTGACGCTCGCCCTTCTTTTGACCGGTATCCCATCGGGCTTCGTTATGCTTATCAGCACCGCCTCCGGCTCACTCCTCGCCTTTTTGTTGATGATGGCGATTGCAGGAAAGTCAGGCTTTTCGTCAGAAAGACTGCTGCTCGCGGGCATCGCGGTCAGCGCCTTTTGCATGGCAATCGTCAGCATTATGTTGGCGCAAGGAGATATGCGCAGCTACGTCTTGCTCAACTGGATGGCAGGATCAACCAGCGGCGCCGGTTCTTTCGAAGCCTGGTCATCCATTCTTTCACTGGTCGTACTCACGACGCCGCTGTTTTTTATGACGCGTTGGCTAACCATCCTGCCACTTGGCGTCGGATTGTCGCGAGGTCTCGGCGTCGGTGTCGTCCGCCCTCGGTTTATATTGGCCGTCTTCGCTGCATTGATGACCGCGGTCGCCTCACTGCTTGTCGGCCCTTTGAGCCTGACGGGACTGATAGCACCGCACCTTGCTAGGCTGCTCGGATTCCGCACACCTCAACACCAACTGGTCGCAACGATCATGCTGGGCGCTGGCATCCTCGTATGTGCTGACTGGCTGGCACGGATCGTCATCTACCCGTACCAAGTACCAGTCGGCCTCTTCGCCGCGCTGATTGGAGGACCCTATCTCCTCTGGCTGCTGGGGAGAAAGGAGACCGTTGCATGAGCACAGGATGCTTTACTTCACAGAAAGGCCGTTTGAGTCATGACCGTGACAAGACGCCTCGCCTCAATCTCGGATCGACCTTTGTTCACGTCTTTGCTTCGAAATCTTCGCTAGCTCTGTCCATCGTCAGGTTCAAACGATGGCTATAGCCAAAAATACATCTCTGTCGCGCAAAGCGCTCGTCCTGCAAGCATTTGAGACGCAGGCCGCTTATCTGCCAGACATGCGTGCGGAGCTGGAACCAGTTGGCACCGAGTGGATCAATGTTCAGACGTTCTTCTCAGATGACACGGCTATGGGCGAATTCCTCGCCTTCGAGCAGTCGCGTTATGCAAGGATGGATATCAAAACCGCCGGCGCGTTTTTGATGAACGACTACGCTTACATCTTTGCCGCTACAACTGTTCCGCTGTTTTTCGGTTTTGGTCTTATTCCTGAACTCGCTCCGGCTTCAGTGGCGCTTTCCTTCGACACCAAAAAGCAAGTGCACGACGGTAAGATTTATCCATCGCGGCGCGCCCATATGGGTTTCGACGAGGCCGGTATCCTGTATGGCCGACTAGACGAAGACCTCTTAGGATCGGGATCGAGAAGCATTTCCACCTCGTCATCGATCGGGTTCATGCAAAAACAAAGCTTTCACGCGCTGCTCTTTGGAGACTGGTCGGCGACGCGATTGCTCAACGCTTTCTGGATGCCGGCCTGCGGTTCGACGCAATCGAGGCTGCAAATGCCGCAGCGATGTGCATCCTAAAAACGCCTGCTTCGCCACTTGCAAATCGCGAGCTTCATTACTTCAACTTGACGCAGTATGATCGGCACGGAAAGGCGGTCAGAGAAACGTTCCGCCAACGCGGTGGTTGCTGCCGTTTTTATCTGGTCGAAGGCGGCACCTATTGTTCCACCTGCGTGTTGAAATCGCCTCAAAACCGAGACGAAGAACTTGGGCTCGTCATGAGACAAAATCTGAGCTTCGGCTAATCGATCAGTCGGTTCAGCGGCCTGCAGCCGTGACTTGATGACGCGTGATTGTTCTCCAGCCCGAAGTATTTCGAGTTTCAAATGTAAAGACTTCGATAACAATCATTAAGAGTCAAAGGGTGGCCAACGTGCCGTTAAATAATTATTACACATAACATAATACCATAATAAAATACGATTGCACACAACGATGCTTGAGGTATGGATTGGCAATCAAATTGGGGATAAACCATGCCAACTCGCCGAGTATTTATTCGTTTCTTGACCGGCCTGGCGCTTACTGGTGTTGCAGGCAGTAATACTGCGTATTCTTCAGAACCAATTTTAAAGGTTCAGGGACTATCTTCTGGACAGCAAACTTCTATTGCTCTTGATCTCTCTGCAATGGACAAGATGCCCCAGACCACCTTTTCGACGACGACGCCCTGGCATTCTGGCGTGACCGAATTCAGTGGTGTGTCGCTGAAAGATTTCCTGTCCTCTACGCAGTTGAGCGGCAAGAAGTTACAAATCATCGCTTTGAACGACTATGAGGTGCAAGCGGATATATCCGAAATGCTAGAGGCTGGGGCACTTTTAGCGACCCGCCAAAACGGCACGATCATGCCGGTCAATGACAAGGGGCCGGTGTTTCTGGTTTTCCCATTCGATAGCCGCCCCGAATTGCAGCACCAGACCTATTACAGTCGCGCTGTGTGGCAAATTGCGGAAATCAACGTCCAGTGAGAGCGATCGGGGACGCAATTGACCTTCCAGTCCGCTACCGGCGTACCAAGATAACGTTGACACTTGTCACGGCGGCACTTGCCTTGATCGCTATTGCGAGTTCTTTCCTGGCTCTCAGTTACCAGCGCCACATCGTCGAAGCATCCCGCTATAATCGCACCTTCGATCTCGGTCAAACCGCGGTCGAGTTGCTGCGCCTCCAATTTGCCCTTCAGCAAAGTCAGACATCAGGCGACATCGGCGATGTCGCGTTTCGGCTCAGCATCATCAACAATCGGTTGAAGATCCTGTCATCCAGTTCGTCTAACAGCGACCCAAAGCAGAAGGCGATGCTGGAAGACCTGAAGAAGGTTGTATCGACACTGGCGCCGCTGGTCGCAGAACCACATTCTCCGATGGCGATGCGCGAAGGCGTATCAAAACTTCAGCCTTTCATCGCGCCCGTGCTGCGATTAGGTTCGCTTTCGCATGCGACTGTCGGAGACGAGATTCAGCAGAACCAGAGCCAGCTCAGCATCATCTTTGCCACGATTTGTTTTGTCACGATGACATTCGTTGCCTTCGGCGCTGTTCTGCTGGTTTTTGTTTTCCGCCAAAATGCCAAGTTGGACCGCGTCGTACGAATTGACTCTTTGACGGGTATCGCAAACCGGATTGGCTTCCACGCTTCGATTTCGGGTAAACAGAATGTCGAGCAGTCACTGATCATCCTCGACGTCGATCACTTCAAGATGATCAACGACACGCTGGGGCACGCTTCTGGCGATCGATTGCTTGTCGAACTGTCTAAGCGACTGAGCACGTCGTGTATCGGCGCCAGAGTCATTGCACGCATTGGCGGTGACGAATTCGGCATTCTCTACACGGGCTCGAACGCAGCAAACGAAGCCGTCGAATGCAGCAAGCGGATTTTGCAGGAAGTCCGGGCACCCTTCGACATCGATGGCAGGCTCGTGACCTCAAGTGTCAGCCTCGGTGTCAGCTCAAGCGACGTCAATTCCGATCGCGGTTCAACCCTGTTCAGACACGCCGATATCGCACTGTACGAAGCGAAAAAGGCGGGACGCAACCAGTTCATGACTTTTCATCCGGACATGAACCAACACCTGACACGTTGGCAATGCCTGCAGACCGATCTCGCGACTGCCACGGAGAAAGAACAGCTATTCCTGCTTT
>Ga0308164_10004744_pt1 | contig 11333 bp, 10 predicted proteins | sample PhyTR2_FD_201031 | JGI IMG/M metagenome (GOLD analysis project Ga0308164, IMG submission 201031) | Phyllosphere microbial communities from UC Gill Tract Community Farm, Albany, California, United States - DLSLT.R2 | ecosystem: Host-associated > Plants > Phyllosphere > Unclassified | place: USA... | reverse complement strand
GTGCTGACCTGCGCGCGCTTGATGTTGTTGACCAGCTTTTCGATACGCTCGCGCATCTCCATGCGCTTGCCGCCGCTGCGGATGTCTTCGCACTCCAGCGGCACCATCACCACTTCGGCTGATGCAATCACGCTGTGCTCGAAGAGCTGCAGGACGATGCGGTCCCAACGATCGCCAGTCGCACAATACAAACCGGTCGCACTGTTGCACAGCTCGCCGGACGTGGTGCACAGGCTGAGCGCGCTGTCGGGAAAGCGCTGCTTGATGCGCGCGGCGATTTGGTCGATGTCCAGATGCGGAGAAACGAAACCCGTCACCAGAACGGGAACTGAACGCACGCCTGCCAAGGCACCTTCCAGTTCGCCACCGGTGCAATTGATGCTGATCGCTTCATGGCGGTTGGCGCGGGACCGGTTGAAGAGTTTGAGTGGGTTCATCGTCGGCTCACTAGAAAGGATCGCTGAGCGCATGGTGCATACGCAGCAGCTTTCCTCTGTATCGGCCGTGGAAAATCGGACTTGAAGTACGGGATGCGGCATTGGTCGGGGATTCGAACCGAAGCCCGTACGATTGCTTCAGCTTTGATCGCCGTCGGTGTAATGGATGCCAATGTCATGGCGCCCCGGCGCGAGGTGTGACTTGAGCGTGAGCGCCGGGATCTCGTAATCGCCGGCATTCTGTCGACGAAACGGCAGTGGCGGATCGGTGAAGAGATTGTCCAGACGCGTCGCATACTCAGCGCATAGCTGGTCGAACCGGACGGCGTCCACCTTGCTGGTCTTATAGATCGGGAAAGGCGGCAGGACTGTAAACCCGGGATAAAACAGCACCCCGTGCTGTATCGGGAAGAGCACGTCATTCAAGGCACCGTTGACCCCGCGCTCACTGTAGTGAGATTCCCATCCGCCCATAGTGACCGTGAGCATCGCGCGCTTCCCCGCCATCCGGCCCTCGCCGTAGCGATCCCCCCAATGGCGTTCGCTGTGCTCGCCCACACCATAGGCAAAACCGTAGGCATACACCCGCTCGACCCAGCCCTTGAGGATCGCCGGCATCGAAAACCACCACAATGGAAACTGGAACACCACTGCGTCAGCCCACTGCAACTTGGCTTGCTCAGTCTCGATGTCCTGTGGCTGGACGCCGGCGGCAAACACTCGGTGTGACTCAATGGCGGGGTTGAAAGGCGTACTGGGGTCGTAACCGGGGGCGTCGTCAGGGTCGAGCGCCGCCTTCCACTTCATTTTGTAGAGATCCGATACTTCAAGTTCATGGCCAGCCGCCTTTAGATGGGCGATCGCAAAGTCCCTCAGCGATCCATTGAGAGAGCGAGATTCAGGGTGGGCGTAGATCAGCAGTATGTTCACAAGAGGCTCCGGATTGGATGGATGCCTCACCGTAGCGGCGATCGCGCTATGCTAGAAATGAATTCCTGAAACAGCTGGTATTTGCATGCACTATATCTTGCGCCATCTGGACCTCAATCTGCTTCTCACGCTGGATGTCTTGCTGGCTGAGCTGAATGTCACGCGCGCGGCACGCGTCCTCAACCTCTCTCAGCCGACTGTCAGCCTGCAGCTGGGCAGGCTCAGGGAGATGCTGGCCGATCCTCTGCTGTTGCCAGGCCCACGAGGCATGCTGCCCACGGAACGCGCCCGCGAATTGCGCAAGCCGTTGAGCGAAGCGCTGGCAGCGTTGAACAGTGCATTGAGCCCTGCTGATGCATTTGACCCCGGATCTTCAAATCAAACCTGGAAAGTAGCCGCCAGCGACTACGCCACTACCGCCCTTGTCTGGCCGTCGCTGCGACGGATCAGGAGCATCGCGCCGAACACTCGGTTGGCGCTTCTGAACAAGCACCCTCTCGACCTTGCCAGTGACCTGGAAGGCGGTCGTCTCGATCTCGCTCTGCACACTCGCGACGAAGCTCCGCCGAAGCTGCGTCAACGCTCGTTAGTCCACGAACGCTACGTCCTGGCCGGACGGAAAGGGCACTCCGCCTTCCAGTCAAAGCTGACCCTCAAAGCATTTTGCGCCCTTGACCACGCCATCATGTCCCCCAACGGCGCAGGCTTCACTGGCACTACCGATCAAGCATTGGCGATCAAAGGCCTGCAACGCCGGGTCGTGTTGTCGGTGCCCAATTTCAACTCACTCATTTCAGCCCTGACGCACAGTGACCTGGTGGCAGTCGTGCCACAGAGGATGGTGCAAGATGAGCCTGCTTTGCATGTTCAGGATCCTCCTCTGGTTATTCCCGGGTTTGAAATGTTGATGCTATGGCCGGAGCGACTGCACCGCGATCCCGCGCATATGTGGCTGCGCGACCTCATTGCTTCGACGGTCGAGACAACTTCCTCTGCGGCGCACTGACACCGAGCTCTGGATCTTTCATGCACAATCAAGGCACGTTGACCGCATGGCTGAATCCCTTCGGGTTCGCCGTAGCGCGCCGTTAATCTGGATTGGCGGATTGTGGTCATGAATCTTTCCAAAAAGTGACGCGGGGCTAGCAAAACGATGCCACTGGCCTATGCCTTGGGTAACATTTTCAATTAGCCCCCCTCAAGCTGAGCCATCAAAGGAAGTCCATTTGTCAGCAAAGCCTCTTACTGCCCGTGAAACCTGTCAGGTCCTGCGTGACATCGCCCTCGGCATTCGGGTGATGCGTCGGGTGGACAGCAACGCTCAAGTCGAAATCGACAGCGGTCTGATGACCGTCGAGACTGACGGCTGGCTGATCACGTTTTACAAACAGCACCGCGCGCTGGACCACTGCGACCGCTGTCTCAGCCCAGAAGGCCGGGCCTATATTTTTGACGCCCGCCAGCGCTACGGCACTGACCCGCTTGAGCTGCTTAGCACTTGGGAGCGTAGTCAGCTGGAATCGCTGCTCTCCCTCACTTGAGCGAACGCTCATAAACCGCGCGTCAAGCGAGGTCGTCAGCCCCCCCCTTCGCTGTCCCTTCGCGGGTTCAGCAACCGATGATTTCAAGTGCCGCCATGCAGTAATTCCAAGGCATGCCGGGCGATAACTGCGTTTTCATCGGTAGGAATGACCCATGCCGAGACAGCGCTGCCGATTGAAGACAGCCGCGCGACCCGCTCTGCAGGATCCTGCCCGCTGTGCTCCAGCCCGAGCCAGGCGCAGCCCTCGATAATGGCGTTGCGCACCTGCACCGAGTGCTCGCCGATGCCGCCGGTGAAGACCAGTGCATCCACGCCGCCCAGTACAGCGGCCAGGCTGCCTATCTCTCGAACCACGCTGCGCACGAACAACCTGATAGCGTCTTTGGCCTGCGGGGCCTGACTGGCAGTCAGTGTGCGCATGTCACTGGCGATTCCACCGGATACACCGAGCAATCCGCACTGGTGATACAGCATGTGTTCCAACGCTTGCGTGGTCATGCCGCGCTCGCGCAGCAGGTAAAGCAAAAGCCCGGGATCAAGTCGTCCGGGACGCGTCCCCATCAGCACGCCGTCCAGCGTGCTGAAGCCCATCGTCGTAGCGCGGCTGACCCGGTCATGCAGGGCGCAGAGGCTTGCGCCGTTACCCAGGTGAGCGACGATCGTCCGTCCAGTGGCTGCTCGTTGATCGTACTCAGGGAGCACGCTGGCGATGTACTCATACGACAAGCCGTGAAAGCCGTAGCGGCGAAGGCCTTGTTCGGTCAGCGCCAACGGCAGCCCGAAGCGGGTTTCCAGAAGGTCCAGGCTCTGGTGAAACGCCGTATCGAAACAGGCGAACTGGGGGATATCCGGATGTTCGCGAGTCAGATAGCTGATCGGCGCCAGGCATATCGGCTGATGCAAGGGAGCAACCGGGATAAGCGACCTCATCTCGTCCATCATCGATGAATCGATGCGCATGGCCACTTCGCGGCGGTTGCCGCCGTGAACGATCCGGTGCGCGGCAGCGCAGATATCGCCGCCCATGTGACGCTCGATCCAGTCCATCAGATTGAACAGTGTTCCGCTGTCGGGTGAGGAGTCGTTAAGCGGCCATTCTTCGCGTTTTTGTGCGTCGTGGCCGCTATGACAGAAGATCAAACGCTCGGTGTCCTCACGTACCTCAAAAGTGCCATTACCCACGCACTGCAGGCCCACCACACGCTCGGCTGCGTTGTACAGCGAGAACTTGATGCTGGAGGATCCTGCGTTAAGGACCAGGAGCAAAGCCAACGGCTGATCGTTCATTTTGCGCTCCGGTAGTGGGCCTGAAATCCGTTTGAGCGTGGTCACGACCATGACGAATCAAGTGGCATCAGTGTCGGTTACAGGTCGCGGTGCTTTCATCCATGGCCAGCAATCCCTTGCCTCCCATGACCAGCACCTTTGCGGTTGCTTTCAGGGCTTGGGCATTCATGCTCACGCCCTCAGCTCTGGCTGAAATCGATCACGACCCGCGAGGGCACATCGCCGTGCTCAAGTCGTTCGAACACCTGATTGATCGCCGACAGTGGCTGTAACTCGATATCCGCGCGCACCTTGCCCTGGGCGGCAAACGCCAGTGCTTCAGCCATGTCCTGGCGATTGCCGACGAAGGAGCCGCGCACGGTGATGCAGTTGGCGACCACATCGAACAGCGGTATCGGAAATTCTCCCGGCGGCAGCCCCACCAGCACGCAGGTACTGTGCTTGCGCGTCATGCCGACACCTTGCGTGAAAGCGCTGAGTGAAGGTGCGGTGATCAACACACCATGGGCGCCGCCACCGGTGGCCTCTTTTACCGACTCGACGGCATCACCCTTCAGGGCATTGACCACAGCGTCGGCACCAAGCCGGGTGGCATGGGCCAGTTTGCCGTCATCGATATCAACCGCACACACCCGCAGCCCCATGGCCTTGGCGTACTGCACCGCAAGATGCCCCAGACCTCCTACGCCAGAAATCGCAATCCACTGGCCAGGCCTGACAGAGGCTTCCTTGATGCCTTTGTAGGATGTGAGCCCGGCGCAAATGATCGGCGCGGCATCACGTGGGTCCAGGCCCGGCGGGATGTGAGCGACGTAATCCGGATTGGCCAGAATGTACTCGGCGAATCCGCCATTTTGGGTATAGCCCCCAAACTGCGCACTGGCGCAAACCGTCTCCCACGCGCTCAAGCAGTACTCGCAGTGTCCACACGCCGAGTAGAGCCATGGCACGCCGACTCGCTCGCCCTCTTGCACGCTGGTCACCCCTGCCCCGATGGCGACCACCACGCCGATGCCTTCATGGCCCGGAATGAAGGGTGGCGAAGGCTTGACCGGCCAGTCGCCCCGCGCGGCATGCAGATCGGTATGACACACGCCGCAAGCCTCGGTCTTGATCAATATCTGCCCAGGACCGGGCTCGGGGATGTCCATTTGACGCAGTACCAAAGGCTTGCCGAAGGCTTCAACCACGGCGGCCTGCATTTTACCTTTCATGGGGATGCTCCTTATTGGACTGAAACCAGGGTGTCATCTGGGTAGATAACGGCTATCAGGCGTCGGTGAAGGTCTGATCTCTGACGTGACCCTGCGCCAGCGGCGGCGGCGCTTCTGGATCGGTGAAGTCGGTTGTCCAGTGCCAGTTGCGAATTTCCGGCAAGTCTTCAAAGTGCTCGCGAATCCAGACGTGATGCCGGTGCAACTGGCTCTCGAAAAAGCGGATGGCTTCCTGACTTTGCTCGCGCAGGCGGGGCACGTGACCCAGGGCATCGATCGCCAGTTGATAACGACTCATGTTGTTGAGCACGACCATGTCGAACGGCGTTGTCGTGGTGCCTCGGTCACTGAAGCCGCGTACGTGAAAGCGCGCTTCGTTGGCACGCCCGTGGACCATGGAATGGATCACCCACGTCGAGCCGTGAAAGGCGAACATCACCGGCACGTCGTGAGTGAACAGCGCTTCGAACGAGAGCGTGTCCATGCCATGAGGCCGATCTTGCGGGGCACTGAGAATGCCCAGGTCCACGACATTGACCAGCCTGACTCGAATCCCGGGGACATGCTTCTGCAACAGCCAGCTGGCCGCGACCGCTTCTGTGGTCGGCACATCACCTGCGCAGGCCAACACCACGTCAGGTTTCTGAGCGTGGTCGTTGCTTGCGAAGGGCCAGATCGAGGCGCCCTGGGAGCAATGCTTGAGCGCGGCGACGAAATCCAGCCATTGAAAATCCGGCTGTTTGCCGCAGGTCACCACGTTGATGTAGTTGCGGCTGCGCAGGCAGTGATCGAAGACATTGACCAGGCAGTTGGAATCAGGCGGGTAATACACGCGAACCACGTCCGAGCGGCGTTGCAGGACGTTATCGACAAAGCCGGTGGACTGGTGACTGAAGCCGTTGTGGTCATTACGCCAGGCATGGCTGGTGATCAGGATATTCAGTGACGCCAGCGGGCGACGCCACGCAAATTCCTTGCTTTGCTGCAGCCACTTGGCGTGTTGAGTGACCATTGAATCGACCACCTGAGCGAACGCCTCATAGGTCGACCACATGCCATGCCTGCCGGTTAACAGATAGCCTTCCAGCCAGCCCTCACACAGGTGCTCGCTGAGCACTTCCATGACTCGCCCGTCAGGGGCCAGATGATCGTCGATCGACAGGCAAGGTCCGGGGGCCAGGCGATTGCTCGCCTCGAATACGGCATTAAGGCGGTTAGAGTTGGTTTCGTCGGGACCGAACACACGGAAGTCATGGGGGTTGTAGCGCATGACGTCACGCAGGTACTCGCCGAGCTTGCGGGGCGCTTCGGCAATGACCTGCCCCGGAGCCGGAATCTCCAGCCCATAGTCGGCGAAGTTCGGGAGATCCAGCGCCACCAGCCTTCGGCCGCCATTCACATGCGGCACCGCGCCCATGCGCAGGTGGGGCAGCGGGTTCAAGGCCTGGAGATCCGGCAGCAACTCGCCTCGCTCGCTGAACAGCGAGTCCACCCCGTAACTGCGCATCCAGGTTTCCAACTGCCGAAGGTGCTCAGCGTTGCTTCTGACGTTCGCCAAGGGAACCTGATGCGCCCGGAATGTACCCTCTACCGGCAAACCGTCGACCACTTTAGGCCCCGTCCAACCTTTGGGACTGCGCAGGATGATCATCGGCCAGCGGGCACGGACCTCGCCTGCTTCGTTTCTGGCCTGATCCTGTATGCGTAGAATCCCGTCGTGAAAGGTGTTCAATGCTTCGGCAAATCGCTGGTGCATGCCGGGCAAGTCATCGCCCGCCACAATCAACGGCTCGTAACCGCGTCCTCGATACAGGCTGATCAAGTCTTCATCCGCGAATCGCGCCTCTACCGTCGGCCCGGAGATCTTGTAGCCATTGAGGTGCAGGATCGGCAGCACTGCGCCGTCGCGAAGCGGATTGAGAAAGTGGATGCTTTTCCAGCTGCCTTCCAGTGGGCAGGTCTCTGCCTCGCCGTCACCGATGACGCAGGCCACCAGCAGATCCGGGTTGTCGAACACCGCGCCGAAGGCGTGCAACAACGAATAACCCAACTCCCCGCCTTCATGCATTGAATTGGGCGTGTGCGGTCCACAGTGGCTGGGTATGCCGCCCGGTGTGGAAAAGCTGCGAAAAAAACGCAGCATCCCGACCTCATCGCGGCCAATCTCCGGGTGCACCTCGCTGTAAGTCCCCTCAAGCCAGGCGCAGGCATTCATGGTCGGGCCGCCGTGCCCCGGCCCGGAAATAAATACGACCTGCGCACCGCGCTCGCTGATCAGACGATTCAGGTGCACGTAAATGAAGTTCTGCCCGACCGAAGTGCCCCAATGCCCCAGCAATCTGGGTTTGATGTGCTCGGCCAGTAACGGCTCGCGCAGCAAAGCATTAGCCTGCAGGTAAATCTGCCCGACGCAGAGATAATTCGCCGCGCTCCAGTATCGATGCAGTCGTGCCAGCAGTTCTGCGCCAAGAGGCCCGACCTGGTCGGCCTGCGCAGCAACCTCAGATGACGGTCCGCTTGCGCGTTCTGCGGTGGAAAGTGCTGCATTGAATCGATACATGGTGACTCCCTTGGATGTCGCCGAAACCTGGCGCTCGGCTGAATGCCACGGGCAAGCGGCTGTTGTGATTTTCTGCAGCGGACGCCAGAGGAGGAGGCAGCGCAGTCAGGCGCCCTGCGACGTCGACCCTGCTGCGCATCAGGTATTGCGCGGATCAACCACCAGCAGACTGCTGGGCATGTGATGGGCCACCTGCTCTGTGGTACTGCCCAGCAAGGCGCTCAAGCGATTGCGATGAACCGTTCCCATCACGATGACATCAATGTTTTGCGCCTCGGCAAAGGCGCCAATCACCTTCGCCGGGTAGCCCATCACGAAGTGCTTGCATTCATTGGGCACCCCGAACTGCTCGGCCAGTTTGTTGAACGCATCCTCCTCTGCTTCGTAAAGGGTCTGTGCCAGGTTTGAGCTAAATCCCATGGCATTTTGTGAGGCGAAAACAGAGGTCAGGTCGTAGGCGTAGATCAGGTGCAACTGCGCATCACACTGGGCAGCAAGCTTCTCGGCCTGGGTGATGATGGTTTCATTGATGCCGGGGAGCTGATCATCGGGATCAAAGGTGTCCACCGCCGCCAGGATCTTCATCGGTCGGGCATGTTCCACTTTCGAGACCAGGTGCAAGGGGACCGGGCAATCGTGCAGCAACCGCAGATCCAGCGAGGTAAACAGCATGCGTGTCACCCACGATTCATGCTCCACGTCCTTGATCACCAGCGACGGATTCATCTCGCGGATATGCACCATGATTTCGCCAAGGGACTGCATCACCCACACCACCTCCGTGGTGACCTGTACGCCCAGATTGCGTATGGAGTGGGCTTGCTCCTCGAGCCATTCACGGTGGCGCACCACATAGCCATCACGCATTTCTTTCAGCGCCCTGTCATTGACCAGGCCGGCAGTGGCAAGGCCATCGACGTAATCAAAGGCGACGATATGCAGGGCCGCGTCCTTGGCCTGGGCCAGCGCTCCCGCGCGATCAAAGGCGGGCGTTCTTTTCATCAATGGCGAGGCGATCAGCATCAGACGCTCGGGTTGAAACATGGCGCACCCTCCAATCGGCAGGAACGGCAATCACAGCGCTTCGAAGAGGTGCTGTGGGCGTTAGCTTTCGATTCTCGGCGGCCCGTCAGAAGCCGGCTTGATCTACATCAAGGATGGGGCAGAGATCGCAGAAGGCGGAAAACGCCCAGCCCGCTGGCAGCTACTTCCATCTGTTCGCATTGAACTCACGCGAGTCGGATGACTTTCTCTCTCTCTCATCCGTCCCGCTCATCCACATTTGAAATGCCCGCTGTCACTGGTCTCCCGGCGCGCCTATGCTGAGTTGAATAAGGAGATTCCCATGAGCGCCCATCTGGCCGCTGTCCCCGATCTGCTCCTCAAGGCTGAGTGCGCCAATTGCGGTGTTCGTGAGCTGTGCCTTTCGATGGGCATGAGTGTCATTGATACCGATCGTTTGTCCGCCATCATTCCCCAGCCTCTGAAGATCAAAAAAGGCGAGGCGCTCTATCACGCCGGTGATCCCCTGCGATCGCTTTACGCAGTGCGCTATGGTTTTTTCAAGACGACCATCTCCTCCCAGGACGGGCGCGATCAACTGACCGGGTTTCAGATGTCGGGAGAGATGCTGGGATGCGACGCGATCAGCAATAATCGTCACGTGTGCGACGCCATCGCGCTGGAAGACAGTGAAGTGTGCCCAATTCGTTTCAACCAACTGGAACGGTTATCACGTGAACTGCCTTCGTTGCAGCACAACCTCAATCGCGTCCTGAGCAGAGAGATCGTGCGGGACCACGAGATGCTGCTGCTGATGGGCAATCTCAATGCAGAGGAACGCATGGCCGCGTTTCTGCTCAACCTCTCCAACCGCATGGCCAATCGAGGTTACTCCCCTACCGCCTTCGTGCTGCGCATGACCCGGGAAGACATCGGTTCATACCTTGGGCTGCGCCTTGAAACGATCTGTCGTGCCATCGCCAACCTGCGCGACCACAGCATTGTCAGGATTTCCGGACGCGCTGTTGAGATCCTTGATCTCAAACGCCTGCAGGCCTTGATACACGGCTGCGGCTGCGGACCGAAAACGCTCTGAATCGGCATGCCATCTACAGCGAATCGGCCTTGACCACCAGTACGCTGCAAGGCGCGTGCGTCAGCACCACTTCCGCCGTGTCGCCCATGACCCTTTCCAGACCATGGCGCGGCGATGTGCCCATCACCAAAAGGTCAAAACTGTTTTGCCGGGCGAACGCTTCCACCATGAGATGTGGGGTTCCGGTCATGAAGTGGCGACGCCGCTCGGCAATCCCGTGCTGAGCGCATAACGACGAAAACGACTCTTCGTGCGCCTCAATGAGGGCCTCCTGAAACCCCGCTTCGACGGGCATGCCGCCGAGCATGGTCGCCCCTGAGGTATAAATTGCCGCCCAGTCGTACACATAAAGCACGTGCAGTTCGGCGTGACATTGGGCGGCCAGATGTGTCGCTGCCCTGAGTATTTTATCGTTCAGCCGCAGGTCGGCGTGACTGGAGCGATAGAGACTGACCGCAGCTATCATCTTGATCGGCAATGGATGCGTGGAAGGCGTCACAAGCTGAACCGGGCAAGGGCAATGGCGCAACAACGCCCAGTCGAGAGGCGTCGAAAACAGCCGCTGCAGCGAGGCTTCAAGATGAACGTCCTTGATCAGCATGCCAGGCCGGAGAGTCCTGACACAGTCCTGTATCTCCTCAAACACATGCTCCGTCCATAGCAGCTGCACAGAAATATCCAGACCCTTGCTGCGCTCCGTTTCCACCTGTTCGTCGAGCCAGCGACGGTGAGCGTGCAAGTGCGCGTCGCTAAGCTTCGCCAGTGCGCCGGGGCTGAAAAGTCCCATCACCTCCAACAGTCTCACGTGGTCCAGAGCGACGATACGTAATCGAGCGCCGCAGGCCCCGGCCAACGCAATGGCGCGTTCAAAGGCGGGCGTACGCTCCTGCCTGGACGAGGCGATTAATACAAGGCACGGAGAGTCTTTCACATAGACCTCACTCATCATCTTCTTGGGCTGAGGATCGGCCGCCACCCATCAGTGCCGAGCAGCCTGTCAGGGCGTTGCGCCTTGAATCGAGTATGTGCGCCCATCGCACCTTGAATCTGATGTAGATCAGAGGATGCCGCCTGACCTGCCTGTGCAGTGACATTTATCAAACGCCGCATCAGGGCTTGGCAGCACAGTGAGGCGTCTGCGGAGAGCCCCGAATGATCACTATCACGTTGATCAACATCCTGATCATTACCACAGCGGTCATCGTTCATTACGAATGCCTGCTGAGCCTCAACCTTCTGATGCCCAGGCTTAACCTCTGGCATC
>Ga0308164_10004743_pt1 | contig 11334 bp, 21 predicted proteins | sample PhyTR2_FD_201031 | JGI IMG/M metagenome (GOLD analysis project Ga0308164, IMG submission 201031) | Phyllosphere microbial communities from UC Gill Tract Community Farm, Albany, California, United States - DLSLT.R2 | ecosystem: Host-associated > Plants > Phyllosphere > Unclassified | place: USA... | reverse complement strand
CTGGGAGAACTACATCGAGCTCAGAGCCATCGAGTCCGAGGCAACTGAGCTCTGGAGCTCGCTCATTCTGACAGCTGACCACAACAGCCCGGCCGAGATCGATCTGCGGATCGACATGGTCAGGACCGTGGAGGCTCTCGGAGCCTACAACTTGGCCAGGGAGCTCCATCTGCAGCTCGGCGCGAAGCTCAAGCGGCTCGAGGCCAGCCAGAGCTGAGCCGCATCTGACCAGTCTCAGCCGCTAAGCCCTCTGGCTGTCCTGCGGCTATCCAGTGTTCGATTCTAGAGAGTAGATCCCCATGGCCCATCGCTTCGGAGTCCAGGATGCCGACGGCATCCACGGAGCGTCCCCTTACCGACCTCTAGCAGCAACTGCCTGCAGCTACTGCGGCGCGGAGGCTGGAGCCTACTGTGCTATGCCCGACGGTTCTCAGCGCGCTCGAGTTCACTCAGTCCGGATCGAGAGCTGGAAGCGCAGTCGAACCCAGGGTCAGTGGGTAGCAGAGCTTCTCAAGGGGAACCCCAAGCTCGATCTCCACGCAGGGGATGTCGTCCTCGTCAGAGCTGGAGTGCAGCGGGGGCGGCTAGAGATCCTTCGCAGACTCTCCGACGGCCACGACCCTGAAGCTAGCGTCTCTCCTGACTCCACACGCTTCATCCGGGAGAGCACGGGAGCTGAGCGAAAGGTCACAGCGCGCCGCGTGCTATCCCAGAGCGCCCAGGAGGATGAGGCGGCTGTCCGTCTCTACGAGCGCAGCTACGCTCGCAACCTAGCCGCCATGGCCTGAGAAACCTCAGCTCGCTCCAGTAGCCTCAGTCCTCGCTAGGGAACCGCCGGGGATCGGGGCTACTGGCCGTTGACAGGCTATGCACAGCCACATAGCATAGCCCCATGACAACCGACAGCATCAGCACCGCCGCAGCCGCTCCGAAGCACGCTCACCCCGTGGATCTCGAGGTGATCCGGGAGTACGGCCGGAAGTACGCTCGACAGCACTCCGTGATCTCCATGAACCTCGCCAGCGACTACCTCCTGACTGCCTTCAGCCTCGATGAGTACAATGAGCTCTTCGCTGAGTTCGAGAGGGGCACCGAGGACGAGGTCCGCGACGGCACAATCACCGCCGAGGCTCAGCAGCACAAGCTGGAAAGCTTCGCCTCGAATCTACCCGGCTTCCTAGGCTGAGCTCAGTCGAGGAAGTCGGGATCGATCTCTTCGAAGACATCGTCATCCGTGCCGAAGAAGTCATCCACCTCGTCGAGCTCCTCCGCGAGGAGAGTCTCAGGCTCCAGGTACTTGGGCCTCGCCGGTGAGTCTGAGTAGATCGTCTCCAGGACACCGGCTGCTCCCACTGCTGCAGCACCCGCAGGCTCCAGGATCCTACTCTCAGCTGCAGGGCTGGGGGATCCCTCGACGGCTACTCCGGGAGCCGCTCCCGAGGTGGCAGCCTCCACGGCTCCGGGGATCTCGAGCTCCCACTCCATGAGCAGAGTGATGTCGGCAGTCTTGAAGAAGGCCTTGACCTGCTCGTAGCTCACTGTGGTGAAGCGGGCTCGCCGGACGATGAGGAGCTTTCGCTCGCCGCCCTTCTTGGAGACTGGGTAGCGCTGCATCTGTCTCAGCACGCTGGGGTAGTCATCGCCGAGGTCTGGCTTCAGCTCGATGACGACTCGGGGCCGTCTTCCCGGATTGGGAGTGTAGACAGCCACATCCAGAGTGCCGTGGTTGGGCTGGATCCGAGCCTTAGTCTTAGCGGCCAGAGCGCCCATGTCCCAGCGCTCGAGGAGCTCGATGTAGTCCTTCCGGTAGGGCGCATCGATCCAGGCCACATAGCTCGCTGGGATGATCTCGAAGGCCACATCCCAGCCCTGATCCTCGAAGCGCACCCCTGATACTCCGAGGGCTCGCTCGCGCTCGTGGACTGGGCAGGTCATCCCATCGGCTACTCGCTTCGTGATGGCTCTCCGCCGCTCACAGATCTTTCCGTCGAGCTCCTGGAAGCCCAGCCTGCGAGCAACTGCGAGGCGGACTGCCTCATCGAGGAAGCGCATCTGGAACTCGTTGTGCTCCGGGGAGTCCTGAGGCTCCCCTGTGGTCGTGCCGATGATGAGCCCATGGATCTGCGGATAGTCCTCGGGGAACCAGGGCTGAGCCAGCACCCACTCCATGTAGCTGTGATCGGCCATGGCGCGCTCGACGGCCTGTCCCCGGTACTTGCCGAAGGGCCAGAGCCTATCGACCGGAGCAAGTTCGCTGCTCATCTGCTCAGGCTCCTCAGTTGCTCTGTCAACTCCGGGGATCGGATAGGTAGACGGAAATCGCACATGATCTCATAGTACCGATGGAAGATCCAAGACTACGGCGGATCTAGCCCAGAGCGACTACAGGGAGCGGGTTGTGGATCTTCCGATCCCTGTGTACCATGGAGCTATGCGCAAGATCGAGATCTTCCTCCCCCTCCCCGGCATGGCCGAGGCTATGGATGCCTACTTCAACGAGCAGAGAATGATCCGCTTCAGAGGGACACCCACGGGGCCGGAGCTCCACAGCGACGGACTCCCTGAGGAGGAGCTCCTTCTGATCGGCCACGAGGCTGCCCAGGACAAGGTAGATGAGCTCTGCCGCTTCACGGGCAGGGAGTTCGTCGTGGAGACCGACGCTCCCTTCATCGGCGAATTCCTCGACAGGGATGGCCGGCAGATCGGCTGGGAGTTCGAGTTTCAGGTCTACGAGCTCTTCGAGGATGACGACGAGGAGTAGGGAGTCTTCGCTGAGGCCGTCGAGGAAAAGCTCGCCGAAACCCTGGTCTGGGCTGAGCGCTACTGATCCGCTCCGGCTCTTCGATCCATCCCCGGCTCCGGTCGCTCAGTTCCCCGCTGAGCGACCGGAGCCTTCTCTGTGAGCACGACATCGCCCGGGATCTCTCCGGGCCCTAGAGCGCAGTCTCTGCGCTGCTAGGCCGTGCTGACACCTACTCGTCCGGGTGCTCGCGAGCCCACTGCTCGGACTGTCGCCGGTAGAGCTCAGCCTCGGTGATTCGCTCGACCTGCTCCGCGGGAGTCTCAGTCCAGGTGAGCTCCTCCTTCGTAGCATCCCAGTCGAGTCGGATCGTGGGAGCCTGAGCGACCAGGTCCTTGAGCTCAAGGTTCACTTCGGCGCTGATACCATCGAGCTCATTCAGTTCCCGGAGGAAGCCGGGAAGGAACTCGTAGACTAGCTTGATCTTAGCCAGGTCGGGAATGTCCCAGAAATCCAGAGTCTCGAAGTCGTAGTAGCTTCGACCCTCGGGTACTGAGATCGCAGCCATGAGCTTCCTGTGCTCACCCTGACCCAGCAGATCCTCGATGGCGTGCTTGAGCTTGCCCTCGATGCGGAACTCCTTCAGCATGAAGCCAAACCTGGCTGCAGCTGCCTCGATGGCCTCGAGCTCTCCGGGTGCTGGAGTGGGGAGCGCCTTCGGGGGTCGAGTGAGCAAGATAGCTCCTCTTCGCTCGTACCTGGTTTCAGCCATGTGCTTTCCTTCGCTGCTGTTCTACGGTGCTATGCTGTCAGTTGGAGTCATTGTACCGAGGAGGGCTGCTCCAGCCTTAGATCGCAGGCTCTGCCCGCTGAGCCGGCGATCTGATCGATCGGTGAGCCGTGCTTCGAGCTCAGCGGGCGAGCCTCACGGAGAGCACCCTGGTCTCCGGCGACCAGTCAGCACCGGGGTAGTCAGTGTCCTGGAAAGTGATCCCCGGGTAGAGCAGGCTGATGCTGTAGCTCTCGTCAGTGCCGAGGGGCCGAGCGGGCTCTGCGATGAGCTCGAAGCGGATCGAGTCGCCGGGGTTGATCAGCGTGGAGGACCCGAAGCCCGGCAGCGCTCGGAGCGAGAGCCGCTCCATGTCGACTCGGACATCGGCCTCCATCGCCACGGGGACGAAGCTTCCCACCATGGGACCTCCGTTGCGGACGATGAGCAGCCAGGAGTGGGGATCATCGGGGTTGAAGGAGTGAACCTCAGCCACCCACTGGGGCTCGATGCGCTGCGACTTCAGGAAACCTGCCATGGGAAACTACCGCCCTCTGCTCTGAAACTGCTCGAAGCCGTCTGACTCCGAGGAACTACTGTGGACCATCCTCGCACGGGAAGTAGCCGGCGTCAAACTCAGTTCGAAGCGGCTGGAAGGGGCTCGAAGTTCTCCCCGTCCTCGGAGACTGCGAGGCCGAGCTCCTCGTCGGCCCAGACGAGGTAGACCGTGCGCTCTACGAACTGAACTCCCTCGACCTGCTCTCGCTGCTCGACGGAGCCCAGCACCTTGAAGCTCTCATCCGGAGCTTCAGTGGGATAGCGAAGTGCTCCAACTTCGCTCTCAGAGAGGCTCAAACCGTAGACAGAGTTGATCTCATCCTGCGCCTCAGCATTCTGAGCGCTACGCTTAGAGTCCTCAGCGCTGAGAGTAAGAACGAATCCCACGAGGACGAGAGCCGTGCCTCCGAAGAAAGAGCCGAAGAAAAGATTGGTGAACTTGTTGCTGACAGCACGGCCATTGGCTTTGGCATTGTCAGCCCCGTTAGCGAAGTAGAAGCTCACTCCAAAGGCCAGCGCTGCGAGGACGAAGACTACGATGGCGAGGGCTCCGAGTGGAGATGAGCCGAGGGCAATGGGATCCATGGGATGTTTCCTGTTCTGTTAGAATGAGATGGCTGGAGCTTGGGGGTTCTAGGAGGAAGGCATGCTAGTGGGACCACCGCTCAGCTCCACAGAGCTGTCCAGGCTGAGGTGCTGCCGCGGTGGCAACAGGAGTTGCCTAGCCGTTGATGGAGGCGGGGACTCGCTTGAGGATTTCACTGACGATGGTCTGCGAGGGAGTGTCCGTGATTCCAGAGGCCAGGCCGATGCTGAAGCTCGCTGCGGCCACGAGGGCTGCGATGAGCTCGTCTGCATTGTAGCTGCCCAGGATGGTCTCGCCCAGGGCCTCGTCGCCGCCGGGGACCATCGTGCCGATGTACTGAAGTCCTAGCCTCACGAGGCCGGTCGGATCTTCGAGATCCCTCTTGTCCACATCGAAGATTCGCTCACTGTTGGTGGCCATTGGATGCTCTTTCCGCTCTAGGTGTCTTTCTTAGGCTGCTGCTCCGAGTGGGGCAGCAGCGGAGGATGCTACTTCGGCTGGAACTCCCGGTCAAAGCGGTCCTTAGTGGCCCAGGCATTGAACCCCTGGGCTCCCATGCTGTCGAAGTACTCGTCCCAGGCAAGCCTTTCGGGACTCGCAGCCGAGACAAAGCTGTAGTCAGGGCCGCTACCCGCCTTGAGCACGGTGGACTGGCCCCTGTAGCGCTCGTACTCAGCCCAGGCGTCATCCATGGCGACCCTATGGGCAGCGAGGAGGACTCGCCGAGCTTCCCGGTGCTCGAGGAACAGTGAGATCATTTGCTGCTACTTTCCGTAGATGAGCCACTCGGGCTCGATGGCCACGAAGCTACCCCAGCCGTGGCCATCGATGCTGCCCCAACGCTCACAGTAGACTCGGGATCCCTTGTCAGTGCTGCCGTCGGTGTCGGGAGACTGGCCGTAGTCCACCGTGCCGAGCCAGGCCTCGACGAAGCCAGCAACCTGCTCCAGCTCCATGGGAGCGGGAAGGGGATGGACTGGGACTCTAGTGCTCCCACTGTCGGAGAGCGACCAGTAGAGCACGATGCGCTTGCCGTCCTTGTCGACCGACCAGCCCTCGACCTTCCGGTGGCCGAAGACTCGCGTCTTCATGGGGATGGCCAGAGCGAGCTCCAGCGATGTCCCCGTGATGTCGAAGCTCAGATTGTGGGGCGTACGCTCTACCACTGTGGGTTCGGTGGATGTCATGGGATTCTCTCTTCCTAGGGGGATGCCGCTCTGTGCGGCCGTTCGAGGGTGTGCTCTTAGGCGGGAAGTGCAAGTGGGGCAGGGCGCTCGCTGAGAGTGCTCTTCTGCGGGGCTGCGGCGAGCTCCTGCCGAGCTGGCTTCAGTTCCTTGAAGCTCTTGCCGTCCTTGGACTTGGAGAGCTGGAATCGACCGTCCATCCAGACCAGATAGATCTTCAGCTCGACGAAGCTGAACTCAGATACTCGCTCCCGCTGCAGCATTGAGCCGAAGACCTCGAAGTCAGAGCTCGGCTTAGCCTCGGGGTAGCGGAGATCGGCGAGATCCCTCGCGGTGAGCCTAATCCCGTAGTGCTCGTTGAGCTCAGCACGGATCCCCTCAGCTCGGAGCTCGACTATGCGGCCCCTTTGTATATCCGAATTGACCAGACTCAGGAACATGGCTATTCCAGATCCCCCAGCTACCAGCAGGGAGACAAGCATCACGCTGCTGGAAGTGGCCATAGTCGCCACCGTGACTACGGGAAACTGAGCTAAGCCCAGAGCTCCCAATCCAGATCCCAACCAGCTGAAAACTCGCCTCAGAGTTCGAGGCTTCTTACTGTGGGGAATCGGTGTGAAGTCCATGGGATTTCCTACTCTAGCTAGTGATCCGAAGGTCGCAGGCGAAGCTGCTTCCAGGGCTGTGCCCAGGCTGCTGGTCTCAGACATGGCTCAGCTCCCGACTGCGAAGCTCCTTGAAGCGCTTGCCGTCCCTCGAGCTGGACAGCTTCAGCTCCCCGTCGGCCCAGACCAGGTAGATCTTCTGCTCCACGAAGGCAGCCCCAGATACCTGATCCATCCGGATGATCGAGCCGTAGACTTGGAACTTTCCGGTTGGTCTGTCCAGTGGGTAGTTGAGCGCAGCAAACTCAGCAACGCTCAGTGTCAGGCCGTAGTGCTTGCCCACAGAGACTCGGAGCTTCTCGATTCGCTCCTTCTTCCTGAGCTCTTTCATCTCATGGGGAACTGTCGCGCTGAGAGCGATGCCCAGGAGCCCGAACACAGGGGAGATCACAACAAGAAGCGCCAGGCCGCGGACAAGGGGTGAACCCGGGCCGAAGTTTCCAGTGAGGATGACGATGGGGAGAATGCTCACGACGCCCAGACTGAGAGCAGTTGAACCCAGTAGGGTGATTCGAGTTCTACGCTTCTGCTCTGGAGTGTAGCTGAGGGGAACGAAGTCCATGGTGAGGGTTTCCTATTCTATGGAGGGGCGGCTGGCTACAGCTGATCGATCAGCTGCCGGACTGCTAGGAGACCTGAGTACCGGAGGATCGGAGCTCACTGAAGTGCTTGCCGTCCTCGGACTCGGAGAGCTGGATCTGACCATCCGCCCAGACCAGGTAGATGGTGTGCTCCACGAAGTTGGCTCCCGAGAGCTGCTTCGACCGGTGGATCGAGCCGAAGACCTCGAAGCTCGTAGTGGGCTCTTCCTCAGGGTAGGCTAGAGCACTGAACTCAGCCTCAGTGAGCTCCAGACCGTAGCGCTTACCGACAGCGACCCTCAGACTCTCGGCTCGATCTCGAAGCCTCTTCTCCCTCAGCGTATCGGGGGTGAACAGCGCATAGAGAAACGCAAAAAATCCCCCGACGGGAAGGATGACCGAGAACACACCGAAGAAGTTCGGCAGACCCACCTCAGACTCAAAGCCAATGACGATGAGAGCCGGGATGAGGAACATCAGCACGAAGCCGAGTGCTACCGGCCTGAGGATGCTGTTTCGAGTGCGGCTCTTCTGCTCTGCAGTGTAGACGACGGGGGCGAAGTCCATGGTTGATTCCTGTTCTGTAGGATGTAGCGGGATGTCAGCAGATCGGGACGCTACTTGGAGGAGTTGAGTCGCTCGAAGTGTCCCATTGCCTCGATGGAAAGGACTACGGCAGAAGCGATGAGTGCTATGCCGACGCCTGCAACGAGGGCAGGATTAGCCGATGCTAGGCCGAAGATGTCAGGGGATTCAAAGACGGTGAATCCGAGGATGTAGAGCCCGAGAGCTAGCGCGAAGAGCCCAACCGGATTGAGCTTCCTCCTGCGCTCCGTCTGGATCGAAGGTGTGGCCATGGTATCTGTTCCTACTCTCAGTTGTCGGTGATGCTATTCGGTGGGCTTGAGCTCGCTGAAGCTCTTGCCATCCTCGGACTCGGAGAGCTGGAGCTCGTTGTCGGCCCAGACCAGGTAGATGGTGCGCTCAGCAGGCTGGGGGCCCTCGACCTGGTCAGCGTAGTCGAAGTGGCCGTAGCTCACGAAGTCACCCTCGGGCTCGGCTGTGGGATAGTTCAGCGCAGTGAGCTGACTGTCGGAGAGCTTCAGTCCGTAGCTATCTTTAATCTCAGAGCGGATCAGCTCAGAGCGAGACTCATTCTTACCCGCAGCCACATCCTGCACAGCGTTGGTGATGAAGCTCGCTATGACTAGGAACGCTCCAGCGAGAGCAATAAAGTTGACCAGCCCGATGATCGGGAGGGTGCTGTTGGGAGACTTCCGCTTCACCTTGGAGCTGAGGATGAGAGCGATGACCAGGCCGAAAAGCGCGATGCCGCTCCAGAAGAGTATAGCTCCCAGAACGCCGTGGCCGCTAGGTAGGTCAACAAGGGGAATGAATGGCATGGAGTGGGTTTCCTGTTCTCAGCTGTTGGACGATCTGGAGTGGGGACGCTACTTGGTGGCTTCGAGCTCGTCGAAGCTCTTGCCGTCCTCGGACTCGGAGAGCTGGAGCTTGCCGTCGGCCCAGACGAGGTAGACAGTGCGCTCGATGAACTTGGCTCCCTCGACCTGCTTCTGGTTCACCACGGAGCCGTAGACCTTGAAGCTCTTGCTCGGAGCCTTCTCAGGCCAGTCCAGGTCGATGATCTCAGCCGACGAGAGCTCCAGACCGTAGCTGTCCTCGATCTGAACGCTGGCTTCCTTTGCCTGAGCCTCATGCCTGTCGTACCAGGTGGGGGATCCCATGATCTGCATGGGCATCGCCACAAAGAACATGCTGACTAGGCCCACCCCGCTGATCAGGAAGAATGCTTCTCTCTGACGCCAGATCGCCAGCAATATGCCACCGATGATGAGAGCGCCACCGACTGCTAGGAAGATGATCCAGAGGGGATTTGAGTTGGCGACCTCAGGGATGGTAATGGGCTGCATGGGATTTCCTATTCTGTGGCTGCGGAGATTGGGCTATGGGGACTAGGGGCGCTACTCGGCGGGGTCAAGCTCAGTGAAGCTCTTGCCGTCCTCGGACTTGGAGAGCTGGAGTTTACCGTCGGCCCAGACCAGATAGACCGTGCGCTCGACGAACTCAGCGCCCGAGACCTGCTCCTGCTGGTCGATGGAGCCGTAGACCTTGAAGTCCTTCTCGGGAGCTTCCTCAGGATACCTGATCGCGCCTACCTCACCCGTGGAGAGCTCCAGTCCGTAGCTGTCCTCGATCTGAGCCTGAACCTGAGCAGTCCTCCTATCGAGCGTAACAGAGTCTACGACTATGTAGACGATTCCTCCTACAAGAACGACCAGTAGGAATGCCACGAAGGCTATCATGGTGTTGCCCATGTCGGATTTGAGCCCATTCGCTACCCGCTTATCGTTCCGATGGGCGAGGACGACGGAGAGCGCACCGAGAGCTCCAGCCAGAGAGAGCACTACGATGATGACGGTGTTGGCGGCCTCAGAGATGGGGATGGGCTGCATGGTGTTTCTACTCTCAGTTAGTTGAATGGACGGACTGCGGTGGGGATGCTACTTAGCGGCTTCGAGCTCGTCGAAGCTCTTGCCGTCTTCTGATTCGGAGAGCTGGAGCTCCCCATCGGCCCAGACCAGATAGATCGTGCGCTCAACGAACTGAGCTCCCTCGATCTGCTCTCGCTGCAGGATGGAGCCGTAGACATTGAAGTCCTTCTCGGGAGCCTCAGTGGGGTACTTCAGAGCCTCGACCTCGCTCTCGGTGAGCTCGAGTCCGTAGACCTTCTCGATCTCAGCCTGTGCGCTCGCAGTCTGAGCGCCGAGCTTCGCTGAAAGCTCATCGAGGGTATTCGGGGTCACGGACATCCCTATGACGGTCAAGACTAAGCCGACCACCACAGAAATCCATGCCAGCACCAGCAGCAGTTTGCCCTTAGCGTCAGAGCGCCTATAGCCTGACACCATCAGTATGATGCAAACTACCAATGAGACCACCGCTGCCACGAAGAGGTAGATCCAGGTTATGTCCTGGGGGAGGTCTACGAGGGGGATGGGCTGCATGGGATTTCCTACTCTGCACTGTCGAACGCTCTTGGGCTATGGCGCTGGCCACTCGAAAGCAGAGTGGACTCAGGCTACTACAGCTCATCTTCGCATAGTCATTCCAGCATGTCAACAGGGGTTGCTCAATGGATCCCCATTGACACCGACCGAAGCCGCACATAGAGTAGCTCTATGGCCAGCATCCTTCCCAGCAAACCCCTTCGCACCGATCCCTTGATCAGCACTCGAGTGCTGAGGGGGTTCAGCTGCCTCATTCAGGGCATCGGACTCCTCTTCGTCTCCCAGATGATCAGCGAGTCTGTGGGCTTCTTCTTCGGCTCCACCGTAGCGACGGTCTCGTTCCTTGCTGTGCTGACGCTCTCCCTGGTCTCCGTCAGCTTCGGAATCGCCATGCTTCGAGATCGAAACTGAGCCTACCAGCATCACAGATGGAATCGCTCGGACTGTAGAGAATTCCCCTTGGCCACCATTGACAGGGTACTGCCGCAGCGCGTAGGATCAGGACCATGCGAATCCTCTCCATGCTGAAGCGGCCCCTGCTCTCCCGGCACATCTACATCCCCAGCGACGAGCCCGCGCTCCAGATGACCTACGAGGTCGTCTCCCCGAGCGCCGATGACCGGGGCTTCGGCGAGGTGCTCCACCGGGGATCCCGGAGCTCCTGCAAGGCCTACCTGAAGGAGCACCGCCAGCGCTTCGGCCGCATCGGCCTGAAGCTCCGCTCCATGGGAGTCCGCACTTCGGTCCACTAGCCGCTGAGCTCCCACCCGGAGCATAGCCGCAGAGGCGCTCACTGAGGAAACCCCTCCAGTGAGCGCCTCTTCCCCGTTGACAGGGAGCAGTGAGCATCGTAGGATAGCCCCATGACCACCGCGAACACCACCGCAGCCAAGTCCACCGCCGTCGACCACGACCAGCTCTTCTCCAAGCTCGAACTCGTCGACCGCTACGGAGAAGACTTCACCTACGCTGAGCTCTCCAGCATCGCCTGGGAGCTCGACGCCGTGCTCCGAGAGCTCATCCTCCAGAGCACCGACGAGCGGCTCACCGTCTACATCCAGACTGCCCGAGCTGAGCTCCAGTCGATCCTCGAGCCCACGAGCCCCACCCGGGTCCTCTCGATCCGCCTCGTCGTGGTCATCCTGCTCCTCGGCCGGAGCGCCATGCTCCAGGCTCGCCAGGGAGTCCTCGTCACCGGCTAACAGGTATCGGCCCACCGCCA
>Ga0308164_10004739_pt1 | contig 11337 bp, 9 predicted proteins | sample PhyTR2_FD_201031 | JGI IMG/M metagenome (GOLD analysis project Ga0308164, IMG submission 201031) | Phyllosphere microbial communities from UC Gill Tract Community Farm, Albany, California, United States - DLSLT.R2 | ecosystem: Host-associated > Plants > Phyllosphere > Unclassified | place: USA... | reverse complement strand
CCAGCACCATGCTGGCAGCCTTGAGCTTGAACTCACTCGAATAAGATTTACGCATATCCAAACACCTCAGATTTGGGCGCCATCATAGCGCCCGATTGAAGTGTCCAAAATCATTAGGCCAGTTCAAACCCCCTCCCACATCTTGATCTGTGTGGATCAGCGCCGATTATGCTCAATCCTGGCTCATGCCTGCGCCGCTGGCCTTCCAGACAAACGCGGGGCAAAAGGTGGGAGGGGGCTTGCCCCCGATAGCGGTGGTTCAGTCAATGCATGAGCTGGCTGGCAGGCCGCCATCAGGGGCTTGCCCCCTCCTCCCCTTGCCCAGTAGATGGCTCATGGCAGTTTTCAGCTTCATCGGCCGTACCGGTTTGTGCATCAAGGTGTGCCCCTGTTCGCGGATCTGTTGCTTGAGTTCGTTGCTGTAGTTGGCGGTGATCATCAGCGCCGGTATCGGGCGACCGCGGCGGGCGTTGATGCGGGCCACGGCGTCGACGCCGTTCTGGTCGTTGTCCAGGTGGTAGTCGGCGATCAGCAGGTCGGCCTCGGCGTGGTAGTTGTCCACCTGGCCGGCCAGGTCCTGTTCCGATAAGGCGGTGACCACCTGGCAGCCCCAGCCTTCGAGCAGGGTGCGCATGCCGGCGCAGATCGCCGCGTCGTTATCCAGCACCCATACCCGGGCGCCCTGTAAACGCTCCAGCATCGGTTCGCTCATGCTCGGTACGGGCAAGGTCTTGGGCGCGGTGGCGCTCAAGGGCACCTCCACGGCAAACATCGAGCCCTTGCCGGGTACGGATTTGACGCTGATGCGATGGCCCAGGATGCCGGCGATCTTTTCCACAATGGCCAGGCCCAACCCCAGCCCGCGATCCTGATCGCGACGCTGCACATCGCCGCGTTTGAACTCCTGGAAAATCTCCTCCAGGCGCTCCTCGGCGATGCCCATGCCACTGTCCCACACCTGGACCGACAAGCGCTGATGCTGGCGCCGACAGCCCAACACCACGCGGCCGCTATAGGTGTAGCGAATCGCATTGCTCAACAGGTTGCGCAGAATCCGCGCCAGCAGCTGGATATCGCTGTGCACCAACGCCGAACACCCGATGAAATGCAATTCCAGCCCTTCGCTGCGGGCCAGTTCGGTGTATTCGGCCGCCAGGTTGTCCAGCAGCTCGCTAAGGGCGAACGGCGCGATATCGGCCTTGATCACGCCGGCGTCCAGCTTGGAAATATCCACCAGGGTGCCCAGTAGGTTTTCCACGTCTTCAAGGGAATTGCTCACATTGCGCACCAGGGTTTCATTGGCCTGGGGCTCGCGACGTTCCAGCAAGGCGCCGGTGAACAGCCGCGCGGCGTTCAGCGGTTGCAGCAGGTCGTGGCTGACGGCGGCAAGGAACTTGGTCTTCGACAGGTTGGCCTGTTCGGCTTCGCGCTTGGCCTCGCGCAGACGGGTTTCCATGCGGCGGCGCTCATCGATTTCCTTGAGCAACTGGTCGTTGAGCGCGGTGAGTTCCGAGGTGCGCTGGGCGACACGCTGCTCCAGGTTCTGATAGGCCTGATGCAGGGCCTCGGCGGTGCGACGACGCTCGGTGATGTCGCGGATCAGCACGAAAATCCCCACCACTTCACCCGTGGCCAGGCGGTTGGGCACGTAGGAGCGCAGCATGTAGCGCTCCTGGTTGTTGATATTGGTTTCGGCGAATTCAAAGGTCACGCTCTCCCCCGCCAGAGCGCGCGCGACATACGCATCGAGACGCTGGCAGTGCTGCTCGCTATGGACCTCGCGCAAGCTCTGGCCGAGCATCATGCCCGGAGGCCAGCAGTACCATTGTTCGTAGACTTTATTGGTGAACTCATACACCAGGTCGGCATTCAGGTAGCCGATCAGCGCGGGAACGTGGTCGGTGATCAGGCGAATCCAGCGTTCGCTTTCCTGGGCCTTTTGCGCGGCGGCCTGCTCACGGCGCAGGGTTTCGGCGCGCAGCCGGGCATTGATCAACAAGTGGTTGCTAGCGCGCAGTTCGGCCATTGCCTGGTTCAAGGCGTCGGTGCGCTCACGAACTTGCTCGGCCAACACCACCGAGTGCTGGAACGTGGTGTACGGGTCATTGCCCTGGGACACACCGGACTCGATGCGTTCGATCAGCGCCGCATTGATCCGCGCCAGCTTGTGGTTGTCCCCCCGCAGGCGTGCCAGTTCGGCCAGCAGTTCAGTGCGGCCCAGGCGCGCGTCCTCGGGCAATGGCGACCCCGGTAAAGGTCTGGTTGATGTGCATGCCATTGAACTGTTCTCCGTAGGTGTTGAAGCCCAGCACGCGTTGGTCCTGCAGGAAACCGCCGATCTGTTCCAGGGTGTCGGCGTCTTCCAGCTCCAGGCGCCGCAGGAAACAGTCGCAGCCGATGGTCAGCAATAGGTCGCCGAGGCGCGTGTGCAGGCCGTCGAACAGGTTTTGCAGGTTTGGCAGGATCGGCCCGGGTTCCATCACGGTGAGCACGATGCCGTTTTCCACCGCGCAGTAGAAACTCAGGCTGAGGTCGTCATGCACTTGCTGGATGGCGCGCACGTAATACTGGTCGTGGATGCGCACTGCCAGCGGGTGGGCAGCGAAGATGCGGTGATCGAGGTCGGCCACCGCCACGCCGATATGCCGCGCGTATTCTTCAGCGGCAGGTTCGGCATTGAGTTCGAATACCCGGCGGGACGGGCTGTCGGCTGCGGTCACCACCAGTTTTTCCGCACGCGGCAGGATGTGGTGAGTGGTAAACACTTCAAAATCCAGCCAGGTGTTGACCAACACCACCACCGCCGCGCCGCTGTGAAACGCGCCGTTGAAATACACATGGGTGTGGGTCAGGAAGTTGTCGTCACCGGCCGAGCCGCCGAAGTGCGGGATATCCCCCAGAGCCGCGCTGAGGGCAGCGAGCACCATTTCTTCGCGGCTGGACAGGCCATCGAGCAAGGTCAGGGCAAAGGTGTTGCCTTTGATCGGCGCCAGGGTGTTGCTGCGGCAACCGCCCACCAGGCGTTCGACCATATGTTGGGCATCGATCAGGCTGAAGTGCTCGACCTGGTCGATCAGTTCAGTGGCAATGGAAAAGTGCGCATGGTTAAAGCCCATCGCGGTCACGCAATTGCGCCCGTAGCCCTGGGGCGTGATCTCGCCGGCGCTGGTGCAACCGACCACGCGCACGCTGCCGAAGCAGTGCTGCAAGGCATTGCCCAGGGCCTGCAAATCGTAGGAGGCCGAGCAGAAAAACAGCACAAAACCCAGGTACGGATGCAGCAGCTGTCGCGCCAGCTCTTCGGCGGCCTGCCCGGCATCGGTTGCCTGGGACATGGCGCTCACTACGCCTTCGTGGTTGTGCATCGTCGACTCTCCCCTCAGAGGCTTGAGTGTACGAAGGCAGAGGCTGCGGCCCTATGCTACTTGGGTACTGGGTGGGGGATGCGATGGGATGAAAGTGCGCAAACGCACAGAGGATTCAAATGTGGCAGGGGGCTTGCCCCCTCCCACATTGCAATTGCATTTCAAGTTCAGCGTAAGGCGTTCAAAAGCATTCCCGCTGCAACCACGACACATAGGCTGGCGAACCCCACCTGCAAGGTGCGTGCGGCAATCACCGAGCATAGGCGCCGGCCGATCAGCATGCCGACGATGCTCGCGGCGATAAACACCCAGCCCACGGCGTCTATACGGACGCCGGCATGGAACGCGCCGACCACGCCGATCAGCGAGATCAGACTGATCACCATCAATGACGTGGCGACGATGCCGCGCATCTGCACGTCGGTGAGTTGCTTGAACGCCGGCACGATGAGAAAGCCGCCGCCGACGCCGAGCAAGCCCGACACCGCACCGGTGATGGCGCCCAGCGCAGCCAGGGTGGCGGTGCATTTGGCGGTCCAGGCCAGGCGCCCGGTCTGCTGGTTGAGCATGCAGTTTTTCTGGCCCCAGGAGGCAGCGCCATGGTCGCTCGGCCCGGCCTGGTTTTTTTCCCGTTGCAGCATGCGCCAGGCCACCAGCACCATCAACGCGCTGAACAGGCCCTTGAGCAACGCTTCGGGCATCTGGTGAGCGACGAACACCCCCAGCGGTGAAAACAGCGCGCCGAGCAAGGCGATCAGCAAGGCGGCGCGATAGCGCACCAGGCCATGGCGCAAACCGTCTATCGCCCCCACTGCCGCCGCCGCGCCCACCGCGAGCAACGACACCGGCGCGGCCTGGGTCATGCTCAAGCCCAGGCCCAACACCAACGCGGGCACGCCGAGGATGCCGCCGCCCGCGCCGGTCAGGCCCATGACCAGGCCCATCAACACCCCCAACACACTGGCCAGTAGCATTCAGTCCACCTTGCTCAGACGGGTCAGCCACTCGCGGCCCTTGAGCATGCCGTTCCAGTAGAACCACGGCAGCAAGGTCGCCTTGAGCCACCACATGGAGCGGCGCGCTTGGGTCGGGTCGAGGGCGAAGGTCGGCAGCAATTTGCCGCCGTAGCCGAACTCAGCCAGCACCACTTTGCCCTTCTCCACCGTCAGCGGGCAGGAGCCATAACCGTCGTACTTGAGCGGCAAAGGCGCCTGCTTGCGCAGGGCCAGCAGGTTTTCGGCTACCACCACGATCTGCTTGCGCACGGCAGCAGCGGTCTTGGCGTTGCTGGTGCCGCACACATCGCCCAGGCCAAAGACGGGCGCATAGCGCTGATGCTGCAGGCTGTGCGGGTGCACGTCGCACCAGCCGGCGGCGTCGGCCAGCGGGCTGTGGCGGATAAATTCCGGGGCCAGTTGCGGCGGCACCACGTGCAGCAGGTCGAAGGTTTTTTCGACGCGAGTGACATTGCCCTCGGCATCCTTGACCTCGAACCAGGCTTTGCGCGCCGGGCCGTCGACCTTCACCAGGTTGGCATTGAAGGCCAGGCGCGCGTTGTATTTCTCCACGTATTTCATCAACGGCGGCACGAAGGTCGCCACGCCGAACAGCGCCGCGCCGGCCAGGTTGAATTCCACATCGATGTTTTGCAGATGGCCCTGCTTGAGCCAGTGGTCGCACGACAGATACATAGCCTTCTGGGGCGCGCCGGCGCATTTGATCGGCATGGCCGGCTGGGTGAACAGTGCCTTGCCGGCCTTGAGTTGCTTGACTTGCTGCCAGGTATAAGCGGCGTGCTCGTAGCTGTAGTTGGAGGTCACGCCGTGCTGGCCGAGGGTGTCCTGCAAGCCTTCGATTTTTTCCCAGGCCAGGCGCAGGCCGGGGCAGACAATGAGGTTGTTCCAGGTCACGCGCTGGCCGTTGTCGAGCACCAGGCTCTGGCTGTCCGGCAGCACCTCGGTGACGGCGGCCTGCACCCAGGTCACGCCATTGGGCAGCACATCGGCCAGAGGGCGGCGGGTCTTTTTCAGGTCGTAGGCACCGCCGCCCACCAGAGTCCAGGCCGGTTGGTAGCAGTGGTAGTCGCTGGGTTCGATCAGGGTGATGTTCAGGTCGGGGTCGCGCTTGAGCAGGCTGGCCAGCAAGCCAATTCCTGCCGAACCGCCGCCGATGACAACGATGTCGCCACTGATGGTCTGGCCCCAGTGTTGGTCGGTCATGGTCTATCGCCTTTTTTGTCAATGCACACAAGGGTCGCTGCCGAATGGCGTCACGCCCAGCTTTTTATGACCGCGCCGCAGTAAAGGCCGGACAGGGTCTTCATCACTTGGATCACTTCGTGGCTGGCCAGTCCGTAGAAAATGTATTTGCCTTCGCGACGGGTGGCCACCAGCCCTTCGTCGCGCAGGATGCCAAGCTGTTGCGACAGCGTCGGCTGGCGCACGCCGGTCATGGTTTCCAGCTCGCCCACATTGCGTTCGCCCTGGGTCAATTGGCACAGGATCAACAGGCGGTCTTCGTTGGCCAACGCCTTAAGCAAGGCACACGCCTTGGACGCGGAAGCACGCAGTTGGGCGACTTCGCCCTCACTCAAGGTAGATTCCATTTGCTTCGGGTCCTGTGTGTCACTTAATCTGAAAACATTATGTGTAAACATAAAGTGATTGTAATCACTTTTTTCCAGCATCAGGGGCTACCGCCATGCCAGCGTTGATTCAATCCTTTCTGGACGAGGCGTCGTCGACCTACACCTACGTGGTCTACGAAGCGGACGGCGGCCCCTGTGCCATCGTCGATTCGGTGCTCAACTACGATCCGGCCTCCGGTCGCACCGACACCGCCCAGGCTGACAAGGTGATCGCATTCGTGCACGAGCACGGGTTGCAGGTGCAGTGGCTGCTGGAAACCCATGCCCACGCCGACCACCTGTCCGCCGCGCCGTACCTGCGCCGTACGCTGGGCGGCAAGATCGCCATCGGCCAGTGCATCAGCCAGGTGCAAAACGTGTTTAAAAACCTGTTTAACCTGGAGCCGGAATTCCACGCCGACGGTTCACAGTTCGATCATCTGTTCGCGCCGGACGAAATCTTCCACATCGGCCGTTTGAAAGCCCAGGCGTTGCATGTGCCCGGGCATACCCCGGCAGACATGGCCTACCTGATCGACGGCAAGCTGATCCTGGTGGGCGACACGCTGTTCATGCCGGATGTGGGCACCGCCCGCTGCGACTTCCCCGGCGGCGATGCGCATCAGTTGTACGCGTCAATGCGCAAGTTGTTGGCCTTCCCCCTAGAAACCCAGTTGTACGTGTGCCACGACTACCCGCCCCAGGGGCGCGAGGCGAAATGCCTGACCACGGTGGCCGAACAGCGCGCAAGCAATATTCATGTGCATGACGGTGTGGATGAAGCGGCGTTCGTGGCGATGCGCACCCAACGCGACGCCGGGTTAGGAATGCCGACGCTGCTGCTGCCGGCGATTCAGGTGAACGTACGCGCGGGGAATATGCCGCCGGCGGAAGACAACGGCGTGGTGTATTTGAAGATCCCGCTCAACCAGCTCTGAAGCGCCTAATCGAAATAAGAACCCTTGCCACGGGTAATGCCGCACCATAACTCGTCGACTTGCTTGAACCCCCACTCTTCAGCCAAGGCACGGCCGACGATCTTGTCCGGTTGCTTGGCGAGGTTGACCACCGTCTGAGTCACCGGCAGCCCGGAACGCGCGGAGAAGAACACCTTGACCACGGGGGTCAGCAATGACAGTGGGTTTTGTTCGAGGACCACCGCGATGCGGCCACTTTCCAGGCGCACCAAAGCGCCGACGGGGTAAATACCCACGCAACGCACGAACGCCTGGAACACCCGTTCATCAAAATGGCCTTTCCATTCCGCCATTTTCTGAATCGCTTCGGCAGGCCCCCAAGCGTGCTTGTAAGGGCGCTCCGAAGTCACGGCATCGTATACGTCACACACCGCGCCCATTTGTGCCAACAAACTGATCTGGTCCTGCACCAGGCCATGGGGATAGCCACTGCCGTCGCATTTTTCATGGTGGTGCAGGCAGACATCCAACACCAGGGCGCTGATCCGCGGCGACTGCCGTAACAAATCGGTGCCCAGCACCGGGTGTTTGCGTACCACGCCAAACTCACCGTCGGTCAAGGCCCCCGGCTTGTTCAGGATAGGTTCGGGAACGGCCATCTTGCCCACGTCATGAAACAACCCCGCCAGGCCCGCCTCCTGCACCAACGGCGGCGCCAGGTCCAACTGGCGCGCCAGGGCGATCATCAAACCGGAGACCGCCACCGAGTGCATGTAGGTATATTCGTTTGCCGTCTTCAGCCGTGCCAGGCTGATCAAGGCATGGGGATGGCGCAGGATGGATTGGGAGATCTCGTCCACCAGCGCGGCCGCCTGGGTCGGCTCCACTGCCCGCCCCATGCGCAGGTCACCGAACATTTCGATCACTGCGCGTTTGGCCACCGCGCACAGTTTGACCGCTCGGGCCACTTCAGCCTTGATGTCGGCCGGCTCAGCCACCACCAGTCGCGACGGCGCCGCGAGTGGTTGCACCGTTTGCTCCGGGCTGGGCGCGATGCTGAGGCTGATATCGCAGCCCTTTTGAGTATCGATCCACACGGCGCGCACCGGAGCATCGCGCAAACGCTGCACGTCCTCAGCGTGGCTCAGCAGAAAGCTGGTTTTCCAAAAGCCATGATCAATCCAGGCGCCGTCGAGTTTATGGACATACATTCCCTGAACGACTTGCGATGCAGAAATGCACTTCAACATCTCCCCCCCTCACGACCGCGATCCTGCGGTCAAGCCACGGAGAATTTCCCAACGATCTGCTTGAGGTCTATCGCCAATCTGGACAGCTCATGACTGGCCGTAGACGTCTGGCTCGCCGCCGAAGAACTCTGGATAGACAAATCGCGAATGCTGATCAGGTTCTGGTCAACGGAACGCGCTACATGAGCCTGCTCTTCGGAAGCGGCCGCAATCAACAGATTTCTTTCATTGATATCGCCAATCGCCTCGGTAATCTGCGTCAGCGCCACGCCGGCTTCGTGGGCAATCTTCAAGGAGTCCACAGCTTCGCTGCGGTTCAAGCCCATGGACGCCACCGCCTCGCTGGAGCAGACCTGGATTTTCGCAATCATTTGCTCGATTTCCTGGGTCGAGGTCTGCGTGCGATGAGCCAGCGCGCGGACTTCATCGGCGACCACGGCAAAGCCGCGCCCTTGCTCACCGGCCCGCGCGGCCTCAATGGCGGCGTTCAATGCCAGCAAATTGGTCTGCTCCGCGATCGAGCGGATCACCTCGACCACCTTGGCAATGTCCTGGGCCTGCTTGGCCAAGCCCTCGACCTCCAGCCCGGTCTGCTGGACCGTAGCGCTAAGTTTTTCGATCGAGGCAATAGTTTGTGTGACCCGTTCCTGGCCCACCGACGCCGATCGCTGGGAGTCCTGAGTCGACTGTGAGGCCGAAATGGCATTTCTGGCCACTTCCTCGACTGCCGCAGTCATCTGATTGACCGCCGTGGCGGCCTGGTCGGTTTCCAGGCTTTGGCGTTCGATACCGGCGCTGGACTCGCGCGTGATGGAACTCATCTCTTCCGCCGCCGACGCCAGTTGCCCGGATGCTTCGGAAATATGCTGCAGCGTGGCTTTAAGGTTCATCTGCATGGCGGCGGTGGACCGTTGCAACTCGGTCAGCTCGTCATTGCCATTGACAGCAATGGCCACGCGTAAATCGCCGTCGGCAATCTTGCCGGTCGATACCAACAACTCCCGCACGGGAACAACGATGCTGCGGGTAAACAGGCGAGCGACCACGATGGCAAGCAGCACTGAGCCGCCCATCAATACCCACGTGAACATCCGCGCCGCGTCATGCTCGCTGGACGCCACGTTTACAGCGGCGGTCGAGCCACGCCCATTCAATGCGATCAACTCGCTGATGGAACGTTGAACTTCAAGCGCGATAGGCCCGTTGACTTCCCGCAAGTATGTCGACATCTGTTCGGCCGACATTGTCGAAGCCTCTCCCACAAACTCATCCATTCTCTGGCTGTAATTCTTGATGCTGGCCAATACCTGGTTGTACGTGACTTGTTCCTCGGGGCTCGATACCAACGGCGCATAACGAGCAGCAACATCAAGGACCTCGGTGCGCACGGCTTTGAGCTTTTCGAGAGATGCCGGGTCCTGGCGGGGTATTTCCATGGCGTAACGGCGTAAATCCAGGCGTAGTTTGTAGAACGCCGAATCGATCTCGCCTGCCAGGCGAATACTGGGCAACCAATTGGTTTCTATTTCAACAGTCGATGAATAAACCTTATCGACTTTAACTAGCGTCATTGCTCCCTGAATTAACAACAGAACACACACCACCCCAAAACAAAGTGTGGTACGAACGTTCAACTTCCAGGCTCTCATGTACATCGCGGTATACCCCTTGTACCGGGCCGCGAACATCCCGGCCTCATGGGGCTAATGTGTTTAATCGGATGTGAAAAATACGTGACTGCTCACGCAATTTTTCATTAATGGAAAATAAAAAAGACGCCGATTATTACCGAGCTAACTATCGGTGCCTCTCAGGTTTAGTGACCGCACCGATCAAACCATCAACCCACCTGGCGGCAATGGCAACGCAGTCTTGTAGCGCACCTGCTTGAGCGCAAAGCTGGAGCGGATATTCGCCACGCCCGGCACTTTGGTCAGAAAGTCCATCATGAAGCGTTCCAGCGCCTGGATCGTCGGCACCAGCACGCGAATCAGGTAGTCGGGGTCGCCGGCCATCAGGTAGCACTCCATCACCTCGGGGCGATCGGCAATGGCGCTCTCGAACTGTTGCAGGGCCAGTTCGTTCTGCTTTTCCAGGCTGACGTGAATGAACACATTGACGTGCAAGCCCAGCAGATCGGCGTCCAACAGGGTGACCTGCTCGCGGATCAGGCCCAGTTCTTCCATGGCCTTGACCCGGTTGAAACACGGGGTGGGCGACAGGTTGACCGAGCGCGCCAGGTCGGCGTTGGTGATGCGCGCATTCTCTTGAAGGGCGTTGAGAATGCCGATATCGGTACGGTCCAGTTTGCGCATGAGACAAAATCACCTGTTTATTATGTTTATGCAGTTTTTTTATCCGCAAATGGTCCTTAGCGCAACGAAACACAGATAAATATTCTTCTACGCCCCGCCTATGATTGTTGTAGGACAAGATTTCTCCTACCCGGAGACGGATTGTCAGCTAGCGCGCCCACTACAAGAAATTCACAAGATAGAGCGTAGAAAGCCATGACCCAGCAGTACGAACCACTGCGCCTGCACGTTCCCGAACCCTCGGGCCGCCCAGGCTGCAAGACCGATTTCACCTACCTGCGCCTGACCGACGCCGGCCTGGTGCGCAAACCCGCCATCGATGTAGAACCCGCCGACACCGCCGACCTGGCCAAGGGCCTGATCCGCGTGCTCGATGACCAGGGCCAGGCCCTGGGGCCGTGGGCCGAAGGGGTTCCCGTAGAAATCCTGCGCAAGGGCATGCGCGCCATGCTCAAGACGCGGATTTTCGATAACCGCATGGTGGTCGCCCAGCGTCAGAAAAAAATGTCGTTCTACATGCAGAGCCTTGGCGAAGAAGCCATCGGCAGCGCCCAGGCCCTGGCCTTGAACATCGACGACATGTGTTTCCCCACCTACCGCCAGCAAAGCATCCTGATGGCCCGCGAAGTGCCGCTGGTGGACCTGATCTGCCAGTTGCTGTCCAACGAGCGCGACCCCCTAAAAGGCCGTCAGTTGCCGATCATGTACTCGGTCAAAGACGCTGGGTTCTTTACTATTTCCGGCAACCTCGCCACCCAATTCGTACAGGGTGTGGGCTGGGGCATGGCCTCGGCGATCAAGGGCGATACCAAGATCGCCTCGGCCTGGATCGGCGACGGCGCCACCGCCGAATCGGACTTCCAC
>Ga0308164_10004738_pt1 | contig 11338 bp, 7 predicted proteins | sample PhyTR2_FD_201031 | JGI IMG/M metagenome (GOLD analysis project Ga0308164, IMG submission 201031) | Phyllosphere microbial communities from UC Gill Tract Community Farm, Albany, California, United States - DLSLT.R2 | ecosystem: Host-associated > Plants > Phyllosphere > Unclassified | place: USA... | reverse complement strand
AACTATCGCCCAACCGCGACATTCGAATTCGCAGGGTTAGCCGCCAAAAGCAGTCGTAACGCGGAGATGAACGAGCGGCGGTAGTTGGGAAGCTGGGCAGGGGGCGGGGACGTCTGCTTCTGGGTCCTCCCGCAACAAGGTGGGACGACCAGCGGCTGAGCCCTGATTTTGCCGTGCGCGCAGTTAGGTCGGCTTCGAAATTCCCGGCTATGCCATAGCGTAGGCGGTTTTCGTCGATCAGCTTAAGGCGCATATCGGCCCAAGTCTCTAGCGCGAGAAGTGGCTCCGATAGCGAATATCCCAGTTCTGTCAGGGCATATTCAACCTATGGGGCACCGTGATGTATCGTCCGCTGACCATGCTGTCGCGATCAGGAGCTTTCGGCGGTCGAGGCAGCATCTGCTCCGAGGTTCCACCGATCGTGCGCTTCAAGTCGTTGAGGCGCCGCGGACGCACCACGAGCACCATGACGATCATCACAGTCCACTTGTCGCCGATCAGCGAGAACCGTTGCACACTGATCACGACGGCGTGCCGATCAGGTATTGCAGCGTCGCGCGGCTCGGCAGGAAGAAGTATCCGCCCGCCCGAAGCGAGACGTAGGATCGCATGTCGTCGATCTGGATCGGCCCGGGCGCGGTAGGGATTGTGAACTTACCGGTCGGCATCAGGCGGCTGCCCAGCAGGGGATCCGGCTCCCCGGTAAGCCCGTGGAACGAAGTTGCATTCGACCATGTGCGCTGTACGAACTCGAACTGTCGCTCGATGTCCGCGCAGAGCGCGACGAACAGCAGGCCCTTGCGCGGCTTCTCGCCGGAGCGGGCATAGTCATAGCTGCGACCGCGACGCAGCAGCCGGTGCCGGTTGGTGATCCGCTGCTCGTCCACGTCGCCTGGCTCGAGACTGTCGCGTGGGTTGGTCCGTCGGATGTGCGCCCCGAGCGGACATTGCAGGCCGCGCGGATCGTCCGTGCCATAGGCGAAGTCGTTCTCCGGCGTGTCCTCGTCGATCAGCGACGCCGGCTCCGTCGGATTGCCGACCAGCGGCGAGCCATCCCTCCATCGCCCGATGATCTTCGCCGCGATCCATTCTCGATCGATCCTCGCGCCGGTGAAGGCGGAGAGATCGGGATACTTCTTCGCGAGACCTTTCGCGTGCCGATCGATGGCCCTGTCGAAGCCGTCGACGTCTTGGTCGAGTTGGCGGATCACCATGAAGCTGCCGTTGCGCCCGAGGTCGCGCAGTTCCGCGGCAGGCGACTGGTCGCCATACCGCGGGAACCGCTTTGCGTCGGTGGCGGTGACCGTGGGCAGCGAGTTGTGGACGTCCAGCTCGGCCCCGACCGCGATGGGTGGCGTGAAGAAGCCCTGGTCGTTGCGGTATCCGAGAAGGAACTCGCCCGCGGCGATTAGGTCCCGCGGCGGCGGCCTCACGCCCGCGCGCTGGCTCCCGCGGATTATCGGTTGGGAAATGCCGTCGCGGAAGCCGAAGTGTTCACGGCGCGAGACGCCTGCTCCACCCGGCTTGGGAACGGGGGCGCAAGGAACGGCATCGACCAGCCTGCCTCCGAGTATCTCGAGCAGCAGCCGGTGGTTGGCCACGAGGCGCTGGTGCGTGGCATTATCGGAGTCGCCGTCCGTCCCCGCGATCGGCGGTTCGTTGCCGTAGATCGTGATCACTGCATCGACCGCCCGCTCGCCTACACCGCTGTCGTTCCAGGGGCCCCCGTGCCCGTCGCCGTCGTCGAGCAGCCGCGTCCGTCCCGCCATCCCCATCAGGAACGCGGGCGGGAACGCCTCGAGACCGCTGGCCTGGCTGACGCCGCAGCATTGTAGACCGGAGCTGGTCAGCCCGAGCGTTAGTCCGCCGTGGTCGACCGGTCGGTCTCCGAAGGCGATCTGGGCCTCGGGCGGCAGACGGTATCGCGCCGCGTCGCCGCTCGTCCGCCGCGCCAGCGCCTCGCCGTCGCGCGGCCGTCGTTCGGATATCCGCCAATGCGGCGGCAGGCCGACGAGTGCTGGGGGGGCGCTGAACGCTATCCCGCTAACGGCCTGCAACCACGTGGCCAGCGCATCGCGATCCTCGGGCAACCTGACGAATAGGCTCGTTGCGTGATGCTGACGGCCGAACCCGGTGAAGACGATGGACTGGGCCTCCTGCGCCTCCAGCTCGCCGTCCTCGCGCTGTGCGGACCCGAAGCAGGTAAGCCAGCGCCGCGCATCGGTGTCGTTCGCGGCGCGGGCGAGACCGTCCTCGATCATCGCGTTGTTGCGGATCTGCCTCGTTGTCAGGTGTGGATAGCGGCTGTACCAGAACGACGTCGGACGCTGCTGCCGCCGAACCCAGCGCTTGAAGCGGTCGCCGTCGGCGGCGCCGTCGAGGATCAGGAAGCGCGTGCGCGGGAAGCCGACGCCGTTACCCCACGCGGCCGATTGCCCCGGGTGCGCGCGGGTCACGAAGTCCTCAAGGTAGCTTTCCCAGCTGCCGTCGTAGTTCGATAGGAACACGAACTGGTTAGTCCCCCGCACGCGGAACCACTTGGCCTTATGTATAGTCCCCATCGTTACGACGAAGCCGGGGCGGAACCAGAACGTGACGCTCTGCTTGATGCCCCACATCGCGAAGGCGAAGACCCCGCGGCGGAACAGGCCCGGCTTGAAGGGCATGACCGCGATGATGTGATTCTGCTCGTAACCCGGCTCGTCTTCGCGCCGGGCTATCTCGCGGACGAGTGCGAGCTCCGGCGCCCGCTCGTCGACGGTATCGCTGGTCTCATGCCACCGCAGTAGGGCGACAAGCGCCGCGAGCACGATCGCGCTCGCCAGCGCGATCGTCAGGAGACTGCCGACCAGGGCGGCGGTCACTGCCCAGAACCAGCCGAGCGCGGTTGGACGGATCGGCCACCCGTTCCAGCCGATCGAGAGTGCGATGGCGAGGTACAGCGCCACGGCGCCGACGACGAACGGCCTGAACGACGGCGATGCGACCATGGTGCCCGCGGGCGCCCATATCGACTTGGGCGGGACCCAGTCCGCGATCTTGAGGCGCCGGCGACCCGGTCGGATGATCGCGTAGCGCAAGCTGGCGGCCTTCGAAAACAGGTCGTTCCATGCGCGGCCGCGCAACGCGTAGAAGCCGTCCTGCTTGAGGAAGCGGCGCACGTGCATCAACGCGTCCATCGCACGCGTGGCGTTGCCTAGATTGCTGGCGAAAAAATGGGCGAGCGCCTCCCGCGCGAACGTCGCGAGACGTTCCTGCCGCGCGATGTCCGCGACCGAGAATTCCTCCGTGCCGTTGAAGTTCACCCCGGTCTCGCCCCACGGCCGGGTGCGCAAGGTCATCGCGCCATCGTGGAGGAGGTCGGCGAGGGCGTCGGCGTCCCTCGGGGCTGCGCCATCGGCGGTGCAATGCGAGTAGATCGGCGCAAGCCACGCAAACCCAGACTTGGCCACCGCGTCGATCGCTCGGTCCTGGCCGCCGTCGGCGTTAATCTCGAACAGCAGGATGGCTTCGTCGGAATTGGGGCCGGACTCGATCGCCGACAGTGACGCGAAGTGCACCAGACCGGTGTCCGCGAGAGTGGTGGCGACATCTCCTCTGGCCGGATTGCACAGCTGCTCGATCTCGGCCGACAGGGCTGCAACGCCCGCCCCATCGCGCACCGGCGAGGCGATGATGACCATCGACTGGCCGGCGAGTGGATCGTCGAACGTCATGTCCAGGCGCGTCGGGAACGGTCCGGTGCGAAACATCGTCCCGTCGGCGCCGGGTGCACGGGCGAGGTCGGGCAGCCGGAGCAGCACGGCAAATATCTCGACCAGCTGGGTAATCGCGATCTGGGCTCCGAGGCAGGCGTGCGGGCCGTCGCCGAACATCAGCCATGCCGCGCGCCTAGGGTCCTGCCGGACCTCGCGCGCGACCCGTCCGTCGCGCAGTGCCGACATCACGGCGACGAGGATCACGTCGTCGTTGCGGACCCGCCGGGCGCGCCACGTTTTCGGTGCGATGACGCCGTCTCGGCCGACGCTCCGCCATTGTCCCGGCGAAAGCGCGGGATTGAGCCGTGCCGCCTGGAGCAGCGCGACCTCGAGCGCCGCCTTGTCGCCCTTGGTGGCAGCCAAGCGCGCCGTCGCCATCAGGCCGGGGTCGTCCAGCAGCTGCTCCAGTATGTTGCCGCAGGCGAGTGTATTGGTCGGGATCAGCGCGGTCGCGAGCCCCAGCAGCGAGGCGCGCACGAGCGCGGGCGGCATCTTCGCCTGGGTGACGAGCCGGTCCGCCAGCGTCGTATGCCTGCGGCGGCTGCGCGGGTGCTCGGCGTTGTTGGACACGATCCGCAATACCGCATCGTCGAAGGTCGCGCGCAGGTGCGCCGCGGCAATCGTGCCCTGCCGACGGGTGTTTGCGTCCCCGAACGGATCGCCGAACAGCATCGCCGAGACTGCCATCGTCCATTCCGCGAAGGTGTCGGGATCGCCCGGCGACACGCCGAGGTAAGTGCAGCAGACCTCGGTCGCGCAGCGGGTGACGAAATCCCGCATCACGTCGATCCGCCCGCCACTCGCCTCGATGAGCGCGGTGGCGTGGTCATGCGTCAATCTTGCGATTTCGGCGAGGTCGCCTGGCTCGAAATGCCGGTGCAGCTGGGCGCGGAGGGCGGCGTGTTCGTGGCCTTCCATGCCGAGCACCGAATTCTGGTCTCCGCCCAGCTCGGTCATCTCGGGCGCGTAGACATTCGGGAAGGTCACGTCGTCGGTAAGCACTGCCCGGACGTCAGCCTCGCGCGTGACGATCACGAGCCGCCCGATGCGCAGGTTCGGGCAGAACGTCCGCAGGATGGCGAAGGCCGCGGGCATGACCCGTCGGAAGACCAGGCGCGAGAGTCGCTGGCCGAGCCTGCTGCGTAGCGCCAGGCTCTGGAAGTTGAACAGCGGGAGCGGTGCTGGCGGCTTCGCCCGGTCGGCGGCCTGCTGGGAGAGGATCGTGTCGAAATACTTGAGCTTCAACATTCTGTATCCTCCGAAGATGGCAAGATGGTTTAGGCGGCTGGCCCCCCGGCCGCGGCGAGGCCGTGGTTCAGGACCGCGATCCAGTTCCGGTCCGCGAAGGGCAGCCACTCGAGTTCCTCGACGGCGAAATTCGGCCGCGCCCGTCTGAGATCGGATAGCGCCCGCTTCGCCTCGTCCTGCCGGTCGAGCGCCACCAAGCAGTTGATGCGGATGACATGCGCGAAGGAGTAGGCTGGCCGGCGCGCGAGCGAGAGTTCGGTGAACTCGAGCGCCGGTGCGTGGGCGCCGAGCATGAGGTGCGCGATCGCCATCTCCCCCAGTATGTAGAACACCTGTCCATCGAGCGGGCTGAGGCGCAGCGCCGTCTCCAGCGGATCGAACGCAGCCTCCGGGCGACCTGCCAGATAGTGGTTGCTGCCCGACTGCGCGTAGGCCGACGCCAGGCTTGGGTTCAGCCGGATCGCTTCGGCGAACAGGCTCTCGGCGCGGGTGTGGTTGCGCAGCCACATCTCGGCCATCCCGGTGAGCAAGTAGCCGCGCGCGTCGAAGCCGTCGGCCGCCACCGCGCGCAGCGCGGTGGCCCGCATCGCGGCGATCTCCTCGGGCGACGCCCGCCTCGACCAGATCGACCAGGCCTTGGCGAGCGCCGACTGGATCAGCACCTCCGCCGAGTTGGGCTTGGCCTGGAGCGATCGGCGGAGCAGGTCGTCGGCGATCGCTGCGTCCTCGCGCGACAGGCGCCCGAGATGCCAGCGCGCACGCCAGACCATCTCGTCGATATCGAGTTCGTCGACGGCGCGGTTGATCGCAAGGGTCTGCTGGGCGGTGTCGACATAGGCGTCGAGATTGGCAACGATGTCCTGGGCGAGCGCACCGAGCGCTGCGTGCGTCACGCCGCCGTCCAACTGGCGCCGCACCGACCAAAGCAGCTGCGCCCGCTTCGCATCGAACAGGGAGACCTGCAGGTTGAGCGCGTCGTCGCGCGTCGTCAGCTGACCCCTGACGACGTAGCTTGCACCCACGAGCTGCCCGACCGCGCTGGAGGTCAGCTGGGTGACGGCGGCGTCACCGCTCGACGCCAGCGCGATAACCGGGATCCAGCGCAGTCGCGACAGGCGGTCGACCAGGTCCTCGGTTATGCCGTCTGCCCACATGTCCATCGTAGGATCGTCGGTACTGTTCGCGAACGGCAGCACCGCGATGGCGGGCCGTCCGCTGAAGCCTGGGGCCGGTAGCAACACGTCCAGGATGCGCTTCGGCAGCGGATCGGGCGTCGGCGGCCCCGCCCTGCGAGGCGCGCCCCGACCGTCGAACCGGGCGCGCTGGTCACGCAGCCATTCCTCGAAGCCCTCCTCGCCCGGGATGTCGAGACCCTCGAGGAACTGCGCCGGCGACAGGGCTGACGCGGGCTGGTCGGAGGTTTCCCAGTCGCGCACGTCGATCGAGAACATGCTAAGGTCAAGCGCGATGCGGTCGCGGTCGGCGGCGATCGGCACGCCGCAGTTCGTCCGCAGCACCACCCGCAGGTTGGCGAGTTCGCGACGGAGACTGCCCTTTGCCTGGTGGGAGGCGCGCGAGCCCCACAGCCGCTCCTCTAGCCAACTGCGGGATCGTTCACCGCTAGGCGCGGTGGCGAGCAGTGCAAGCAATGCCGACCCCTTCCGGCTGTTGATATCGATCCGGACCCCATCCGGACCGAACAGTCGCAGCGGACCCATCAGTTCGAGCCTTAGTGCATCCGTCCGATCCTCCATGCCGCCATTCCCCCGCCCACAATAGAGGTCTAGCCGAGCCGTTGATCTATTCACGCTATTTTTCACGCGCGGCGGACGGGACTTTCACGGTGGACGGATCGCCTCGCGCTATTTGAGGCTTCCACCCGCCGCTTAGGGCGGATGCAGTAACTCTCGGGAGCCGACCATGCCATTGACCGATTCGGATCTGAGTGCGCCGATCGATTGGACCGATCCGCGCTTCCACCCGATGCTGGCGGACCTGCAGGGGCACATCCTGAAGCATCACGGGCGTGACCACGCCAACCATGTGCTGCTCCGGTTCGACGGTAACGCGGACCAGACGGCCACGGCGCTGGCACGGATTGGCAGGCATGTGCTGTCCGCGCTGGACCAGCTGCGGCAGGTCGAGGCGCGCAAGTCGCCGCTCGCGCAGGACGGCGGCACCGCCGTTTTCCTTTATCTCACCGCCGCCGGGTACGCCAAGCTCGGCCTGCAGGCCCCGGCTGATCCGGCGTTCCGTGACGGCATGAGGAACCGGGCGCAGCTGTCTGACCCCGACCCCGCGACCTGGGAGGAGCATCACCGATCGCCAAGCGACGCGTTGCTCATCATCGCGGACGTCAACGACACGAAGTCGACAGCGGTCGAGACCAACTTCCTGCCAATTTTGAGCGCTGGCGGCATCACGATCGCCGGCCGCGACGTCGGGCGGGCGCTGAAGGACGCTGGCGGGGTCGGACATGAGCATTTCGGCTATGTCGACGGCATCAGCCAGCCGCTTCTACTCGCCGACGACGTGGCCCGCGAGGACGCCCAGATGGGCAAGGACGGGTGGGATCCGGCATTCGGCCCCGGCGGCGCAGCGCTGGTGCGAGATCCCAGCGGTGCCTCCCCGGACAGCTTCGGCAGTTACATGGTCTACCGCAAACTCGAGCAGAACGTACGCGGCTTCAAGAAGGCCGAGCGGAAGCTCGCCACCAAGATGGGTTTCGGCGAGGACGACACCCGACGCGAACGCGCTGGCGCGATGGTCGTGGGTCGGTTCGAAAACGGTACGCCGGTGGCGCTGTCGGAGTTCGACGCCCCCGCCAACCCGACGAACAACTTCAACTACGCGCTCCCGGAAGGGGCGAGCGACCTCGATGGTCTGAAATGCCCGTTCCATGCGCATATCCGCAAGGCCAATCCGCGGGGCGACACCGGCGCCGGTGCGGGCGAGCGCGCCCATCTCATGCCTCGTCGCGGCATCCCGTTTGGGGAACGTGCGGACGATTGGGCCAGCGACGACGACGACGCCAAGCCGGATCGCGGCGTCGGCCTGATCTTCATGGCGTTCAACCGCGACATCGAACGACAGTTTGAGTTCACCCAGGCATCCTGGGCCAATAACCCCGACTTCATTTTCGGGCGCGATCGCCCGGGCCTGGATCCGGTGATCGGGCAGGGAGAGCGCGAGCCGCAGGTGTGGCGACGAGACTGGAACGATCCCGCCTCCCCGACGGTCGAGTTCCGGTTCGAGCAGTTCGTCACCATGCGCGGCGGCGAATACTACTACGCGCCGCCGATCAGCTTTCTGACAGGGCTGTGATGACGTTCGAGGTATCGAAGGTCCTGAGCGACCTTGACGACGGCGCCAGGGATTACTTCCGGCGCTCGACGCTCACACCCGTGCGCGCGCTTGGCAATGACGACCAAAGCAAGGAGGAACTCGGCAAGGTGCTTGCCGGTATGCGATCGCTGGGGCCGCAAGACGCCGAAAAAATGTTCCTTCCGGATGGTCGTCAAGCTCGCGGTTTCTTGGAAGCCAGCGTTTACCCATGGGTCAGGGTCTGCCGCCTCCGGATACGCTGTCCGGACCAGAACGGGGAGCCCGTTGGGGTAAGCTGCATCGGCACTGGCTGGTTCGCCGGACCCAAGACGATCATCACCGCAGGCCATGTCCTCTACGACGTGAACTGGCCGAAGCGAGAGGAGGCGACGCCTGCATGGGGCGCGATGGCCGATGTGTGGATCGGCTACCGCGACGGATTGGCGCTCGGCCATGCCAACTCGGCCCGGTTCCGCGTCACCAAGTCTTGGAAGGCGTTCGTCGATGCGGGCGCCGACGAGGCCGGGCGCCGTTCTCAGATCGACCTGGGCTGCATTCAGCTCGGTGAATCGCTATTCGACTTCCCCAAGTACTTCGATCTGAACGGGTCGGGTGACGTTGCGCTCACGGGGCAGATCGCGACCATATCCGGCTACCCCACCGACCGCGACGCGTCTCAGATTCAATATAGCGGTTCGGGCGTGATCGGCGATGTCTCGCCGACCTTCTTCTATCACTTGATCGACACCTATGGCGGCCAGAGCGGTTCGCCGGTGTGGCTCGGCGGGACCGGCGTCGATCAACCCTCGGTCGTCGGAATCCATACCGGCGGCAGCGAGGCGGAGGTGCGAAACTGGGCGGTCCGGATGACGGGCGATGTCAAGGCGCTGATCCAGCAGTGGGTGGACGAGAACCCGTGAGCCCGTACGCGCCTAGCACCTTAAGATCACGCTTCGAGAGGAGGAACTGACGTGGGAACGCTTGAATCCGTGTCGAACGATCTGCCTGGGGGAGCGGCACCCGCCGTCAGTAGCCTTGTCGTGGCCAGCCGCGAAGTGGCGTCTATGCCGATCGTTGAGTCGCCTGCGGCGGCTGCGGCGACCGCCGTCGCGCCGAAGCCGCCGGTCAATGTCGTCACGATAGTTACGGCGATCGCGATACTCGCGCTGTTCGCGTGGCTGTTCGCCGTCATGCTGGACCGAGCAGTCCCGTCCAAGGACTGGGACCGCTACTTGGCGCTCTACAACAGTGTGCAGTCGATCGTCGCCGCGGCCGTGGGGGCGCTGATGGGCTCACAGGTCAGCACGGGCCTGGCCCTAGTCGCCCGTGCCGAAGGCGCCGCGTCGAAGCAGCGGGTGGAGAGGCTCGAGGGCAATATCAAGAGTTTCCAGGCGGACGTCGTCAACGGCGGAGTGGCATCGGAGTCCGGCGATCTCACCATCCGAACGCGGCTGCTCGTCGGCGCGATGGCGCTTCTCCACTGATCACTGAGATGATCCTGATCAAAAAGCAAGGGGACCTGAAATGAAGATCGTACCTGCAGCCGCGGCTGCCAGTCTGGCGGTGGCGGGCTGCGCCCAGACGCCGCACGCGACGATTAGCTATCCGCTGACCCGGACCGACGCGGCGATCACGGTCGTCCGCACGGTGAAGTGCGACAAGGACGATCTGCCGCACATCGTCGACGTACCGGCTGTTTCCGTCACGTTCGGTGCCGACCCAAAGGCGACTGGAACGCTCGATACGTCGAAGCTCGACGGCATGTTCGCCGACACCAGCCTCGACATGCACTTCGCCGCCGACCAGCGGCTGAAGACGGTCAACGCGGAGGCGGCCGGCCAAGGCGAGACCATCCTCAAGGCGGCGATCTCCCTCGCTTCCTCGGTGTTCTTTCCAAAGCTCGGCGCGGAATCCGCGCAGGAACTGACCGGTATGCCGACGCTGGCTGCAGTCAGGGCCCAGTGCGTCCAACTCACAAAGGCCTTTGGCGCGGAGGCGATGACCATCTCCTACGCCGGGTCGCTCGATCTTCCGGATGTCAGCGGGCAGCCTGCGGCCTTGGTCGCGGCGAACCGGCGGATGGACTTCACACTGAATCCCGTGCCGCAGGACCTTGATCGCAGTCGCCGCTATGCGGCTCTGCTTGGAAGCGTCTGCGCCCGCTTCCAGACGCAGGATGCGCCGAGGCCGCCGGTGGGCGATATCGCGTCGCCGGGCGGCTATGCGACCCTCGACGCGCGCCAGCCGCGTTCAGCCGTGCTCCGCATCGCTGTAAGTCCGAGCACCGATGTCTGCCCGCTCGAGGATCGGCCAGGCTTCATATGGGCCGGCACGCTCGCGGTCGGGCAGCTGGGGACCCGCTACCGGATCCCGATCCCCCGCGCCGCCGTCTTCGGAAAGCAGTCGTTCGAACTGGTGCTCGACGACAGCGGTGGCCTTACCCAGATCAAGTATGGCAAATCGACCGGAGCCGGCCAGGCCATTGCCGTGGGACAGCAGGGCGTCGAAGCGGTGAGGCCGTTGACCGACGTCGAGCGTGCCGCCGCCATCGAGGCCGACATTGCTCTGCGCAAGGCGCAGGACCACCGGGCGAAGTGTCTTGCCGACCCGGCCGAGTGCTGAGATCGCCCGCATGTTCCCGCGTCACGCCGACGCGGTGAGATACCGGTCAGGCCGCCAGTGCGATAGTCTCCGCGAAGTTGCTCTCTGTTGCGCACTCTCGATGATCGCGATCGGTACCGGTCTCGGTTTGATCCTCGTCGAAAGAATGAAGGCCGCGAACTGCGCTTCCGGGCTGCCGCTTGTCCTTGCGACTTGAATGGGCCGACGTGAACGAACGTCCGCAGTTGGGGAGCGCGGTGAGACCGCTGAATGGCGACTTGTGGGTCCTCGCGACGGCGAGGCCATCGGCGGGTGTCGACCAAAATATGTCGGTCCGATCGGGCAGCAGGAATGTCGTTTTACGTCGAACCGGCCATTCGAAGGGGCAGGGCCCGGACTAAATGCAC
>Ga0308164_10004736_pt1 | contig 11341 bp, 9 predicted proteins | sample PhyTR2_FD_201031 | JGI IMG/M metagenome (GOLD analysis project Ga0308164, IMG submission 201031) | Phyllosphere microbial communities from UC Gill Tract Community Farm, Albany, California, United States - DLSLT.R2 | ecosystem: Host-associated > Plants > Phyllosphere > Unclassified | place: USA... | reverse complement strand
GATTTCAGCATGTTTGATTCGAAGGAAAAACGACTGTGAACAGCCTTGGAGTAATTATCGCGATTGGTCTGCTGACGGCGTTTCTGCTGGCATACATTGCTCTGCAAGGCGTGCGTACGGTACTGGCAAAACAGCGCTCGCAACTGGAAGCATCGACCAAGACGACGCTGGCCGACATGTTTATCTTTCTGGACCCAGCCACGATTTTTTATTACAACATGGCGGCGCTTGTTGTCTTGCCGACGCTGGTCTGGCTGTTTACAAATAATCCCGTTTTCGTGACCTTCACCGCCGTTGCAACCCTGATCCTGCCCAAGTACTACATCAAGACATTAAGCGCACGACGCCTCAAGCGGTTTGAAGAGCAATTGCCTGATGCCTTGCTCATGATCTCCGGTGCAATGCGCGCAGGAGCAAGTCTTAACGTTGCGATGGAATCCATGGTCAAGGAACAGCGACCACCACTTAGTCAGGAATTTGATCTGATGCTGCGTGAACAACGTCTGGGCGTTGATTTCGATACCGCACTGGTCAATATGGAAAAACGCAATCAGTTGCAGGATTTCTCTCTGGTCGTATCCGGCCTTCGTATCTCGCGCGAGGTGGGCGGCAATCTGGCTGAAATTCTCGAATCGCTTTCCACGACGCTGCGCGACAAGGCCACCATGGAAGGAAAAATTCGCAGCTTGACCGCACAAGGAAAAATGCAAGGTCTGATCATGTCTTGTTTGCCGTTACTGATCATGGCAGCGCTCAACTGGCTTGAACCGAAAGCCATGGGTGCCATGTTCACAACGCTGTTCGGCTGGATCACACTCGCGATCATTCTGGTCATGATCACAATCGGTTATCTGCTGATCCGAAAAATCACCAACATCGACGTCTAACCATGATCCTATCCAACTCTCTTGTTGCGTTGCTCATCGGCATCTCGGTATGCCTGACGATCCTGTTGTTCACCTATAGTTTCAACAAACTGAAATCAGAGGTGCCGGAAGAAGAACGCGAATACATGGATCCGCTGCCTCCTGTGCTGCGTGTTTCCTGGCCGATCATTACCTTTATCGAATACCATTTCTGCTCGCGCCTGCCACCTGCCTGGCTGGAGAAAACCCACAAGCGCTTGCAGGAAACGGGGGTCGGCTACATTCTGAGTGCAGAGCAGTTCTACGCTGTCAGAACTTTTTCTACTATCGTCGCGTTCGGACTTACTTTTTTCTCGTTGCATGCTCTTGATCACTCGTCGCCAAGCATTTTGGTCGGCATGACATTGCTGGGGAACTTCTACCCGCAAATCTGGTTGAGCGATGTCCGCAAACGTAGAGAAAAAGCCATTCTGAAAGCTCTGCCGGTCTACCTCGACTTCATCACCCTTGCAGTGGAAGCCGGTCTTAATCTGACAGGTGCCATCAAGCAGGCGATGGATAAAGGTCCCGCAGGTCCATTACGCAATGAATTTCAGATGATCTCGCGCGACCTGCGTGCAGGTGTGCCGCGTGCAGATGCCTTGCGTCGTATGGAAGCACGTCTGAACATGAAAGAAATCACCAGCTTTGTCGGTACCGTGATTCAAGCCGAAAAGATGGGCGCCAGTGTCGGTGCTGCACTGCGTGTTCAATCCATACAACGTCGCACCGAGCGTTTTCAGCGCGCGGAGAAGCTGGCAATGGAAGCGCCTGTGAAACTGATTCTTCCGCTGATTGCCTTTATCTTTCCTGTCACCTTCCTCGTACTCGCCTTTCCTATCGTCGTTAAGTTCATGGAAGAAGGCATGCTGTGAAGACTGGTGGCGTTTTCCTCAATGATGTTTGTCTCGTTCCCCATGTTTGGAACGCGGTTTCTGCATGGGAGCGCACACGCGGCCTGCTCGGTCGTCCATCGCTGCAGAAGGGGCAAGGCATGCTCATTGGTGAATGTCGACTAGTTCATACGATCGGTATGCGCTACGCAATCGATCTGGTTTTTCTCGATAAGCATGGCCACGTCAAAAAAATGGTGAATGCCCTGTCACCAGGCCGCATGGCAGGTTGCTTGTCGGCGCATCAAACATTAGAGCTGGCACCGGGTTCGCTTGCCGCAATGACCTTGCGTGCGGGCGATACACTTACGTGGCGCGAGGCAATGGCATGATCAATAAACGCTTTGCCATATGTTCTTTCTCATTGATCTTGCTACTTTCTGCTGGCGGATGCAGCACGACCCAGGAAGGCGATCTTTATGAAAGACATCGCCAGGCACAGCAGGCTTATGCGACAGGAGAAGATCAACGTTCCGAAAACCTGTTACTGGGGTTGGCACGTACTGCGCCCAATGATCCAGAAACCTGGTTTTACCTAGGCAACCTTTACGCACGCACGAATCGCCCTGATCTGGCAATTGATGCTTACCAAAAATCCTTGATGCTCAAAAGTGTCGATCCACGACCATGGCACAACATTGGCATCGTCCGTATACGCCAGGCTTGGGCAGCGTTCATTCAAGCCGAGGCACTCGCGCCCACCGATGATCCATTGCATGGAAAACTGCAAGACTTGATTAAGTCAATGGAGAAAATGCCGCTCGACGGCTTGTCACGTATAGCCAAACCTGACGCATCCAAAGGGTCGCAACAATGACACGTGTGGCTGTTTTTCGATCCAAACATTATCAGCATGGTCAGGCGCTGGTCGAATACGTGTACGTATTCCCCGTGCTGATCATGCTGATTCTGGGCGCGATCCAATTCGGCTTTATCTATCAAACCAAATCGACATTGAACTACGCGACTTTTACAGCAACCCGTCAAGGCGCACTTAATGGCGGCTTGATGAGTGAGATCGTCGATGGTCTGGCCTCAGGCATGATGCCGCTGTTCACACATAGCAAAGGCAATGCGCGCGATCTCGATACTCTGAAAGAAGCATGGAAGTTGTCTTATTCCCAGCTGTCCGATGCTGATTTGACGACGATTACGATCGTCAATCCATCCCAGGCAACCTGGAACGCTTTCTATAAAGAAGCGCCAAATACGACTTTCCTAAACGATCTACTCCCTCCTTCTCTAGGGCCTGTCTTGAACTTGTTTCAAGGCACAAAAAAGTACATCCCAAATGACAATCTGATGTACCGCAACGAGACACACAACAATGTCACCATCCAGGACGCCAATCTACTCAAGGTGCGTGTGACGTATTGTTATCGCATGGCGGTACCCATTCTTAACAAGCTGATTTACAACCTGGTTGTCGATCCACCAAGCACTCTCGTCGTAGGTAATACGGCTGCTGACATGCTCGCATCCGAAGGTGGCAACAGCAGCAGTAAAGAATGCACGAAGAAGCGGGATGGTGCATACCGTATCCCCATTACATCCGAGGCGATTGTCCGTATGCAAACACCATTCATGTCTCAGAAATGGGTAGGTCCATGAGCACCATCACGCCTTATATGCCGCCCGTAGACGATACGCCACCGGGCGAGCGGATTCGTCCGTTCTCGCTCGCAGGCCGCCTGGATCGCTCGCGCTATATCGCGTACGCACTCACGGCCATCGTATCCGTCATGCTGATCCTTTTCCTAGCAGGTTTTGCCCTGCTTTATCTCGGATCGATGGGGCGCCTTCTCTACATCGGTGCAAGCGTCTTGCTCTGCTACGCTTTTCTTCCCATTTTCCTGATGATACTGACCGTCAAACGTTCACATGATTTCAATATGGGCGGGTGGCTGGCCATTCTTCTGTTGATCCCCGTCGTGAATCTGATGTTCTGCTTTATCCCGGGGACAAAAGATGAGAACAAATATGGATTGCCCTTATCAACACCATCGGTTCTGACAAGGACAATTGCCATCGTTTTACCAATCTTGCTGATTGGTGGATTTCTTGCCACAGGCTCCAGCCAGTGGAGCAACTCATTAAACGCACCGTCATCGCCAGCACCAACAACAACATTACAGAGCTATCAGCCATGAACGACTCCTCTTTGCACGCAGAATTCTCAAAAGCATTTCCTGTCATCGCACAGGAACTTGGCACATCCAACCTCGAGACCCTTCTTGATGGCGCCACTCTGCAGGAGATCGCACCAAGTCGCATCGTGATTCGTGATCGCATGCCGGTCGATTACCTGTATTTCGTACTGGATGGCACCTTGAGTGTTTCGGTCGAAGATGCTGGCCAGTCCAAGTTCATTGCCACAATCAAACCAGGCGAATGGATGGGCGAGATCTCTGTGCTCAGCGGCGAGTTTCTGGCTGCTGCAACCGTGACCACGGATGCCACCTGCAAGCTGTTGCGCGTGCATCACCTCACCTTTGAAAAACTGCTTACTCAAAATCCTGAAGTCGCTCAAGTTTTGCTACAGCATTTCATCAATCTGATGGCAAAACGTCTGCGCGCTTCCAACTCGGCCGGTTAACTCAACAATAAGAAAAAAAACATGGACCTGACCTATTTCTTAAAGAATCTTCCTGCGTTTGAAGACTTCAACGCATCGCATCTGGCTACCTTGGCAAACCATCTTGAAGTACAAGAGAACGAAGATGGTCATGTCTTTATTCAACAAGGAGAAGATGGCAAGGCGCTCTATCTCCTGCTGCAAGGTTCCGTTCGTATCACTCGCCGTGATCGCGATGGTGTCGAGCATGAAGTGCGCGAACTCGCCGATGGTGAAATGTTCGGCATCTTGTCCCTGATTGAGGATCTGCCAACACAGGCTTCCTGCATTGCCAAAGGTGCAGTCAAAACCGCCGCTTTGTCGCGCGAAGCATTCAAGCAATTGTTCACCGAAGCGTCACCAATTGGTCATCACCTGCATTACATGATTGCTGTGCAAATGGCGCGCGATTTGCAGGAAGCGAACAAACGGGTCCGCAAGGAATCGGCGGCCTAACCTGTATCGATTATCCAGTGCAAAAGAAACGAATCGATAGAGCGAAAACGCGCTACGCCTGTGCTGTTCCACTCGTGCTGCTGATGCTGCACGGCGGCGCATTGGCGGCAGACGCGCCGATCACACCAGGAAGTGTGCTCGATACGGTAATGCCGCCTAAACCGCGCTTGCCAATGGCACCCGCGCAAGTTGTACTGCCGGTACAGCCGAAGCCATCGCAACATGAGCCGCGCGCCAAACGCTTTCGAGTCAATGCATTCAAGTTTTCGGGCAACACGGTTTATCAGGAACGCTCACTGAAAAGACTGGTGGAGCGTTTTGTCGATCAGGAACTGAATCTGTATGACCTGAACAAAGCCGCAGATACAGTCACCGATTTTTATCATAGCCGTGGCTACCGTTTGGCGCGTGCAATCGTGCCTGCACAAAAAGTCGAGAACGGGATCGTGAATATCGAAGTCATTGAAGGTCGAATGGGGAAAATAACGCTGAGCGGTAATCAGCGCTTCTCGTCGTCCTTTATCAATGCACGCACTCAGTTGCTCACACCCGGCACCTTGGTCACAACAGAACGCCTCGAGAACACGCTACTTCTTTTGAACGATATTCCCGGACTGAGTACCAAGGTCACGCTGTCACCCGGTGCAGAATTTGGCGCAACCGATGCCGAGATCGCTTTGACTGAAAAGCTCTTCAGTGGTTACGTTGGTATCAATAACTATGGTCGAAAAGAAACCGGGGAGAACAAACTTGAGTTCGGACTGAATCTTCTCTCCCCTTTCGGACTTGGTGATCAACTTTCCGTCAGCGGATCAAGTACTGATCACACACTGGTCAAATATTGGAAAGCCGGCTATTCGATTCCGCTCAATACTATTGGCACTAGGCTGGCCTTCAGCACGTCAAAAGTGGAATATCAAGTCAGCGGTGATTTATCCATTCTCGGCATTAGTGGTGATGTTGAGACAAAGGAGCTCGTGGTTTCGCATCCGCTGGTTCGCACCCGCAATGACAATCAGTTTTTAACATTGGGCGTCAAACGTAACGAGTTATCACAAAGTGCATTGAGTACAACCATAGCGGATAGTCAGATCAATATCCTCACGGCAGGTTATCAACTCAATCATATTCATGACGACGCCGCCATCACCAATCTGAGCCTGTCTCTCGGAACCAACTTCAAAAGTGTGATCACGGAAAGACAGCAGGATGTGATGCTGGCTCGTCTGGAAATGGATGTAAATCACACTGCGGCATTTACGCCCAAATGGGATCTATTCCTGCGAGCAAACTATGTTTTCAGTAAACAGCGATTGCCGGATACGGAGAAGTTTTCCATAGGCGGCCCTGCGAGCGTCCGTGGCTATCGCCCTTCTGAACTGCGTGGCGACTCCGGCTATCTAGGCACAGCCGAGCTACGCAGACCATTTAGCCTCGGCAACAAGATGGCAATCTTCCGTCTGACAGCAGATACCGGTCAGGTCGTCTACAAGCAAATTGGGTTTCGTGACAGTGCCGCCAATCTGCATAGCGTCGGCTTGGGTGCAGTTTTCTATCCGACACAAGGGCTCGTTGCATCGATTGACGTAGCCAAACCAGTCGGTAGCCGCCCTGATACTGCTGACAGTAAAAGCAACCGAATCTGGATGACCATCAGTGCCAACTTCTAACGCCATCCGACACGCCATTCTGCTTGCCTTTGGCCTTATTGGCCAAGCAGCGACGTCAGCCGATTTGCCAAGTGGCGGCACGGTTGTGGGCGGCGCTGCGACCATCGATCAAAGTGGAGCTAGTCAGGTCATTACACAAACGACCGCCAAAGCCGTCATTAACTGGAACAATTTTTCGATTGGTGTAGGCAACAGTGTCCGGATCAACCAACTCAGTTCTTCTTCCGTTTTACTAAACCGAGTAACGGGCAACAATCGTTCCGAGATCCTCGGCAATTTGTCATCAAACGGTCAGGTCTTTCTGGTCAATCCGCTCGGCATCTATTTCGGGGCCGGTGCCACAGTCGATGTTGGCGGACTAGTCGCAACAACGATGAACATCAGCAATGATGATTTCATGGCGGGACGCTATACCTTCAGCCGCGACAACACATTGGCAGCACGGCAGGAAGTCATCAATCAGGGCGTGATCAAGGCACGTGAAAACGGCTATGTGGTCCTCGCCGGTGATTACGCGGCAAACCGCGGTGCGATCGAGGCACGATTCGGCACCGCCGCCCTTGCCTCTGGCAGCAAGATGACACTGGATGTGCAGGGTGACAGCCTGATCAATTTTGCTGTGGATGAGAAAACGGTTACCGCTTTGTCCGGTGTCGATAATATCGGACAGATTCTGGCAGATGGCGGCAAGGCCATCATGACAGCCGCTGTGGCGACTAACCTGACAACCGCCGTTGTGAACAACAGCGGCTTAATTCGTGCCGGCACTACCGTCGAACGTGATGGTGCGATTTATCTGTCAGCAGATGGTGGCAACACGCAAGTCAGCGGCACGCTTGATGCGAGTGGCACTGGCACAGGGCAGAAAGGTGGCAGCATTCAAGTACTTGGTGCCAATGTTGCACTCACTGACAATGCCGTTCTCAATGCCTCTGGTAATGCTGGTGGTGGAAAAATCAATGTAGGCGGCAATTATCAGGGCACTGGTCCGTTACAAAATGCGAGTAATACTTACATCGGCAAAGATGTAAAAATCAATTCGGACGCACTGGTTAACGGCAAGGGTGGCGATGTCGTTATCTGGGCAAATAACAAGACCGAGTACCACGGCGATATTACTGCTCGTGGTGGTGTCAATAGTGGCGACGGCGGTAACGTCGAAGTATCAGGCAAAGACTATCTCGCTTTCCGTGGCACTGTCTCTACAACAGCAGCCAATGGAAAAACCGGTATTTTGTTACTGGATCCAAGCGATTACGAAATTGTTACTGCGCTTTCCACAACGCCAACAACTGATGTCTCGCAAATGACGGTTGGTGCGCTGGAAACAGCATTGAACGCCAATAACGTCACCATACAGACAAGCGCCAGCGGCAGTCGCCCCGGCAACATCACTATCGACGATGGTAGTGGTGGTGGCGTGCAGTGGAACTCGGCACACACGCTGACGCTGCAAGCCCACAACAACATCATCATCAAATCAGCAGTTGAATCGAATGGTAGCGGAGGCATTTCATTCAACGCGCAAAATGGTGCCATCACGACCGATGCATTAGTCCGCACCTCCTCCGGTGCATTACAACTGTATGCCAACACAATCACCACAAATGGAAATGTCACTACGAACAGTGGAGCTGTTACGCTGGATTCTGGCAATTCTGTAACGAACAATGGGACGATTTCATCTAATGGCGGCTTGATTATCCTTGATGGTAATCAGATCACTATCAACAACAATGTAAACGCCGGCGGTGGTGAAGTACGTTTGAATTCAAACGGTACTATTCAAAAAGCAGGAAGCGTTATTACTGCGGATAGATTACTACTCACCGGCTCTGGAAACTGGGATTTAAATGGCTCCAGCTCAACAGGTTATGTCGGCACATGGAATGAAGTAAATACTCTTGCAGCATCACTGAACGGTGGAACACTTCGCTTCAGCAACAACAAAAATCTCCGTATCGGCAGTGTCAACGGCATCAATGGTATTAATCATGCCAATGGCAATACACAGCTGTATTTGGATAAAAATAATGGTGCCGTCTCGATCGCACAAACGATCACCTCAAATAATTTATACATCAGAGCAGTCGGCGGAACGACACAGCTGGCAAATTCCAACATCCTGGCGAATACGCTTGGTCTAGGCGGCGGTACCGTCACACTAGAAAACGCCAATAACAATGTCAACACATTGGCCGCGGATATAAATGGTGCTCTAAGCTATCGCGATGCGGATACGCTAGCGATTGGAAATGCAAGCAGTATCTTAGGCATCAAAACAAATAACAATAATGTGACGCTCAGAACAGGAGATTCGGCTTCCTACAATGACGAGTCATTGCCGAGCGCAACCAACACAGCCAGTTTAAGACTGAACGAGAGCATCAATGCAGGAAGTGGCACAGTCAGGCTTACAACGGGTAAAGGCGGCGTCTTTCAGCGTAGCGATACAAATAATGGAACGCCTCTGGAAGCCGGGTCTATCACTGCCGGCGGTCTCCTGTTACGTGCCAATAGCACGACCGATATCACATCATTCGTTCTCAACAATAGTTTTAATCGTGTGGGCACACTTGCAGGCCGGACCAATGGGTCGATCAGCTACACCGGTGGTGCGTTGACCATTGGTACGATCGACGGCATTGCCGGTATCACTGTCACTGCCAACAAAATTGTCGGTGCCGAGACCGATCCGGATACAGGTGTCGTAACTAATGTCCGCAACGACAACAATATCTCGTTGTCAATTGGCGGAGACCTCAAAATAAATGAAAATCTGACCGCAAAATCAGGTGGTAGTGACACGGTCAACATCGGTCTCGGCGGCGAGTATACGGCGTCTACCGCCTCAGGAAAGAAAATTGTTGCCGGCACATTGGGTGCTTTTGCTGATGATGGAAAAGGCACCATCATCCTGAAAACCAATGTCTCGCAGCTCGCTGCTGGCGGCGGAAAAAAGATCGTCATCGATAACAGTGAAGTGACTGGCGATCTGACGGCAATTGCGATTGGTGCACCGGCAGGCACCGCCAGCACGGTAGATACCGGTTTGAAAGATGATGTCTCGACGGCGGCCAAACCCGTTGGCGATTTTTATCTGACGACTGGTGGCAAGCTCAATATTCTTAAGCTGCAAAGCAAAGGGCAAAATCTGCTATTGCGCTCGACAGCATTAAGCATCCTGCTGGATGCCAGTACCGCTGACGGTGCACGCATCATGCTGCAACCATTCAATGCAAATTCATCCATCGGTATCCACAATGCGACCGAGGCGGGTTTCAACCCAGGCATCAATTACGATGCGGCGACCTTACTAAAATTTACGAATCCGACCGCGACCTTCCAATTCGGTACAGCACAGAACGTCATTCTGAATGACAACAATGTCGATGCAGCAGCCAAAACGACATTTACCGGCAATATCCATATCGGCAAAGATGGCGCTTTCAATCTCGGTTATCGCAGCCTCTCGGCACAGACCACCAACAATCTGGTTGCCTACAATGTTGGCCCGTTGTACAACTTGCGCCTGGTTGCTGAAAATCTGACCATTAACGGATTCAATACATTCGGCAATCAGTTGCACTTCTTTACCAACAATCTCCAGTTGCCAGGGACTGCTGCCAACTACATCAATCCAAACAAACCAAACATCACGCTCCGCCCTCTAAGCAATCACACAATCTGGATCGGGCAAGGCTTGGCCAACAAGCCATACGAGCCATATATCTTGCCGCAAACACTGGTGAAGTTACCAGATGGCAGCACCATCATTGTTAGCGGTAGCACTGATTTTGCTTACACATCGGGGGGCAACTTAAATGGTGAAACTCAACATGGCGATATTCATATCCCATGGAACAACGGCATTGTCTCGCTAGGCAACCGAAAATTGGTCTTATCAACCGGTGCAGATATTTACACCTCCAGCTCCACCCCGGTTCACACCGAAAATAATGATGGTGGCAAAAGCGGCGGCCTGTGGCAAGGCTGCCAAAACCTAGCAACCTGCAAGGCAGAGAATCCTCCGACGGTACCTCCACCCGATACCGGAAGCGGTGGCAGCGGTGGTAGCGGAGGCGGTGATGGCACCGGCGACACAAGTGGCGATGGCGGAAGCTGTGCAACCTGCCCTCCCGCACAACCCGATCCCAACTATCCAACGCCTGGCACAACCACGCCAGATACAGGCACCAATCCAGGTTCGCCAAATCCAGGCACCACACCGGGAACAGGTACCACGCCTGATAACACCGATACAGGCGACGGCGATGGCGGCGGAGGTAGTGGCGGTGGTGGCAATGGCAACGGTAATAACGTAAATCCAAACAACGGTACGGGCTCTGGCACCGGCAATGATGGTGGTGGAACAGGTGGCGGTGGCAACGGTAATGGTTCCGGTAATACGGCCGATGGCAGCGGCGACGGTGGCGCCAACAACGGCTCCGGTGGTAACGGCAATGGCTCCGGCAACATCGGCGACGGTAACGGAAACAGCGGCAATAGCAACGGTTCAGGTGGAACAGGTGATGGCAACGGCGATGGTGGTGCCGGTGGCGGTAATGGCACTGGCGGCAACGGTTCCGGCGGTGATGGGGATGGTAGCGGCGATGGTGGCGCCAACAACGGCTCCGGTGGTAACGGCAATGGCTCCGGCAACAACGGCGACGGTAACGGAAGCGGCGGCAATAGCAACGGTTCAGGTGGAACAGGTGATGGCAACGGCGATGGTGGTGCCGGTGGCGGTAATGGCACTGGCGGCAACGGTTCCGGCGGTGATGGGGATGGTAGCGGTGACGG
>Ga0308164_10004733_pt1 | contig 11348 bp, 10 predicted proteins | sample PhyTR2_FD_201031 | JGI IMG/M metagenome (GOLD analysis project Ga0308164, IMG submission 201031) | Phyllosphere microbial communities from UC Gill Tract Community Farm, Albany, California, United States - DLSLT.R2 | ecosystem: Host-associated > Plants > Phyllosphere > Unclassified | place: USA... | reverse complement strand
ATATGGTCAATCACTCCACGCCCGCCAGCCTGTTTCGGGATAACTGGCCGATACTGCTGTGGATGGGGGCGGTGGCGCTGATTCTGCGGCCGATTTTTATCGCCCTGCACGACATGCTGGTGCATCAAAGCATCAGCCCGAGCATGACCAGCATGATCCGCTGGCAGAATCACAACTACGTGCTGCGCCAGAGCCTCAATTTCTTCCAGAACGATTTCGCGGGTCGCATCGCCCAGCGCATTATGCTGACCGGCAGTTCACTGCGCGATTCCGCGGTGCAGCTGGTGGATGCCATCTGGCACGTGCTGATCTACGCGGTGACTTCACTGGTGCTGTTTGCCGGTGCCGACTGGCGGCTGATGATCCCGCTGATTCTGTGGATGGTGGCCTACAGCGCCTCCCTGCGTTTCTTTGTGCCGCGCGTTAAAGCGCGTTCGGTGGTCTCCTCAGAGTCGCGATCTAAGCTGATGGGCACCATTGTCGATGGTTATACCAACATCGCCACCATCAAGCTGTTCGCCCACAGCGATCTGGAAAGGCAGTATGCGCGTGAGGCGATTCAGGAGCAGACCGAAAAAACCCAGAACGCCGGCCGCATGGTCACCAGCATGGATCTGACCCTGTCGGCGCTGAACGGCCTGCTGATTGTCTCGACCTCCGGGCTGGCGCTGTGGTTATGGAGCCAGTCGCTGATTAGCGTCGGGGCGATTGCGCTGGCGACCGGTCTGGTCATCCGCCTGGTGAATATGTCCGGCTGGATCATGTGGGTGGTCAATGGCATTTTCGAAAATATTGGTACGGTACAGGATGGCCTGAAAACCATTGCGCAGCCGCTGAGCGTGCAGGATGCGCCGCAGGCGAAGCAGCTTAAGGTGACGCGCGGCAACATCCGTTTTGAGGATGTGCGCTTCGATTATGGCGGTGGCCGTCAGGTGATTAACGGTTTTAACCTCGACATCAAACCTGGTGAGAAGATTGGGCTGATTGGTCCCTCGGGTGCCGGTAAATCGACGCTGGTGAACCTGCTGCTGCGCCTCTATGACCTGAACGCGGGGCGGATTGTGATCGACGATCAGGATATCGCCGCCGTGACGCAGGAGAGCCTGCGCAGCCAGATTGGTATGATTACGCAGGACACCTCGCTGCTGCACCGCTCAATCCGTGAAAACCTGCTTTATGGTCGTCCCGACGCCAGCGAAGAGGAGCTGCAGCTTGCGATTCACCGCGCCCGCGCCGATGAGTTTATCCCGCTGCTCTCTGACTCACTGGGTCGCACCGGGCTGGATGCGCACGTGGGCGAGCGCGGCGTGAAACTGTCGGGCGGTCAGCGTCAGCGTGTGGCGATAGCCCGCGTGCTGCTGAAGGATGCGCCGGTTCTGATCATGGATGAGGCCACCTCGGCGCTCGACTCCGAAGTGGAAGCGGCGATTCAGGAGAGCCTGGAGTCACTGATGCAGGGTAAAACCGTTATCGCCATCGCGCACCGCCTGTCGACCATCGCGAAGATGGATCGGCTGGTGGTGCTGGATAAAGGCGGCATTGCCGAGATGGGCAGCCATCACGAGCTGCTGGCGCAAAACGGCCTCTATGCCCGCTTGTGGCAGCATCAGACCGGCGGTTTTGTCGGCATCGATTAATCGCCGCGTCGATAGGGTAAGGCGTCGCGGGCTTCTTCCGCCCAGCCGCGCACGCCTTCCCGCTCCTGCACCAGAAAATCTGCCACGGCATCGCGCAGGCCGGGATGCAGCAGATAGTGCCAGGAGTGGGTAATCTGCGGCTCGAAGCCGCGCACCAGCTTGTGCTCGCCCTGCGCGCCTGCATCAAACCGCGTCAGCCCCTCATCAAGGGCCAAATCCATTCCCTGATAGAAACAGGTTTCAAAGTGCAGCCGGTCAAACTCCGCCAGACAGCCCCAGTAGCGGCCATAGAGCGCGTTGCTGTCCCGCAGATAAAACGCCATGGCGGCCGGTTGCTGCTGTAAACGGGCGATCACCACCACAATATTCTGCGGCATGCGTTCCGCCAGCAGGCTGAAAAAGTCACGCGTCAGATAGGGACGCTGACCGCGCACCGCATAGGTGTTGGCGTAACAGGTGTAGACAAAATCCCACTGATCTTCGCGCAGCTGGTAGCCCAGGTAGCGGTCAAACTCAAAGCCGCTCTGCATCACCTGCTCACGCTCTTTACGCAGCTGTTTGCGCTTGCGCGACATCAGCGAATCCAGGAAATCCTGAAAATCGCGGTAGCCACGGTTATGCCAGTGATACTGACAACCGAGCCGGGAGAGCCAGTCGGGCTGATCGGCCAGCAGCTGGTTAGCCTGCGCATCGGTAAAGTTGATATGTGCCCCGCTTAAGCCCTGCTGTAACAGGCTCTCAGGCAGGGCCGACAGCAGTTGCGCCGCGGCAGCGGTTTCACCCAGCAGGCGCGCGCCGCTGACCGGGCTGAAGGGGATCGCGCCCAGCCATTTCGGGTAGTAGCGGATCCCGGCGCGCTGGCTGGCATCCGCCCAGGCGTGATCAAAGACGTACTCGCCCTGTGAATGGCGTTTGCGGTAGCCTGGCAGCGCGGCGCGGGTCACCCCCTCCTCCCGCCACAGCAGATGATCGGGCTGCCAGCCCGCTTCGGGCCGCACGCTGCCGCTCTGTTCTAACGTGAGCAGAAAAGCGTGGCGCAAAAACGGCTGGTCATCAGGCAACAGCGCATCCCACTCGGCGGCCGGGATCTCCGCCAGTGACGTCAGGTGAATCAGCGACATGAATTACTCCAGAGAACGTCGGGCAGAGAGTCAGTCAAGCAGGTTTTCCGCGTCAGCGAAAGGGTTAAGGCACGCAAAGTGAAGCACATAACGTGGTTTTTTCTGCATCAGAAACTCTGTCTCTGCACCTTCACGCGTCTGAGCGCGAAGGCGCAGGGTTTTGCGCAGCATACTCAGATACTGATTGAGATTCCCATTTGATGAGGTTAATCCATTGTCATCCCAGACTTTCTTTAGTACTTCATCACGGCTTACAACTTCAGTATGGCGCAGAAAATAATAAAGCAGGGCACCAGCCATGATTGAGAGTTGGCTATCCGGCTCATTACATTCCGGAAGCGTGAGCGTGTTGTCTGCTGCGTCATAAATCACTCGGGCATTAATGGTGTAGCGCATGGCTGACTCACTCTAAATATCAATGCTCTGGCAGATGACCTCTTCCAGAAAGAGTGATCATCAACTGCAGGTTTTTATATCAATTCTGTATATGGCCGGCTACAAAACGTATTAACACATCAGGCAAATGCTTCGTTAAATTCACAGGCTTACACCCAAAATTAAACATTTTTGCTGCAAAAAAGCCTCTGTTACTGATGACTGTATACATCTAATTAAGCAGACCTGTAATATCCATGGTCCGAATCATACTGCCCAATTAATGTAATATTTTTTGATTACTATCAATGTGACAGAAGTAAGCCATAAGAAAATTTCTGTATTGAGCAGAGTCTCACAACTTGTCATTTCAGCAGGTCATACTCTATCGCCGTAAACCTGTTTACTGTGGTAAAGTCAGAAAATATCATTAATCACCAACTAATAGTAGTAGGTATTAATACTGTTTATTATTCTTTTCATTAAATTTTCAATGTTAATGAAGAAATCACGAACATTCACTGCAAATTATAAATAAAATCCATCGTGGTATTATTAATTTGCTGCTGTTAATACAGAATATCGTAGCTTAGCGATTTCCTGTAAAGCAAAGACAATACCAGGTGGCTCCTATCTTCACCGCCCAATAAAATGATTTTTGAGAAGACCCAGGAATGACTCATTATTATCAGGATCGTATAGGCTATTTACTTAGATTGCTATCTGAAGCCAGGACCCCTCTAACCAGTCACCAGATTTGCGAACATTTGCGGATAAAGCCTCGTACATTGCGTAATGATTTATCAGCTTATAAAGCTCTGTTACACGATAATGGTGTGGCGGTGAAATCTTATCCAGGGAAAGGTTATCTATTAGTTATAATCGATAAAGAAAAATATAGCGCATTGGTTAGTAAAATCACAAAAGACGAACATCGACATCAATTTCTCTCGCCCATTCCCTTTCAGCGAAGAGTTGATTACATAATTCGTCAGCTACTTTCGAGAAAAGATTACATCAAGTTAAATGAACTGGCAGAAGAAATGTACATAAGCCGTTCTACGTTAAGCATTTGCATGAAGAAAGTGCGTAAAGACTTAAAAAGCACAAACCTGAATTTACATGTAAAAACTGCGAAAGGAATAAAGCTGGCAGGAAGTGAGCTTAATATTCGTCAAGCTATAGCCCGGTATTTTATCTATGAAAATGACCCTGTCGCTTCCAGCGACGATAGCAAGACATTAAGAAAAAAAATCGCTGCCATTTTGAGTGAAACATTGCAATCAAGCCAATTTAAATTAACTGATACTGGATTCCAGAATCTGGTTATACACATTGAAATAGCAATTCTGCGCATTGGACAGTGTGATAATTATGAAGCCCCCCCAGCAAACTATGTGACACTACAAAAGCGGGATGAATATGGTGTAGCCGAGCGACTTGTCATGGCACTGCAACAGGCTTTTGCGATTGAATTCCCTGAAAGGGAAATCTACTTCATTGCCATTCATCTGGCAGCAAAAAGAAATCTTCATAATCAATCAGTAATATCACTACCTGATGCCAATGGTTTATTTTGGAAGATTTGTCATAGAATAAACCAGGAGTTCTTGATCGATTTCTCTAATGACTTTGAGCTTTTTCAGTTGCTGTCACTGCACATTATACCGATGATGGATCGTCTGAACTGGGGGCTAAAAGTCAATAATCCACTGCTGGAGGAAATTAAAAAGGAGAATATCAAAGCGTTCGAAATGGCAGTTTTGGCCGGAAGTATTATTCAGCAGGAATCAGCACTACAGTTAAATGAGGCAGAAATAGGCTATATTGCCATCCATTTAAGTTTAGCTTATGAGCGCAAAGGTCTGCACCCGCATCGTTATAATCTAATTCTTGTCTGCGCCAGCGGGATGGGAAGTTCACAGTTGCTACTGAATATAATCAGGCAGCGATTTACACACTCTATTGGCGAAACAAAAGTCGTACAACTTTATGAATTAATAAATACAGATTTAAAAGATTATGACATTGCCATTTCAACTATAGATATACCGTTTAAGATCGGACTGCCTTTGATACGCGTCAACTATTTCCTTAGGGAGGGAGATTTAAACCTGTTAGCTCAGTGGATGAACAAACAAGAGCCCCCCCACCCGTCAATAAGTCGATTTTTCAGGCCGAAACTTTTTTTTACCGATCTGAAAAGCACCGAACGCTATCAACTGCTTGAGGAACTTTGTCAGCGAGTGACTGAACGTGTCGCAGTCGGCTCAGATTTTCTTCTAAATGTCATTGAACGCGAAAAATTGTCTGCCACAGCATTTGGTAATGCTATTGCTTTTCCACACCCTTTACAGCCCAGTGGAAACACAACATTTGTCGCTGTTGCGCTACTCAACAAGCCTGTTAGCTGGGACAAATATGAAGTGCGCTATATTTTTATGCTAAATATACGGAAAGGTGAAAAAGAGCCATTAAAGTGCCTGCATGAGAGTCTCATTTCACTCATGGATAACAGCAAAAAACTAGCCGCACTTGATAAGAACCCTACCTATAGCACGCTAATAAAACTGCTTACTCGCGATACGTTACCGTCTGCGGAGTGATCCCTTTTAAAAATGCCGCCACTACTGTGGCAAAAGTGTGTAAGCCTGCGCGCAACCTCTCCGACTACAATCTCTTACCAATAGGATTATTTTTTCACATTAAATTAAAAGACAACGGCTTTTGCAGCATATCTAAATATGCTGAAAACTGGAGAGTAATATGCGCAGTCCTACGACTTTTCTGGAAAACAACCTGATGCCGATCGTGACAAGGGTTGGGAGTAATCGGGCGCTGACCGTCATTCGTAACGCTATGTGCGCCTGTATGGCATTACTTATTATCGGCAGCACTTCTATTTTATTATCTAACATCCCATGGGCTCCGCTGGCGAACTTTATGGCACCAGCAGCACCCATTTTTAACACCATATTTAACTCAACTACGGGCATCATGGGATTACTGACAGCTGCCAGCGTGGCATACTATGGTGCCCTGGAGTATAAACAGGATGTTTTTGTCACTATCGCGACGTCCGTCAGTCTGTTTATTCTCAGCCAATATCAGTTAGTGAACGACAACGAGTATCAGCTGAATATTGATGGTCTGGGAACTTCAGGCCTGATTAGCGCGATTCTGATCGCTTTTGTCACATTAAAAACGCTAGCGCTATTTAAACAGAAAAATATCACTATACGCATGCCAAAAGGTGTTCCCGACGCGGTAAGCGAGTCGTTCACCTCATTACTACCCGCACTATTTTTACTGATTATTTTTAGCCTGCTGGTTGTTCTCTTTCACTTCAATATCAATGTAGCCATAGCGTATTTGCTGACGCCTGTTACCTATGTGCTCAACTCCGCACCAGGCTATGCTCTCTATCACATGTTATGTGCGCTGGTCTTTTTTTGTGGTATCAACTCTCAGGTCGTTATTGGCATCACCATGCCTTTTCTGATGCAGAACGGTGCGTTAAATGAGAAGGCTTTTCAGGCCGGTGAGGAACTGATTTTTGCTGCGACTAATGCGACGGATGCGATGGTTTGGGCAGGAGGTACGGGAGCGACTCTGGGCCTGGTGGTGCTAATGTCGTTAATGGCTAAGAGCCAATATTTTAAGAAACTTGGCAGAATGTCGTTGGGGCCTGGAATATTTAATATTAATGAGCCCATCATTTTTGGCACACCTTTATGTTTTAACCCACTGTTTATGCTTCCTTTTATCCTGACGCCCGGACTCATTGCTGGTAGTACTTATCTATTAATGCAGCATGGAATTATAGACATGCCTCATGTAGCCAATCTGCCCTGGACAACGCCTACCTTTGTTGTCGGTTTCTTGATGACCGGAGGCAGTATGAGTACAACGCTCTGGTCGTTCCTGATAATTATCATCTCCATGTTGATCTATTTTCCATTCTTCCGCATGGCGGATAATCAACTCTATTTAAAGGAACAGCAGGATGCCCTGTCACAGGATGAGGAAAGCAAGTAATGGAACATATAAAATTAAAGAATTTTCCTGATAATTTTTTATGGGGAGCGGCCACTGCTGCGTATCAGGTTGAAGGTGCTATTCATGAGGAGGGTAAAGGGATCTCAGTACAGGACAACAAAAACTATTCCAATGCGTTCCATGATACCACCGTTACATCAGACCATTTTCATCGCTTCCGTGAGGATGTTGGTTTAATGAAGGAACTGGGACTGAAGTCCTATCGCTTTTCTGTGTCATGGACGCGTCTTTATCCGGATGGTTATAGTCTTAACCCACAAGGTATTGTTTTTTATAGTCAGCTCATCGACGAACTGGTTAAAAATGATATTGAGCCTCTGATAACGCTCTATCATTTTGATCACCCCCAGGCTCTGCAGGAATCTTTTGGTGGCTGGTATGGCGATCAGATGATTGAACACTTTTTACGTTTTGCAGTAACCTGCTTCAGGGAGTTTGGTGATCGGGTAAAATGGTTCATGACCCTGTGTGAGTCTAACAATGTCGTACTCTATCCCGATTTAATTGGCGGGGTACCAGAAGGTATCGAAGTTGAAGCATGGCGTTTTCAGGTCAGCCGGGTTATGGCGCTGGCAAATGCCAGGGTTATCCGGTCAGGTCGTGAAATATTATCGAATGCGAAAATCGGTCCCTGCATTGGTTATGCTGTTGCCTATCCGGCTACCTGCTCGCCAATGGACATTATGGCAGCGCTGAATGAAGATGAATTCCGCACGTTTTACCCTCTTGATTTACTTTGTCTGGGCCGACAAAATCCGGCTGTAATCAGTTTTTTCGCGCAACGCGGTTTAGATATTCGTTTGCCACAATCAGAACTGGACGAACTCGCGTCAGTGCAGCCTGATTTCATTGCCTTTAATTATTATCAGAGCGACGTTGCCAAAGCTTGCCCGGTGAACGACGACGGAATTCAGCCAGGTTTTAACCCAGATGGAAAAAAAGGGGGTTTTACCTATCCTCGATTTCCAGGACTTTACGCAGGTGATAGTAACCCTTATCTGGAGCGTAATGATTGGGACTGGGAGATTGATCCGGTTGGGTTGAGAATCGCATGTCGTAAGTTGTTTGACCGCTACCAGCTTCCACTCATGATCACTGAAAACGGCCTTGGCGCGTGCGATACTTTGATTAATGGCCAGGTCAATGACATCTATCGTATCGACTATCTTCAAAAACATATTCAACAAATGCAGCTAGCCATCACCGATGGCGTACCCATTCTGGGATATTATCCCTGGTCTTTTATCGACCTGATGAGCACCAGCAACGGCTATAAAAAACGTTATGGATTCATCTTTGTTGACCGTGACGATAATAATTTAAAAACATTAGATCGTTATAAGAAAGATAGCTTCTATTGGTATCAACATGTCATTTACAGCAACGGCAGTGAGCTTAATTCACTACAAGGAAATCAAAAATGAAAAATATTTTACTGATGTGTTCCGCAGGCATGTCTACCAGTATCATGGTCAAGAAAATGACAGAAGCTGCGAAAAATATTAATGCTGATGTATCTATTAAAGCGATTCCGGAGCAGGCACTAAACGATCATCTTGTAGATACCGATATTATATTACTGGGTCCGCAAGTTCGTTTTTTACAAGATAAAGTAAAAGCAGTTGCAAAAGACATTCCAGTCAGAGTAATAGATACTATGGATTACGGCATGATGGATGGTGAAAAGATATTACGCCAGGCACTGGATATTCTCGGAGAAAATTGATGGACATTGAACAACTTTGCTTTGAAATGATATGTCACGTGGGTGATGCACGCTCATCTTTCGTTGAAGCCATTCAGCAGGCCAGACAGAAAAATTTTTCACAGGCTCGCGAGCTAATCGCAAACGGCGAATTAAATTATAACCTCGGACACGCTGTTCATGCCAGACTCGTTCAAAAAGAGATGGAAGATGAGGTCAATCATTTATCTTTGATCCTGGTACATGCTGAAGATCAGATGATGAGTGCGGAAAATTTTAAAATCCTGAGTGAAGAGTTTCTATTATTGTATCAGCTGTTACACAGTAAGAGTTGATACAGAATATTAGCAATCAGACCATAAAAATTACGGAGCACGCGCCACTCTCTGCGTGCTATTTTTTTGCAATCATAGGCAATTAACCAGGTGTTACTCTCTACTAATGCATCATCAACCTGGCTAAACCTTCCTGGAAAAACTAATGATAAAGATGAGTTACTTATTAATCTATGCAGCTATTTTATTTTCTCCCCAGGTCATTGCCAGTGATGTTTATATTTATTTAGTGCGCCATGGTCAAACCTTTTTCAATGTTACAGGTCAGGTTCAGGGGTGGAGTGATTCGCCGCTAACTGAAAAAGGGATTGATCAGGCAATACTCGCAGGAAAAGGCTTATCAAAAGTTGATTTTAAAACGGCTTTTAGCAGTGATGCCGGCAGAGCGCGAGCTACGGCCCGGATAATCCTTGCTGAAAATAAAAGCGCCGAAAAACCTGATCTTACTGAGTTATCTGAACTCAGAGAATGGGGGTATGGTGGATTCGAAGGCCGGGATGATGCGGAATTATGGCAGCCTCTGTTTGCAGCAAAGCAGGTGGAATTCAGGAAAGACTGGTCAACATGGGAAAACTTCACAGCCAAAATGAGCGACCAGGAAATCGCTAATGCGATTGCCCACAACGATAAAACCGGCATGGCAGAGGACTACGCCCATATCACCGCAAGATTAAGAAAGGGAATTGAGAAAATTGTGAAAGACACTGCAGAAGAAGGAGGTGGGAATAGTCTGGTGGTATCCCATGGAAGCACCATCCCTACCCTGCTTTCTTTGTTTACACCTGAGCAATATCATGGTGAAAGCATCGGCAATGCCAGTCTGACGATTTTACATTATCGCGATGGGGTTTATACCCTCGAAACCGCAGGTGACACCCATTACCTGCAATAGTAGCTCAAGGTAATCACCTGATAATTTAGTGTTGCATTGGCCTGGTCCATGAATAATGAGTTTGGCCTGAAGATGATTTTCAACGCCATGACCGGGATCTCCGCCAGTGACGTCAGATGAATCAGCGACATGAATTACTCCAGAGAACGTCGGGCAGAGAGTCAGTCAAGCAGGTTTTCCGCGTCAGCGAAAGGGTTAAGGCACGCAAAGTGAAGGCTGCATCAGCGGAGCACAGCTTCTATACTGCGACTTTATCTCCACAGGACACCGCCATGGATCGACTCGATTGTGACCGGATGTTTGTCACGGTGCTGGAAACCGGCAGCTTTTCTGCGGCGGCGTTACGTCTCGGCACCAGCAGCAGTCAGGCTTCCAAGCTGGTTTCAAAGCTGGAGCAGCGGCTCGGCGTCCAGCTGTTTAAGCGCAGCACGCGCGCCCTGTCGCCCACCGATGTCGGGCGCAGCTATTATGAGCGGGTCAAAAACCTGCTCGATGCGTTTGAAACGCTGGATGCCAGCGTGCGTGAAAGTGCCACCACGCCTACCGGCAGGCTGAAAATCAGCGCCCCCGGCTCCTTTGGTACTGTGGTGTTATCTGAGGTGCTGGTGGCGTTTGCCCGGCGCTATCCGCTGATTGAACTGGATGTCAGCTTTTCAGACCGGTCCGTCAACATCGTCGATGAAGGTTTTGATATGGCGATCCGTATCGGCACCCTCAGCGACAGCAGCCTGGTCGCGCGCAAGCTGGGTGAGGTGCATGTGCGCATCGCCGCCTCGCCGGTCTATCTTGAGCAGTTTGGCACGCCGCAGCACTGGCGCGAGATGCCCCAGCATCAGTGCATCATCGACACCAATTTTCGCGATCCCTGGCACTGGCCGTTTGCCGGTGGCGACGGCAGCAGCGAGATTGTCACCGTTCCGGTCCGCGGGCGTCTGCGCTTCGCCAACACCGAAGCCTGCCTGCAGGCCGCGATGGCCGGACTGGGCATTGCGCGGCTGCCCGGTTTTATCGCGGCTCCCGCGCTGCAACGCGGTGAGATTGTCCGGCTGCTGGAGAATTTTGACACACCACCACTTGGCCTGTTTGCGGTTTATCCTCCCGCCCGTCATCTGGCACACCGGGCGCGCCTGCTTATCGACTTCCTGGTGAGTCACTTTACCCGTTTTCCGCCCGCGTAATTTCTTCCAGAATGGAAGAAATGATTGTCTTTATGACCGGATTATC